>AR_comb_assmDRAFT_10113578_pt1 | contig 18628 bp, 13 predicted proteins | sample ArasoioldDNA_FD_10543 | JGI IMG/M metagenome (IMG submission 10543) | reverse complement strand
GGCGCCATGGGCGACCGGTCGCGCAGCAGACACGCGTCCTGGATTTTGGGTGTGGCTGGGGCCGGATGCTCCGCTTCTTCCTGCGCGAGGTCCCTGCCCGGAACCTCCACGGGGCGGACGTGGATCCGGAGATGGTCTCGCTCTGTCGCACCCAGTTCGGTCCGCTGGCCAGCTTCGACGTCGTCCCACCCCGGCCCCCGGCGCCGTCGCTCCGGGACCAGTACGACGTCATCTATCTGTACTCGGTGTTCTCTCACCTGAGCCAGGAGGTCCACCTCGCCTGGGTGGAGGAGTTCGCGCGCCGGCTTGCTCCCGGAGGCCTGCTGCTGGCCACCACGCAGGGAAGAGGCTTCCTGGACTTCTGCGCGTCTCTGCGGAGCGGGCGCCCGCCGGAGGATCCCTGGCAGCAGTCGCTGGCCCGGTGCTTCGCCGACCACGAGGGCGCGGTCCGGCGCTACGACAGCGGCGAGTTCCTGTTCGAGCCCACGGGAGGCGGTGACCACCGCCCCTCTTCCTTCTATGGCGAGGCCGTGGTCCCGCGGGGGTTCGTCGAGAAGTCATGGCCACGCTCGCTGAGCCTGGTCGAGTTCCGCGACGATCCCACCTTCCTGCCGCAGGCGCTGATCGTCGCCCGGCGGACCTGAGCGCCGGTCAGCGCCGGCGCGACACCAGGACCTCGTTGTACTCGGCCCGGATGCCCTGCCAGATGTCGTCGACGATCCACACGGTGGTGTGGAACGGGGCCGCGGCGTCGATGCGCTCGACGAGGTCGTAGCCGAAATCGAAGGTCACGAGGCTCCCGCTCGCGTCGATGGGGTTCCCGTGAAAGACGGGGGGAGCGAGGTGCCCGACACGGCCCTCTCGCATCGCCGCCCGCTGAAAGGTCGGCCGCTCCTTGTTCACCAGCGGCGTGGTGAACACGTGCGCGCCGCCCTGACGGAGCGTGCGCTGCAGCTCGCGGCTGACCCGGTCCAGGTCGAAGACGTGCTCGAGGACGTCCTGGCTCACGTGAACGTCGATGCTGGCGTCGGCGAAGGTCAGTGACTCGAGATTCTCGTTGCGGAACCCCTGGTGCACGCTGCCCGGCGGCCGGTCTGCCCAGAAGTGCGACTGGACGAGCTTCGGGCACCGGGCCTTGAGCCAGGGGCTGAAGCCTCTCGGCGCGGGCGAGCTCTCGTGCGCGACCAGCCCATCGACCGCCGGGAAGAGCGTCCTGAAGACGTGCGTGATGGCCCGCTCCCTCGGGATCGAGCCACACCCCGAGCAGAGGTAGTTGTCGCGCAGCCAGCCGTCCCGGACCTCGAAGACCACCTCCTTCTCGCAGATCGGGCACGACCCCGCGTGCGCGAACGGCTGGAAGGGCGATCTGCCCAGGGCGAGAGCGATGTCACGGCTGCTCGTCAGCACGGAGCGCATCGGCAGGCGAGTTCTACCCCACGTCACGAGGCGACGGTGCACCCTGCTCTTCCGCCTGGACGGCGAGGGAACTGCGGTAGAACGCGGGGCACATGCGCATCGCCGTCGTCTGTACCGGAAGAGCCGACGTGGCTGCGGCCCGGCTGGCCTCCGCCCGGGCCCAGGGCGAGGTCACGCTGGTCGCGCCGCACGACGTGGCCGCCCGTCTGGGGAAGGACGGCGCGGCGGCCGTCTGGGCGCGTGCCGGCACCCTCGACCGCGTTGCACCCACCTGGAGCCTCGAGCCGGCGGTCGCGGCCTTCCAGTGCCTGAGCGAGCAGTCGCGCTCGGCTCCGTTCGACGAGATCCGGTTCGAGGCGACCGGCGGAGCGGCATGGGCAACCGTCCTCGAGGCCCGGCAGGGGGGACCCCGCCTCGCTTCGCGGATCGTGATCGAGGTCTCGCCCGGCGACGAGGCCATCGGCGCGCACCTCCGGCTGGGGGACGACATCGATTCCAGGCTCAGGCGCGAGGCAGAGCGGCAGGCACTGCGCGACGCGGACTCGGTCGTGGGCCCCGAGGAGGTGCTGGCCCAGCTCCGGACTCGCGGGCTGGCGCTCGCCTCGCCTGCACCTGCGCGGTCGGAGTCGAGGGACGACGACGCGAACGTCCGGGTGGTGGTCACCTACAAGGACCTGGGTGCCTATCTCCCCGCCTGCCTCCGTTCCCTCCGCGAGCAGACGGTCCGGGTGGCAATCACCGTGGTGGACGATGGGAGCACCGAGGAGGAGGCCGCGATCCTCCACGCGGCCGCCAGGGTCGACCCTGGCCTGACCCTCATTCACCAGAAGAACGCCGGAGTCGCCGCTGCCCGGAACCGCGGACTCCACGAATGCAGCGAGGAGCTCGTGCTCTTCGCGGACGCCGACAACGTCTACCACCCTCGGATGGTGGAACGGCTGCGAGAGGCGCTGCGCCGGCGTCCAGGCTCGGACTGGGCGGCGTGCGCCTTCCGGAAGGTGGACGAGACCGGCCGGACCGAGGTGGGACGCTACGGCCCCATCGCCGGGTGTCTGGACGCGCTGTTCCTGATCAACATCGCCGGCGATGCATCGTCCCTTCACCGCCGGGAGGCACTGCTCGCCGTCGGGGGCTTCGACGAGGACCGCGCGGTGCAGGAGGACTGGGACCTCTGGCTGAGGTACGCCGATCACGGCCGGTGGGGCATCGTCGTTCCGGAGATCCTCTTCGACTACCGCGTCCGTTCCAGCTCGATGCTCCGGACCCGGAGCACACTGAGGGCCTCGCGGGTCCGGCTGGAGATCCTCCGGCGTCACGGGCCTCTGCTGAGCACTCTCTCGCAGGAGGTGGCCGACCTGGCCGCGGCCCAGCACCAGTCCGAGATCGACGCGGCCTGGGAGCTGGGGCGCGAGGCGGCTGCGAACGAGCTCCGGCCGGTGACCGACCGGGTCTCCACGCTGACGAGGCAGGTGGAGGAGCTCCGGGAGATGGCCGCTTCCCTCCGCGAGCGGCTGGACGGCTCGGAGAGAACGTCGGCGGAGAAGACGCGGAGCAGTTCCCGGACGGTCGCGGCATTGACCGCGGAGCGCGATCAGGCCCGGGCGGAGCTCCAGCGACTGCGGGATCGCGTGTTCGGCGTGGAGGGAGCGGCGCGAGAGGCGCAGGAGAAGCAGCGGGCGGCCGAATCCCGTCTGGCGCTGCTGGAGGAGACCGCCGGCCTCGGCGCGGTGCGGCAGCTCCTGGGCGAGCTGGACCCCGCGCGGCGCGCGGTGCTCGAGAAGGGCATCGCCCGGCTCCTCCACTGGGGTAGACGGAGGTGAGGACGCCATGAGCGAGGTGCTGCGAGGAAAGCGAGCGCTGGTCACCGGCGGGACCGGAGCGTTCGGACGGAGGTTTACCCGCGCGTTTCGCGACGCGGGTGGGCGCAGCTTGGTGCTCCTCTCCCGCGACGAGATGAAGCACGCGGCGATGAGGCGCGAGCTCGGCCCGCAGGCGGCCGACGTCGAGCTCCGGATCGGCGACATCACCGACCCGGCGGATCTCCAGCTGGCGCTCCGGGGCGTGGATCTGGTCATCCACGCGGCCGCGATGAAGCACCTTCCCGAGTGCGAGGCCAACGTACGGGCCAGCACGCGGGTGAACGTGCTCGGGACGCAGCTGGTGGCGGATGCGTTCCTCCGCTCGGGGGCCGAGACCCTGGTCTTCCTCTCCACCGACAAGGCGCCCTATGCCTCGTCGGTCTACGGCGCGCAGAAGTACATCGGAGAGAAGATCGTCACCGAGTGCGCCCGGAGCGCCGAGCAGGGAAGGCGCGCATTCAGCCTCCGCTACTCGAACGTGATGGACAGCACGGGCTCGGTGTTCCACGTGTTTCGCGAACGGCTCGTGGCCGGGAAGCCGGCGATGGTGAACGGCGCACAGACCGAGCGCGGGTTCGTCTCCCAGTCCGAGGTGCTCGACGTGCTCGGGGCGGCGCTCGCCGCTGCTCGCGGAGGCGAGGTGGTGGTGCTCGTTCCGAGGGTGGTGCGCATCCACGAGCTCGCGAACGCGCTCTGCAAGCTCATCGGCAAGGGCGAGGTTCAGCTGGCGGAGGGCACCGCCTTCCTCGGCGAGAAGGAGTCGGCCACCCTGGTCATGGCCGAGGAGGCACGGGTGGCGCGCGAGCTCGAGGGCGTTCCTGGGGGCGCGGCGGTCCTGCTGGATCTCCTGTCGCGCTCCTCGCACCGTCCGCCGAACGAGATCGCTGCCAAGGGGCTGACGCTCGACGCGTGCGAGCGCCTGAGTGGTGGAGAGCTGGAGCGTTATCTCACCCCGCTCCTCTGAGCGGTCGCCTTGCTCCGTCCGGTGGAGAACGGTACATAGCCCGGCGCCCGGAGGGATGGCACGACCCCCGGGGTATCCCCATGTCGCTCAACCTGAGGCTCACGCCCAACCAGAGCCGGCTCGCCTACGACGCCGTGGTGTCGGTCGCCGCGACGGCGCTGGCCTTCGTGTTCGCGCTCGCGTTCCTCCACCGGGCCGTGCCGGCCCTCTTCCTCGGTCCCCCGCTGGTGCTGGCGATGAACCGGGTGGTCGGCATCTACACGACGCACAAGGTCGGCGGGGGACTGGGGAAGACCGTTCGCCTGAGCGCCTCGCTGCTGCTGAGCACTGCGGTGGTGCTCCTCGTGTCCGGCAACGTCCCGGCGGCCCTCCTGTGGGTAGCCCTGCTGTGGGCCCCGCTGGTGCTCCCCCGGCTCCTGCTCAACCTGAACACGCGGGTGAAGACCAACTTCGTCACCAGCGCCATCGTCCGGCGCGGGCCGGTGCTGGTCGTGGGTGGCGCCGGATACATCGGCACCCACGTCGTCGAGCAGCTGCTGAAGGCGGACATGCCGGTGCGCATCTTCGACCGGCTGCTGTACGGCCGCGGCCCCATCACCGAGCTGGTGTCCGACTCCAGGGTCGAGCTCGTCGAGGGCGACGTGACCGACATGGTGAAGCTCCTCGAGGCGATGCGCGGCGCGTCCTCGGTGGTGCACCTCGCCGGGCTGGTCGGAGACCCTGCCTGCGCCGTGGACGAGGCGTTCACCCGGCACACCAACGTCATCGCCACCCGGATGGTGAAGGAGGCGGCCCTCTCCTTCGGGGTGCCCCGGTTCATCTTCGCCTCCAGCTGCTCGGTCTACGGGACGGCTGACCGCGAGGTCGGTGAGTCGGACGAGCTCAATCCGGTCTCGCTCTACGCCAGGACCAAGATCGACAGCGAGCGCGAGCTTCTGCTCTGCCCGGACGAGAATTTCTCGGTCACGGTCCTCCGCTTCGCAACGGTGTTCGGTCATTCACGCCGGCCGCGCTTCGATCTGGTGGCGAACCTGTTCACCGCGCAGGCAGTGACCGATGGGAAGATCACTCTGACCGGGGAGAGCCAGTGGCGTCCCTTCGTGCACGTGCGGGATCTCGCCCGCGCGATTGTCGCCGTGCTCCGCTCCGATCCCGAGCTGATGCGGGGCCAGGTGTTCAACGTCGGTGACAAGCGGCTGAACATGACCATCGGCCAGCTCGCCGAGACGGTGAAGACGATCGTGGAGAAGACGCATCCGGTGGAGATCGTGAGGCAGCCGGACGTGACCGACCGGCGGAACTACGCGGTGAGCTTCGAGAAGATCCGCACGACCCTCGGCTTCGAGTGCGCCACCTCCATCGTCGAGGGTGTGGAGGAGATCCTCGGAGAGTTCCAGCGAGGGACGTACGGCGACTGGCGCGCAGGCGCCTACAGCAACGTGGCGATGACCCGCCAGGCTCTCCTCAGCTTCCTCGACCCCCAGCAGTCCTCTCGGCTGTACCTGCCGCTCGCGGATGCTCGGGAGTTCGTGAGCCGGAACCCTCGCGAGCCGGACCGTCCGGCCGCCGACACCGGAACCTAGCGGCCCCGCCACCCCAGCGATGCACGGTCCCCGCCTCTCCGCGCCTCCGGCCGACCGCCGGCGATGGCTGCCTCTGGTTGCAGCGATCCTCACGCTGGTGACCGGGGCCACGGTGCAGCACTTCCGGCCAGGCCCGCTCACCCTCGTGGTGGACGCGGAGATCGACCAGGGCACGGCCATCGAGCTGTTCCACAACGAGCTGTGGAGCGAGAGTCAGCGGCTCCCGATCCGGCCCGGGCGCCAGCAGTACCGCTTCGTAGGGATGCCCGCGAGGCTGTGGTCGCTGCGGCTCGACCCCAGCGACTCCGCGAACGGCACCATCCGGATTCACTCGGTCACCATCCAGCGCGACGGGCGCGTGCTCGAGACGTTCGGCCCGTCCACGATCGCGGCCTGGTCGCGGATCAACCTCGCCCCCGCCGGCCGCTCCGGGGAGGCCGCGGAGTTCAGGCCCACCAGCCCCGACCCCATCCTCTACCTGCCGGGGCGGCACGACCACGCGACCACGGCGGACATGCCGAGCCTGGTGCTCGAGCGGGCCTTCCGCTCCGAGCGCTTCACCGTCCTCATCGGCGTCCTCTTCCTGCTGGCGGGATTGCTGCCCTGGCGTGGCAGGGAGATCGCGCTGGCGGCGGTGGGTCTTCCGGCAGTTGCGATCCTCGGCGGCGCCTTCTCCCGGCTCTTCATCCACCTCTTCGGAGACCGCCTGGGAGGTATCCCCTCGGTCGCGGCGGCGGTCGGAATTGCGAGCTACGTCGGCTACCCCAAGGTCTCGGACTTCCGGGCGTACTGGCTCGCGGTCCTGTGCTGCGTCGCCATTGGCCTCGTGGGAGCCCGCGTGCTCCGGAAGCTGGGGCTCGCCGCTCCGCCGCCGCCCCGGGAGCCTCCTGCCCGGACGGCCCGGCTCGCGCGGCTCACGAGCGCCGTCCTCCTCGTGGCCTATGCGCTCACGACCTTCCCCGTGCTCTCGGAGCGGCTGAACGAGCTCCGGTTCGGCGTCCACTGGCTCGACTGGGACCAGGGGAACATCTTCACCTGGCAGTACCTGATCCACCGCGGATGGCTGCCGTTTCGAGATTTCTGGTACCCGTACGGTGCGTTCTCCGCATTCGAGGCGAACGGCTGGTTCCCCGGGGGCTATGTCCTGGCGTGGGTCCACGACCTGCTCCTGCTCGCGGTGGCCGGCTGGTCCCTGCACCGCGCGCTCCGGGACCGCCCGGTCTGGGCGGCGCTCTGCTTCGCCGGCCTCCTGGGCGGTGCCGCGCTCGGCTTCTACGCCGTGCCCGGCCGGTACTTCCTCTCGCTGGACGTGGTGCTCTTCGGGCTCGCAGTCTCCCGGTCCGGCTACCGCACGCCGGTGCTCGTCGGGTTCGTGCTCTTGACGACGTACGCCTTCGTCCTCGAGCCGAACCAGGTGCTCTACGCCACGGTGCCGCTGCTGCTCCTCGGCGCCCTGGATCTCCGCGCCGCCGACGGGGACGCCCGGGTCGCGCTCGTCCGGCGGATGGCCGTGACCGCCGGCGGTCTCGCCCTCGGGGTCGCGGCGGTCTTCCTCTGCTTCGCGGTCCGGGGACAGCTCACCGGCTTCCTGGGGTTCCTCGAGGACATGCAGGTGATGTCCGTCTACGGGTCCATCCCGGCGTCCTTCGACGCCTGGTTCCACCTCGACGGGAACTTCGCCAGCCTCGTGCTCTGGGGCCCGCTGTGCCTCATCGCGCTGGGGTGCTGCGCGGTCGGCTTGCAACGGCGCCCCGACGCGCTGGCCACCGGAGCTCTCCTGCTGGGACTGGTCGGCGCGGTGAGCTTCAACAAGTTCCTGGTCCGGCCACACATCGCCGAGCAGATCGTCGCGTACTCGGTGGCCGGGGTGATCCTCGCCCTCGGTTTCCTCGTGGCGCGCCTCCGACAGGCGCAGTGGAACGTCCTGCTGCTGGCCGGAGTGATCATCACCGCCAACCTGTGGCCCACCGCCGCGACCTCGCTCGTGCGCCGGGGCCAGGTCCTCCGCGCCCTGCCCGCGAGCATCTCTGAGACGGCGGAGGGCGAGCGCCGCGAGCTGGAGATGGCGTATTACGAGGACCGGTCGAGGTACCCCGACATTGCCCCGGTGCTCGCCCGGGTCGACGCGCTGAGCCGGACCGAGGTGGGCTCTCCCGGGGCCGGCGCGTTGTTCGATCTCGGCGACGACTCGGTGATGTACGTGGCCCGGAGAGAGCGCCCGCCCTACTACATCAGCTTCTACAACAGCTCACCGCTCCGGGCGCAGCAGACCACGGTCCGGTGGCTCGAGCAGGCAAGGCCCGAATGGGTCGTGTGGCGTCCCTCGTTCGAGGGCTTCGACGGGGTCCCGAACCTCGTGCGCGTGCCCCTGCTGTTCGACGCGATCATCGCCGGCTACCGTCCGGTGGAGCAGGTGGGTGCGTTCGAGATCCTCCGGCGAAACCGCCCCGGGGATGCGCTGGACGTCGCCTTCTGGTCCGCGCGGCTCGGCCCCCGGCTCGACCTCGGCGCGGTGCCCGCTGCCTCGGGCCTCGCGCGCTCGGCCCGCTGCGGGGGCTCGACGTGCGCGGACGTGCTGCGGGTGCGGATCCCGGCCCCCCGGGCTGGAAACGAGCGAACGGTGGAGGTCTCCGCCGGCGAGCACCGGTTCAGCGCGCGGTTCATCGAGGTGCGCGGCCAGCGCGAGTACTGGGTTCACCTGGACCGGCTGTGGTTCTACGGCACGCTCCGACGGCTCGGCCTGTCGCCGGTCGTCTCCACCGACCTCGGTCCCGGCGCCCAGGCGGAGCGGCTGAGCGTTGCTGCCGACCGGGCAGTGCTCTGGTAAAGGACGCCGGGACCTTCAAGGAGCGAGCTCTCGTGTCTTCCAGCAGCAACACCGGCAGCGGCGGTTACCGGACCCTCGTTGCCTGCCGACTGTGCGGCTCGGACCAGCTCGACCGCTTCATGGACTTCGGGGATTTCCCGCTCGCCGGAGCCTTCCTCAAGCCCTCGGAGGTCGCCTCGGAGCGGAAGTACCCGATGGGCATGCAGTTCTGTCGCGCGTGCACGAACGTCCAGGTCGACACCGTCATCCCGGTCGAGGTGCTGTTCAAGAACTACTTCTACTTCTCCTCTGCCATCCAGACGCTCCGGGACCACTTCCGCCAGTTCGCGGAGGAGATCGAGCATCGTTTCGCGCGGCCCCGGGAATCACTGGTGGTGGAGATCGGGTGCAACGACGGGGTCCTGCTCAAGGAGCTCGCCGCCCGGGGGATCCGCAACGTCGGCGTGGACCCGGCGGAGAACGTGGTGGCCACCATCGATGCTCCGGGGGTGAACGCGATCACCGACACCTTCGGCCCGAGGGCAGCCGCGAGGATCGTCTCCGAGCACGGGAAGGCCGACGTCCTCGTCTCCAGCTTCTCCTTCGCCCACATCGACGACATGCACGAGGTCATGCGTGGCGTGGACCAGGTACTGGGTGACCGAGGAGTCTTCGTCTTCGAGATCTACTACCTCGGCATCGTCATCGAGGAGATGCAGTACGACATGATGTACCACGAGCACATGAGCTACTACACGCTCGCGGCGCTCGAGAAGTTCCTCGGTGCTTACGGTCTGGAGATCTTCCAGGTCACCCGCATCCCTCTCCGCTCCGGCACGCTCCGCTTCTACGCCCAGCGCAAGGCGGCGCATCCGTTTCCCATCGACGCCTCGGTGCAGGCGCATCGCGACCTCGAGCGGAGCAAGGGCCTGCTCTCGGCGGAGACCTACGACGGCTTCGCCGCCCGCGTGCACAAGACGAAGGTCGATCTGCTCGGCCTGCTCGACCGACTCAAGGCCGAGGGGAAGCGGATCATCGGCTATGGAGCCTCTGGCCGCGCCACCACCATCATGAACTACTGCGGGATCGACGGGCGCTACCTCGATTTCGTGGTGGACGACGCTCCGGCGAAGCACGGCTTCCTGACCCCCGGGACCCACGTTCCGATCCGCCCGTGGTCGGCAGTGAGCGAGTCGGGCCGCGCGCCGGATCACGTCCTCGTCTTCGCCTGGCCGTTCATCGACGAGGTCAAGCGGCGGCGCGCCGATTACCTCGCCTCGGGAGGGCGCTTCATCGTGCCGCTCCCGTCGGTCACGGTCGTCGGCGGCTGAATGTCGGGAACGACGACCCGGGTCCTGGTGCTGGGCAACACCGGCATGCTGGGGAGCATGCTCCTGGGTCACCTGTCACGTGCCCCCGGCGTGGTGGCCCGCGCCAGCCAGCGCAGGGACCCGGGAGCCCCGGACTACTTCGATGCGCTCACCCCGGGCGAGCCACTGCCGGCGCTTCTCGCCTCCGGCGGCGGCTGCGACCTGGTGGTCAACGCCATCGGGCTCACCCAGGCCGAGCTGAAGCGCTCGGACGACGCAGAGGCGGCGCGGAGGATCAACGCCGAGCTGCCGCACCGCCTCTCCGCCGCCGCCGCCCAGGCGGGGGCACGGCTCATCCACGTGTCGACCGACGGCGTGTTCTCGGGCGCCGCGGGGCCGTACGCCGAGGACCGGTCTCCGGATCCTCAGGATCTCTACGGGCGGACCAAGCTGGCCGGCGAGGTTCGAGGGGACCACGTGCTCACCCTCCGGTGCTCGCTGGTGGGGCCCGAGCCGCGCCGGGGCCAGGGGCTGCTCGAGTGGCTGCGCGCGGTCCCCGCGGGGGCTCACGTCCCGGGGTACGTCGACCAGCACTGGAACGGCGTGACCACCCTGCAGATGGCGAAGCTGGTCCTGCGCCTGCTCGACCCGCGCGAGTTCCGCGCCCTCACGGCGGTGGCCTCCGTCCGACACCTCTGCCCCAATTCCCCGGTGAGCAAGTACGAGCTGGTCCGGCTGCTTGCGGCCGCGTTCCGTCCCGACGTGCAGGTGGACCCGACCGAGTCGGGGGTCCGGACCAACCGGATCCTCACCTCGCGCTGGGACGACCTCGCTCGACTCGCGGGCGCGCCGGTGGCGATGGACGCCGCGATCCGCGAGCTGTTCGACGAAAGGACTCATGAACCGCGATAGAAAGAAGCTAGCGATCGTGCTGGGCATCCGGCCGGACGTCATCCGGGCCAGCCTGTTCCTGAACCTCATCCGCGCCGACCGGCGGGTGGAGACGACGTTCATCTGGTCCGGGCAGCACTACTCGGACAACCTGAAGGACGTCTTCTTCCGCGAGCTGGGTGTCGCCCCCCCGGAGATCGAGCTCGACGCCCGCGGGACGAACGACGCCGAGGTGAGCTCGTCGATCATCTCCAATCTCTATCCGGTGCTGGAGCGGCTTCGCCCGGACGCGGCGCTGTACCTCGGAGACACCAACACGGTCATCTCCTGCCTCGCCGCGGCCCAGCTCAACATCCCGATCATCCACTTCGAGGGCTGCATGCGGTCGTACGACTGGCGCATGCCCGAGGAGAAATACCGGGGCGTCATCGATCACCTCGCGGACGTCATCTACACCTACTACCCCGAGTACAAGCGACAGGGCGTCGCCGAGGGGCTGAACCCGAAGAGCATCGTGGTGGTGACCAATCCCATCGTGGACGTGCTCGACAAGCACTACTTCGAGCGCAAGGACTTCTACGACCGGCTCGCGACCGACCAGTTCTTCGAGTCACGAGGAATCGAGCCCGGAAAGTTCTACGCGATGACCTGCCACCGCCGGGAGAACGTGCACATCGAGAGCTCGTTCCGGGCGATCATCGACCTGGTCGCGGCGGCGCCGCACAAGGTCTACTTCCCTGCAAGCTACCGCACCCAGAAGGTCCTCCAGGAGTACGGTCTCTCGGTCCCCTCGAACGTGATCATGGTCGACCCGGTCGGGTACCACGAGTTCCTCGTGCTCATGACCCGGGGCGCGGGAGTCATCACCGACTCCGGGACGGTGGTCGAGGAGACGGCGGTCCTCGGCGTGCCGTCGGTCCAGATGCGGCGCGCCTCGGAGCGACCCCAGACCTACGACATCGGCTCCAGCGTGAAGTTCGACCCCACCCAGCCGAAGAAGTATCCGGCCAACCGCATCTACGCGAAGCTTGAGCTCCTGCGCGGGCGCAAGTGGAAGCACGGCCTCGGCGACGGAAAGGCCTCGCAGCGCATCTACGCAGACGTGGTGAAGCGTCTCCTCACCGATACCGTCGCGATGCACCGACCCAAGGACTACCACCTCGACATCCGCCGGTCCTACCGCGAGGACGGCATCAAGCTTTCAGCCCCCAAGCGATCCACGCGCACGCAGCGCCGATAGCCAGCGCTCAGCCGGCGCGGGGGCGGTACGGAACCCGCGCCGCCTGCACGGCGTACTTGAGATATCGAAGGACCACGGACGGCCGGTAGCTGAACTTCGACGCAGCCTCGGGGTCGGCGCGCGAGGTGAGGACGTAGGGGAGCTCGGCGGCCCGCGCGCCGCGCCGCTTGAGCTCCACCATCTCCTCGAGGATCTGGGGGAACCCGCGCTCGCGGAACTGGACGTCGGCGATCATCGAGAGCCGGACCGCCCGGAACCCGTTGGTCAGGTCATGCAGCCCCATGCCGAAGAGACGTGCCGCCAGCCAGTTGCCCAGGCGGCTCGGCAGCTGGCGCCTCAGGGGAACCCCCTCCATGCCGCCGCCCGGGACGTACCGGGAGGCCTTGAGCAGGTCCAGCTGGCCCCCGGCGAGACGCTCGGCAAAGCGCGGGATGAGCGCAGGATCGTTCGTGAGGTCCGAGTCCATGAACAGCCCGAACTCATATCCTGCCGCGAGCGCGGCACGTGCACCCGCGACCAGCGCCGCTCCGTAACCCTGGTTTCGCTCGCAGGGCACGTACTGGAAGTCCTTCCCGCCGGCCAGGAGGCCACGGAGGATCGCGTCGGTCCCATCGGTGCTGCCGTCGTTCACGACGAAGAGCCGCGCCGAGGGCAGCTGGTGGGAGAGCACCGGGAGGATTGCCGAGACGCACCGCTCGGCGTTCCTCTCCTCGTTGAACATGGGAACGATGACCGCGAGCAAGCGGGAGCCGGTCATGGGGCGCTCCGATGATACCGGCCCCGGGCACGGCGGGGAGCCTTCACCTTGACCGAGCAGGTCGGCTGCTGCAGTCTCGGCTCCCCTGGCGAAGGCCGATCGCCCGAGCATCCGCGAGCGGCATCCGGGGGGATCTCACGAGCATGACCCAGACTCGCGCCATCGCGTTCTATCTCCCCCAGTTCCACCCCATCCCGGAGAACGACCGGTGGTGGGGGAAGGGCTTCACCGAGTGGTCCAACGTGAGCCGCGCGCGCCCCCTGTTTCCGGGCCACGAGCAGCCGCAGCTGCCGCGCGAGCTCGGGTTCTACGACCTTCGTGTCCCCGAAGTGCGGCGGGACCAGGCGGAGCTCGCCCGTCGATTCGGGATCCACGGCTTCTGCTACTACTACTACTGGTTCAACGGGCGCCGGCTCCTCGAGCGGCCGCTGGACGAGGTGCTCCGTTCGGGCGAGCCGGACTTTCCGTTCTGCATCTGCTGGGCGAACGAGAACTGGACCCGCCGCTGGGACGGAGCCGAGCAAGAGATCCTGATGAAGCAGGAACACTCGCCCATCTCGGACGAGGCGTTCATGCGTGACGTCCTGCCGCTCTTCGCCGACCCCCGCTACATCCGGGTGGACGGCGCACCGCTCCTGCTCGTCTACCGCGCGGGCATCATGCCCACGCCGCTGGAGACCACCGAGCTGTGGCGACGGACGGCGGCGAGCGCGGGGTTTCCGAAGATCCATCTCTCGGCGGTCCACAGCTTCGGGCTCGGCGACCCGAGGTCGCTCGGGTTCGACTCGGGCGTGGAGTTCCCGCCGCACGGCATCGCCGCGTCCGAGATCACCGCCCAGGTCGAGGGGCTGGACGAGGGCTTCACCGGGCGCGTCTACGACTACCGCGAGGTGGTGAGGCACGCACTCGAGTCGAGACCGGTCGACTGGCTGCGATTCCGGGGGGTCATGACCGCCTGGGACAACACGGCCCGGCGTGGCCTCGCAGGGCACGTCTTCCACCACGCCTCGCCGCGGGAGTACGAGATCTGGCTGCGCGCCGCGGTGGCGGAGGCGCAGGGCAGACCGAAGGAGCACCAGCTCATCTTCATCAACGCGTGGAACGAGTGGGCGGAGGGTGCGCACCTCGAGCCTGACCAGCGGCACGGGATGGCCTACCTCGAGGCGACCGCGCGCGCGCTACGCGGTCGGACCGAGTGGCACGACATCGTTCGGCTCATCCGCCAGGAGAAGGACCTCTCCCCCGAGGTCCTCCGGAACCTGGTGACGGATCTCGAGTTTGCGCTCGAGGGTCGCGAACGCTCGCTCGCGCACTTTCGCGGGATGCAGGCGGTGATCGACCGGATGACCGCGGACGCCGAGCTGGCGATCTTCAGCGGCCTGCCGCCCGCCGGGCTCTCCCCCCGGGGACTCGACGGCTCGGGCCGGACGCACATCGACAAGATCCAGGGCGCACCCGTTCACGGGGTGCTCCGGTTCCCGCGCACGGTCAACACCTCCATCGAGGGCTGGGCCTTCGCCCCCGGGATCCCTTCCAATGGCGCGACGCAGTCCTGGCTGGTGCTCCGCTCCAGGAGGGACCGGGTTCAGTCCTGGTTCGCCCCCCTCAGACAGCGCCACGCGCGCGAGGACGTGGTCAAGCACTTCTCGGACGTCGACAGGCGATTCACCGAGCGCGCCGGCTTCAAGGCGCTCCTCTCGTGCGAGGAGGTCCCCGCGGGCGACTACGAGCTCGGGGTGCTCCACCTCACGGAGAAGAAGGCGATCGCCGGCTTCACGTCCCAACCCGTGCAGCTTCAGTAGGACGGCGCCGTGGATCCGCTGATCAGCGTCGTCGTCCCCGCCTTCAACCACCAGTACCTGGTGGAGGAGGCGCTGGCCTCGGTCCTGGACCAGAGCTGGCCCGAGATCGAGCTCCTCGTCGTGGACGATGCTTCCACGGACGACACCGCGGACCTGGTCGAGGCGTTCCTCGAGCGGCCCGAGACCCGGGAGCGCCTCTCGGGGCGGCAGTGGCTGCATCGTCAGCCCGCGAACGCCGGCGCGCATGCCGCGATCAACCTGGGGGTCTCGCGGGCGTCCGGCGACTGGATCGCGGTCCTCAACTCGGATGACCGCTACGCTCCCGACCGCCTCTCGCGGATGATGGGCGAGCTCGTCGCGGGTGGTGGCCAGCTCGGATTCTCGGGCGTCCGGTTCATCGACGTGCATGGACGGGAGAGCGTGACGGGAGACGGAGCTACGGCCGATCTCCTGAACGCGCAGGCGAATCTTCGTTCCGCTCCGAGCATCGGCTTCGCCCTGCTCCGGCGAAACGTCGCGGTCTCCACCGGGAACCTCCTCTTCCGGCGCTCGCTTCACGACCGCGTGGGAGGCTTCCGGCCGCTCGCGTACTGTCACGACTGGGACTTCGCACTGAGGAGCCTGCTCCTGACCGAGCCCAGGTTCATCCCGGCACCTCTGTACGAGTATCGCATCCATGGAACCAACAGCTTCCGCGCTCTCGGCGGCGTGGCGGACCAGGAGGCCCGGGAGGTCCTGCGGGGATACTTCGCGCTGGTTCGTGCCGGTCAGGACGAGAACCCGCTCGCCCCGACCCCGGCTCGGTGGCCAGGGGTCTTCGAGGCGATGATGGACGCGATGGGGCACTGGGAGCACTGGAAGACCGCGGAACGGGCCAAGGTGGGCCCGGTGCTGATGCCGGCGACGGAAGCGTGACCGGCGCGGCGCTCCAGCCTCGGACGGGCGCCCTGCTCGTCACGCTCGCGCTGGCGCCTCTGCTCCTCGTGCACCTCGGGGCCTCCGCCCTGTGGGACGACGAGGCCAACACCGCCATCTTCGCGGCGAACGTCTGGAAGACCGGCGATACGAACGCCTTCGACGGGACCAACATCATCGCCTTCCGCGGCGGCCTGGAGCTCGCCGGCATCAAGAACCGGGCCTATCCCCCGCTGCAGTACTTCTACGCCGCACCCTTCGTCGGGCTGCTCGGACGGAGCGCGTTCGCCGCGCGGCTGCCCTTCGTCCTCGCGGGGCTCGCCGGGTTCTTCCTCTGGGTCTGGTGGATGCTCCGCGAGGCGCCACGGACCCTGACCTTCCTCACCGGCGTGTTCGCGGTGGGGAACGTCTCGCTGTTCCTCTACCTCCGCCAGAGCCGGTACTACGCGCTCGCGTTCGCCCTCGCGCTGGCGTTCGTCTACCTCTACCTGCACCGGGCGCGTTCCCGGAGGCACCGCGTCCTGCTGTCGCTCACTGGCGTCGTGCTGCTTGCCTGTCACTACCTCACCTACGGCGCGGGCATGGTGTGCCTGGCAGCCGACTACCTGCTCTTCGAGCGGCGGCGGCTCCGGGACTCCTGGCGCCAGGTCGCGGCGTTCCTCGCCACGCAGGTGGTGGGCCTCGCCGTCGTGGTGGGGGTGTTCTTTCCCTTCGGCCGGAAGGTGACGCCGTACGTCCCGGCCAGCTGGTGGCACGACAAGCTGCTGCTGTTCTGGTGGAACCTCAGGGACCTGAACGCCACCGAGTGCGTGTGGCTGCCGATGCTCCTCGTCGCGCTCGCCGTGGCGGCAGTGCGCCGCGACCTCTGGCTCGTCCGCGCCGCTCTGTGTGTCGTGCTCTTCGCATTCGTGGCCTCCCTGCTCTCGCCGCAGCCGGTGGGGTGGGCCACGTTCGCCGACATCCGGTACATGTCGACGGCGCTTCCACTGCTCATCTACCTCTCGGCGCGGACGGTGTGGCTCGGCTTCGGGCTCGACCGGGGGCTGTCGGCGCTTCGGGGTGCCCTCGCGCTCGTGGTGGCCTCGATCCTCGCGCTGACCAACGTCGCCCATGCCTGGACCGAGCGTTTCGTCGGCGGCCCGGGCCCGGGGGCGGTGCGCTCCACGCTGCTCGCCTGGCTGGGGGAGCTCGCCTCGCCGCCACCGTCCGCCTACGCGGCGGCCTCGAACTGGCTCGACCGGAACCTGCCCCCGGGGAGCAACGTGTTCGCTCTGCCGGAGTTCTCGCTGTATCCGCTGATGTTTCACGCGCCACGGGACCACTACATGTGGCAGTTCTCGCTGCAGCAGCGAGCCAGCTACCCGATGCTCCAGCCGTTCAACTTCCGGTTCCTCGAGATCCCCGAGGCCATCGTGGCCTTCGGCGGGGAGGTGGGCGCGGCGCAGGGGCTGGTCCATCAGCTCGAGCGGCTGGGCGTCCACTACGAGCGGGTGGACCTGGGCGTGGCCGGGCCGGACGCGACCCGGCCCGAGCTGTTCTGGCACCGGTTCAGCCCCCCGCCCCCGGGGCGAGACCCCACCTGGATCTTCCGGCGGGTGCAGCGGTGAGCGACTCCACCAAGGACCTGACCGAGATCCCGATCGGGCACTACCACCGGGTGATGGAGAGCGGCAATCCGATCCGCCGCGCCTGGCACCTGCTCAAGTTCCGGCGCGTGCTCGATGCGTTTCCTCCGGGTCCCGGGCTCGCGCTGCTCGACATCGGCTGCTTCGCTGGGAGCCTGCTGTCGCTCGCCGACGAGGCGCGCTTCAGCCGGCAGCTCGGCGTCGACATCCTCCCCGAGCAGATCCGCTTCGCGACCGAGCACTTCGGCACCGACCGACGCCACTTCGAGACCATCCGATCCCTGGACGACCTTCCCTCCCTGGACGGCCCCTTCGACTGCGCGAGCGCCATCGAGCTCATCGAGCACGTCACGCCCGAGGAGATCCGGACGCTCTTCCGGGGCGTGGCGACGCTGCTCACGCCCGGGACCGGCTCGTTCATCCTCTCCACGCCGAACTACCTGAGCACCTGGCCTGCTCTCGAGCTGGGCCTGAACCGCTTCTCCGACGTGGACTACTCGGAGCAGCACATCACCCGGTTCAACCGGCTGACCGTCAAGTCGCGACTGAGGCGGATGGTCCCGGAGCTCGAGCGCTGGTTCCGCTGGGACCTGGTCACCACCACGCACCTTCTCACGCCCTTCGCGGCCGCCGTCCTGGGTGTCGAGCGGGCCGTCCAGGCGGGCTCTTCGGTGCCGCACTCGCGCTGGTTCATGCCCTTCGGAAATCTCATCCTGATGCGGCTCACCCGTACCGCCGAGCCCGTCTGAGGAGCCCGTCCATCGACGCCGCCCCGCACATTCCGATCGCGGATTGGATGCGCAGCCATCGTGCGCTGGTGGCGTGCCTCGCCGTGCTCTGCCTCCTGCCGGCCCTCCATCCTGGAGACATCCAGTGGGTGGGCGACGAGCCGATGCTCATCGCGGGTGCGCTACGCGCCAACGGCCATCACGCCGTCGCGACGCACGGGCTCACCGGTACCGCCGGAGCGACCTACGGCCCATTCCCCACCTGGCTCTACCAGGCGTACCTCGCCGTCTCGTCCAACCTCGTCGCGCTGGTGGCGCTCCGGGCGATCGTCCTGACCGGAGTCCTGGCGCTCTCGCTCCTCTGGCTCTGCCGGACGCTGGGGCTCTGGCCGTGGTTCATTCCCCCCCTGCTCTGCTCTCCGTACCTGTGGTTCTACGCGCGGGCGATCTGGGACAACACCTTCAACCTTCCACTCTGTGCGCTCGCCTTCGCCTCGGGCGTGAGCTTCCTCGCCCGGGGCCGTCCCTGGACGCTCTTCCTGGCACTCGGCAGCTGCGTGGCGATGGTGCTGACGCACCTCATGGCGCTCGCCTTCGTCGTCCCCGTCTCGCTCTTCCTCCTTCTGCGTGCGCGGAGCCGGCTGCGCCAGCTGTGGTGGCAGCTGATGCTCCTCGGCGGAGCCGGGCTCGCGCTGTCCCTGCCGTACCTCTCCGTGCTGCGGCGCTTGATCG
>AR_comb_assmDRAFT_10244949_pt1 | contig 18649 bp, 19 predicted proteins | sample ArasoioldDNA_FD_10543 | JGI IMG/M metagenome (IMG submission 10543) | reverse complement strand
AAGATTGAGCAGGTTCCCATCCCACGAGTCCGGGAGGGAGAGGTTCTGATCAAGGTGCAGGTCGCGCTGACCTGCGGCACCGACCTGAAGGTATACCAGCGCGGATATCACGCGCGGATGATCGTTCCGCCAGCATTGTTCGGGCATGAGTTAGCGGGAGTTGTGGAAGAAGTTGGGCACGGGGTCCGCGGGTTCAAGAAAGGCATGCGGGTGGTGGCGCTAAACTCGGCGCCTTGCGGACAGTGCTTCTTCTGTTCCAAGCACCAGGAAAACCTCTGCGAAGATCTGCTGTTCAACAATGGAGCGTATGCGGAATACATCCGTATTCCCCGGCGGATTGTTGAGAGCAACATGCTGGCCATCCCTCCGCATGTGACGTTCGAAGATGCCGCCATGACAGAACCGCTGGCGTGCGTTCTGCGCGGCTTGCATGAGACCGGAGTCGAAATCGGCGACACGGTGGCGGTGATTGGCGGCGGGCCGATCGGGCTCATGTTTGTGCAAGTGGCCAAGGCGATCGGTTGCAACGTAATTGCCGTCGTGAAACGCGACTCCCAGGTGACGTTGGCCAAACGCAAGGGAGCGCATGAGGTCGTGCAGATCACGCAGGTGAAAGATCCGATCGAGGCGGTGCGGGAACTCACGCGTGAGAAGCGCGGCGCCGATGTAGTGATTGAAGCCGTGGGCCGTACTGAGGCATGGGAATGGGCTGTACAGATGGTGCGCAAGGGCGGCACGGTAAATTTCTTTGGTGGTTGCGCGAGCGGCAGCAAGGTGCAGCTTGATACCAACCGGCTGCACTATTCGGAAATCTCGCTGAAGGCGACGTTCCATCACACGCCGGAGACAGTGCGCCGGGCGTTTGCGCTGATCGCGGAAAAGAAAGTTTGCGGAACTGATTACATTACTGGCGAAGCGCCGTTGTCTCGTTTGCACGATGTGTTGCGGCATATGTTGAACCGCAACGGCGATATCAAGACCGCCATCATTCCAGGGCACTAATTGTAGGGATTTTCAGACCGGGAAGAGACTCGCCATGACATCTATCGCCAACAGCGAATCCCGGCCAGTGCCCGCGTCTACCCCGCTGGCTGGTTGGAGCAGCTTACCGCCCGAGTACGCGATCCCGCAGGTTGCGCCTTCGCTCGAGGCCGCGCAGGCGTATTGTCAACGGCTGGCGAGGACGCACTATGAGAATTTTTCGGTAGCGACCTGGTTTCTGCCGCAAAGATTGCGGCAGCATTTCTTCAATGTGTACGCGTATTGCCGGATTTCGGATGATTTGGGCGATGAAGTAGGTGACCCAAGCGCGTCATTGCTGCTGCTTGGCCAGTGGGAGAGGGAGTTGGAGGCGTGTTACTCGGGAACGCCTCGGCATCCAGTGTTCGTTGCCTTGGCCGAGACGGTGCGCACGTTCGAGATTCCTCAACAGGAGTTTTCGGATCTTTTAAGGGCCTTCCGCCAGGATCAAACGGTCACACGCTTTCCGACCTTTAACGATCTGCTCGGATACTGTCGTTACTCGGCCAATCCCGTGGGACATCTTGTGCTGTATCTGTGCGGCTATCGCGATGCGGAGCGGCAGAAGCTTTCGGATTTCACCTGTACTGCCCTGCAGCTGGCGAACTTCTGGCAGGATGTGTCGGTTGATTACGCCAAAAGTCGGATCTACCTGCCCTTGGAGGATCTAAGTCAATTCGGCGTCAGCGAAGAGGATATTGCGGCCGAGCGCAACACGCCGCCTTTTTGCGAAATGATGAAGTTTGAAGTTCAACGGGCGCGCGAATGGTTTGATCAAGGGCGGCCACTGGTGGGTAAGGTGGACAGGGAACTGGCGATCGATTTGGAATTGTTCACCCGCGGAGGGCAGGAAATTCTCAACGCCATCGAGCAGCAGGGATTTGCCGTTCTGGGTCGGCGTCCTTCGATTTCCAAGGCCCGCAAACTGGCGCTGGTAGCCCGGGCTGCGCTGGGGAAGTTGCTATGAGCGCAGGCGTGCAGTCATCTCCGATCCAATTCGTGCCCACCGAGTCGCAACTGGCGATGGCCTATTCAGTCTGTCGCGGGATTGCGCGCACCTCGGCCAAGAATTTTTATTACGCGTTTCTCGTCTTGCCGCGACGAAAACGAGAGGCGTTGTGCGCGGTCTACGCCTTCATGCGACGCTGTGACGATCTCTCGGACGACGCCACCCTCCCAACCTGGGAGCGGCGCGCGAAGCTGGAAGCCTGGCTGGATGCGCTTCATCATGCGCAGGCGGGCGAGCCGACAGATGATCCGATCTTTCTGGCCCTGACCGACGCGCAGCGGCGGTACCACATTCCCGGCGAATTGCTGGACCAGTTGGCCTTCGGCACCTTGATGGACGTGCCCGACGAGAGCGCTGACGTGTACCAACAGCAGGCAGCGCAATCGGGCACGTTGGAGCCAGTCGTGCAGTACCGGTCCTTCAAGGATTTGTATCTCTACTGCTATCACGTAGCTTCGGTGGTGGGGTTGGTATGTATCAAAATCTTCGGCTATCGGGATCAGGCCGCGGAGCGCCTGGCGGAGCGCTGCGGGGTTGCGTTTCAACTGACTAACATCATCCGGGACGTGAAGGAAGACGCTGAGATGGGGCGCGTCTACATTCCGCTCGAAGACTTGTACAAGCACGAGCTTGTACCGGGTGATCTGACGGGAACGCCGGATTCGACTCGCATGCGCGCGCTCCTGGCCATGGAAGCGGAACGGGCAAGAGAGTTTTACCAATCGGGCCATGATCTGATTCCACTGGTCAGCGAAGACAGCCAACCTGCCTTGTGGGTGCTGCTGACCATCTACCAGCGCCTGCTCGAGAAGATCGCCCTGCGCCGTTATGAAGTTTTTGCGGAACGAGTGAGCCTGACCCGGCGCGAGAAATTTGTCATCCTGGGGAAGGGATTCCTGAAGCGGTTGGTGTAATGCCCCAGTCCTGGACACAACCTCCCAATGTAGCCGTGGTCGGAGGCGGTCTGGCCGGACTGGCGGCGGCATGCGCGCTGGGTTCGACCGGCTTCCACGTTACCCTGTTCGAGCGACGCCCCTATCTCGGTGGGCGCGCGTCTTCCTACCAGCATCCCGGCACAGGTGAGGTTGTCGACAACTGTCAGCACGTGTTGTTTGGCTGCTGCACGAATCTCGTCGAGTTCTACCGTCGCATCGGAGTCGATAGCAAGATTCACTGGTTCAATCAGATGACCTTCATCGAACCGGGCGGACGGGCAACGGTGATGAACGAATCTGGACTGCCCGCGCCTTTGCATACAGCGCCCGCGTTTTTGAGATTTCCGTTTCTGGAAGTCATCGACAAAGTGGCGATTGCACGGGCATTGGCCGCACTGATTCCACTGCCACTGCGCGATAACGGACAATCGTTCCTCACCTGGCTGCAGAATCACGGGCAGACGGAGAAGTCGATTGAACGCTTCTGGAAGCCGATTCTGGTCAGTGCGCTGAATGAAGACATCGATCGCGTTTCCATTTCTTCCGCCGGACAGGTGGTACGCGAGTCCCTGCGGTCGCCGCACGCAAGGCACATGGGTGTGCCCCAGATTCCGCTTACGGATTTGTACGATGCCGCGCGGAGCTATATCGAAAGCCACGGTGGAGAGGTAAGATTCCGCACCTCGGCCGAATCGTTTCGGGCTGAGCTTTCGCACGTGCAATTGGGCATTGGGGGCAGGGACGAGGTGTTTGATTATGCGGTGCTGGCGTTGCCATTCGATGGGCTGGCCAGCATTTTGCCTAACACGTCGGCGGCGCAGGCGCTGCGCGACTCTCTGTCGCGCTTCGAAACCTCGCCGATCACGGGGATTCACCTGTGGTTCGATCGAGAGATTTCGGACTTAGATCATGCGGTGCTCCTCGATCGGACGATCCAGTGGATGTTCCACAAATCGAAGCTGCAGAAGCGTGAGAACAACGGCCACGGCAGCTACGTGGAACTGGTTGTCAGTTCGTCGAAGGGATTGGTGGAAAAGTCTAAGCAGGAAATCGTCGACCTCGCGGTGAGTGAGCTGCGCGAGTTCTTTCCGGCGGCGCGGGAAGCGAATCTGGTGAAGTCGACGGTGATCAAGGAAATCCATGCGACTTATTCGCCGAAGCCGGGGATCGATCTGAATCGCCCGCGCGCGGAGACGATCTGGCCACGGGTGTTTTTGGCGGGAGATTGGACGGCGACGGGCTGGCCGGCGACGATGGAGGGAGCGGTGCGAAGTGGATATCAGGCGGCGCAATCCATCGCAAGAGTCGCCGGCAAACGGGATGCGACGTTTCTGGTGCCGGATTTGCCGGCCACGGGGTTTATGCGGTTGTTTGGATGAGAGTTGTGGCTGGGCCAGCCGGCCCGACCGGGTGCAAGGGAAGAAACGGCGCAAACTGCTGCAAACGCCTGGTTTCGCCAGTTGAGAATGGTGTTTCTTACATAAAGTCGCAGGTCAAAGCTCGGGTGCATGGATGCCGAAGAGTCCCGCACTCGGAACATCCGACCTTCGACGTCTTTACGAAATAGTGTTGTGACTTGGCCATTTGTCGGGTGAAGTCGCTTATTCGGCCTTGGTCGACGCCCATCAGACGCTCGATACAGGTGTCGCAAAGCCACCTGTCCTCCTCACCCAGGAGCCTGGCAATAATGGAAACGCGAGTCATTCCGAGGCTTCTTCTTTCAATGAACCACACTTGCCCGGTCCCAAACTGAATGTGCGGCAGAGATCTTTTTGTCGTAAGACGTACTCTCTTCAAGAATGTCGACCAATTCGCGGTAGTACTTTGGTTGCCTTTGCAGCAGCGATTCCAGATCCTCGCGGCTCCAAAACGTCACCACTGCATCCTCCATTACCGTGGCTGTCATCGAGTAGTTCCCTCGCGTCAGAGTCGCTGGTAGGCCAATGATGGCACGACTGAAGTCGTGTCCTTCCCAAGCCTATTACGACACAAATACTGAGAGAGCCGAGACCTAAGACCTGATTTCTACGCCGCCAACAAGGCTACGCCGCAGGCGACTAGACAAGCGGCGATCCAACGGCGTTGATCAACGTGTTCGTGGCGAAGAACTTTCGCGGCTGCGGCGTTTCCGACAAAGGTCAGGGATGCGGTGGCGGGGGCAACCAGACTGACGTCGCCCCAGGAGAGTCCGAACAGGAGGCTGAAGAATGCGACCGCCATGGCGAGAATTCCGAGAACAAAGTATGGGTGGCGAAGGACGCGTCCGATGACCACGAGCATGCCTCGCTTGCGCCACAACTCGCCGACGTCGCCGACCTGTTTCATGGCGCGGGACATCAGAACGTCGCCGGTGACGGAGGCAGCTACGATCACGGCAATTGCACCCCACGTGTAGGCGTGTTTCACGACTCACCTCCCACGCTGGCTACTTCGGCGTGCTCGGCAAGGTGGTCATGGGCATGGGTCAACGCGGGTCCTCCGGCGACAAATCCCACTCCGGCGGTGATGAGCAGTATCCCGAGCCATCGCCCGGGGGTGACCTGCTCGTGAAGAATGAACTTCGCGATGAGAGCCAGCAGAACGTAGCCGATCGAAGTTGCCGGAAGAACGTAGGTGAGGTCGGCCCAGGAAAGGGCGGTCACGTAGGCGGCGAAGAAAGCAAACAGCAGAAAAATTCCGCTAATGATCCAGGGATCCCGCACCGCGAAGAAGACGGCCTGCAGGTTGTGAATGGAAATGTTGCCGACTTCCTTCATGCCGCGGGAGAGCAACGAATCACCCACGGATCCAAAGATGGCCACTCCGGCCAACACCAGGTATTTACGAAAAGTCACATTCCGCCTAGGCTTTGGCCGGTTCGACCGCTGCTGAGGACTCTGCCTCGGATTGCTTTTCTTGGACCCACTTGTGGCGCATGGCTCGAGTTTTTAGAAATGCCTTGGCTTCTTTGTAGAGCCGCTTGCGATCATCGCTGTTGAAGGCTGCTCTTTTTAAGATACGGAAGGCCGCTTTCGGACGGAAGTAATATTCGTCGTAGAAGCGATGGACCTGCTCCATGATTTCCGCGGCGGGCAAATCGGGATATTCAATGTGCACGAGTTGATGGCCGCCTTCGTCGACCATCTTCGTGTCTGCCGCCATGAATCCGTTTTTCACGACCTGGTCGTAGAGTTCGGTTCCGGGATAGGCGTGCGCGACGGAAACCTGAATGGTTTCGACATCGAGTTCTTTGGCGAAGTTGATGGTGTTGCGGATGGTCTGGCGGGTTTCGCCGGGCAAGCCGAGGATGAAGTCGCCGTGAATTACGAGGCCGAGCTTGTGGCAATCCTTGGTGAACTGGCGCGCACGCTCGACGGTGGCGCCTTTTTTTATGTTCTTGAGGATCTGCGGATCGCCGGATTCGTAGCCGACAATCAACAAGCGGCATCCGGCTTCCTTCATGGCCTTGAGAGTCTCGTAGTCGGTGGTCACGCGGGAGGTGCACGACCAGGTGAGGCCGAGCGGCTTTAGCTTGCCGCAGAGTTCAATGGTGCGGGCCTTCTGGATGTTGAAGGTGTCGTCGTCGAAGAAGAATTCTTTCACATCGGGCCAGTGTGACTTCACCTTGGCCATCTCGGCGGCGACGTCATCGGTGGATCGTTTGCGCCACGGATGTCCGCTCAGCGTCTGGGGCCACAGGCAGAAAGTGCACTGCGCGGGGCATCCGCGCGTGGAATACAACGCAACGTAGGGATGCAGCAAGAAGGGCACGTTGTAACGGGTGACGTCGAGATCGCGTTTGTAGACGTCGGTCACATGAGGAAGTGCGTCCAGGTCCTGAACTTGTGGACGGTCCGGTGTGTGGACCACTCTCCCATCACGCAGGAACGAGATGCCGAGAATTTCGTCCAGGGGCTTGCCTTGCGCGAATTCGACTACCGTATAGTCGAATTCCTTACGGGCGACAAAGTCGATGGCGAGACACTCCCGCAAAGACTTCTCTGGCAACACGGTCACGTGCGGGCCAACAAAACAAATTTTGATGTTTGGGTTTGCGTCCTTGATTGCGCGTGCCAGGCGGATGTCCCCGGGAAAGCCGGGGGTGCTGGTGAAGAGCACGAGAAATTCGTAGTCACGGGCAATCTGAATCGTCTCCTCACCGCTGATATGATGCGGCGGGGCGTCCAGGAGGCGGGCTCCCTCCAGCATGCCGGCGGGGTAGGCCAGCCAGACTGGGTACCAGTACGATTCGATTTCGCGCGTGGCCGGCCATCGAGAGCTGGCGCCACCATCGAAGTTTTCAAACGAAGGCGGGTTCAAGAACAGTGTTTTCAAGGGCATATGGGTGAATGATCTAGTCTAACATCCTCTCTAAGATTCGCAGTTATTTCCCTGGATTCACTGGCCCGCGAAATGGCCCCGGACTTCCTAGACTTCCCTCAAGTGGGTAGATAATCCCTTAAGTGTAACGATAACAAGGGAATCCGCTGCGCGAAATCAGTTTCGGTTGAATGGGGATTAGATGCATTGAGGGGGGTAAAAGAACCCTCGGAATTCGCAGGGATTTTGGGGCGTTTTTGTGCATGCTGCAATGGGCGGTCTAAACTCGCGGACATCAAAATAGAGGTTCCGTTCTATGCTTAAAAAAAGTCCGCTAGTTGTGATTATTATCCTGTTGTGTGGCTGTTTCCCAAATGATCTCTGGGCACAAGGAGGTGGTGCAATGTCTTTCACGGTGAGAACCGAGGCATTTGCAGAAGGGGGAACGATTCCGAAGAAATATACGTGCGACGGCGACGATGTTTCTCCGGGACTGGCGTGGTCCGGTGCTCCATCCGGAAGTCAGGCCTTGGCGCTCATCGCGGACGATCCGGACGCTCCCGTGGGCACCTGGACTCATTGGATCATCTGGAACATTTCACCAGAGCGCGCTTTGCCTGAAGGCATGGCCAAAAGCGAGGCGCTGAGCGATGGAATGCGCCAAGGCAAGAATGATTTCAAGCGCATTGGCTACGGGGGACCGTGCCCGCCTCCCGGTAAACCTCACCGTTACTTCTTCAAGGTATATGCGCTGGATGCCGAGCTGGATCTCAAAGCGGGCTCAGCCCGGCCCGACCTGGAGCGTGCCATGAAGGGGCACGTGTTAGCAGAGGCGCTGGTGATGGGCAAGTATGGTCGGTGAGCCCCCAACCGGTCGGGTGCAGAAACTGGTCAGTTAGGAAGCCGCCTACATCAACTCCTCGACGAAAGAGCGCGCGATGTCGGGGGGTATCCGTGGGTCCTGCTGCAGGAGCGCGCTTCCATTCAACACTGGCTCCGCTTCGTGCAGCGCGGGTAGATCCGTGCGCTCAAAGAACTTTCCAATCGGGATCTCGTCTCCCCAGAGCAGAGACTTTTCCATTGCGGTCATCCAATGGGCAGAATCGTAAGCGGAATCTTCCTCGAGCTTCTTCACGCGTGGACGGAACCACTGATATGTGTTGTCGTGGTTGTAGGTAACACACGGGCTGAAGACATCCAAAAAGGAAAAGCCTTTGTGCTGGATGCCTTGCTTGATCAGTTCTGTGAGATGCTTCTGTTCGCCGCTAAAGCCACGGGCAACGAACGTCGCCCCCGCAGCCAGAGCTAAGGAAATGGGATTGGCAGGTGCCTCGATGTTGCCGAAAGGCATGCTCTTTGTCTTCATACCGACGCGGCTCGTGGGAGAAGTCTGACCCGTGGTGAGGCCGTAGATTTGGTTGTCCATCACGATGTAGAGCAGATCGACATTACGGCGCATGGTGTGAAGGAAATGGTTGCCACCAATGCCAAACCCGTCGCCGTCACCCCCCGTGACCAAGACAGTTAGTTCGTGATTGGCAAGCTTTACTCCGGTTGCGACCGCCAGTGCGCGGCCGTGCAACGTGTGCATGCCGTACGTGTTGATGAAGCCGGGGAAGTTCGAGGAACATCCGATCCCGCTGATCGTCACCACCTCATGGATGGGGATTTGTAAGTCGACCAGCGCCTTCTGAACCGCCGCCAGTACTCCAAAGTCGCCACATCCCGGACACCAGTCAGGATCGACCTTGCCTTTGAAATCGGACATTGTCACGTGCTTGGGATCGACTAGAGCTGTCGCCATTTCCTTCTCCTCAAACCAGGATTTCATGAGTGGGAACGGAGATTTTGGATGCTCCGCCCAATTGTTCCTTCACGGCCTCAACGATGTGGTGGGGCATGAACGGTTCCCCGTCGTATTTTCGAATGTAGCCGTTCGGCACGTAGCTGGTCTCGCTACGCAGGTAGCGAGCAAACTGGCCGCTGTAGTTGTTCTCGACGATGATGGTGTGACGAGCATGTTTCAAAATGTCGAGAATGGCGTCGCCATGGAGCGGTACAAGCCAGCGGATCTGCAGTTGGTTTGCCGAAATGCCTTGTTCGGTAAGGATCTCGCAGGCCTCCTCGATGACTCCTTTGGTAGATCCCCAGCCGATCAATGTGACGTCGGCGTCACGCGGGCCGGAGAGCACGGGTGGAGGAACAGCGGCTTCGATTCCGCGAACCTTCCGCATGCGCTTTTCCATCATGGCGCGGCGCTTGGTCGGATTGGTGAACTCGTCGCTGATCAGGACGCCGTCTTCGTCGTGTTCATCACTGGCGGCAGTATGGGTATATCCAGGAACGCCCGGGACCGCTCGTGGGGAGATACCAGAATCCGTGATCTTGTACCGTTTATAGGCGCCGTCTCCATTCGACCCGCGAATCGGGGACATTGGCGTGATCAGTTCCCCACGATCAACAACCGGAGCAAAGTCGAGGTCTTTCGGGTCAACGCTGAGCCGGCCCTCCGATAGCAGCAAATCGCAAAGCACAATGCCCGGACACTGAAAGCGATCCGCGATGTTGAAAATCTCAGGGATGATCTTGAAACAATCCCCAATATCGAGAGGAGCCGCGATGGCGCGGGGATAGTCACCGAAAGCGGCACCCAACATCTGCCAAAGATCGCCCTGCTCGGTCTTGGTAGGCACGCCCGTGGATGGCCCTGCACGTTGACAGTCAATGACCACCACCGGCGTTTCCATCATCGCGGAAAGGCCTAGACCTTCACTCATCAAAGCGAACCCGCCGCCTGAGGTAGCGCACATCGAACGAACGCCAGCATGGGAGGCGCCAATGGCCATGTTCACCACGCCAATCTCATCTTCCACTTGGCGAACCATGATCTCCGCCTTGCGGGCGTGCGATGCCATCCAGTGCAAAACCCCGGTGGAGGGGCTCATCGGGTAAGCACAATAGAACTTCACGCCTGCGGCCGCACCACCCATGGCCATCGCGATGTTGCCACTGAGCACGGCATAGCGATTGTTCGCCATGGGAAGCGGCCAGGCGAACGGCTTGAAATTCGCGCTGGCATACTCATATCCTGCGCGTGCGATTCCGACGTTTTCCGCGACGACCGCTTCACCTTTCTTTTTGAATTGCTCGGTGAGCACTTGCTCGAGTGCCTGGAAACCAATGCCCATCATGCTGAGGGCAGCGCCAACGGCGAGCGTGTTCTGGGCCACCTTATTGCGAGAGATGTCCGCCAGCTTGGAGACTGGAAGAGGGCACAGGGCGACACCCTCCTCCGCAACGCCCGGCTTGATCGTTTCAGCGTTGTAAATACATGCCGCACCGCGAGTCAGCAACTTGAGGTGACGGTTCATCGCGTCTTGATTCAGAGGAATCAACAGGTCGATGCGGTCGCCCATGTTGGTGACCTTTTCCGGACCGGTTCGAATCGTCAGAAATGTGTGGCCTCCTCGAATGATCGATTGGTAGGCGTTGTAGGCATTGAGATGCAGGCCGCGACGGCTGAAGATTTTCGCAAAGATGTCACCAGGAGTTGCAACACCCTGACCGGCCGCGCCTCCAATGCCGATAGTGAAGGTCTGCTTCATGGGATCTCCTATCCGGGATACTTTCCCGCGATATAGCCTTCCAGTTCCTCGATCACGTGGGCCTGACCGGAGATGATCCATTTCACAAGATCACCGATTGAGATTACACCCACGACAGCCCCATCTTTGACCACCGGAAGATGTCGGAAATGGTGCTGGGTCATGATGGCCATACATTCGTCGACAGTATGTTGGCGACTTACAAATACGACTGGACTGGTCATGATCTGTCGGACAGGTGTTTCCTTTGAGGAACGGCCTTTCAGGACCACTTTGCGGGCGTAGTCTCGTTCCGACAGTATGCCGACGAGAGTTCTTTCGGAAATGACCAGCAATGCTCCGACGCTGTGCTCGGCCATTTTTTCGATGGCATCGTAGACGGACTGGTCCGGTGCAACGGAGAGCACTTCACGCTCACCTTTGTTCCTGAGAACTAATTCGATAGTGTCCGGGAATTTCATCGCTACCTCAAGCGTGACGTGATGCACCAAATACGGCAGCAGGAGGCGGACTTGCCCTCGTCGTTACACAGCTCAAACGAATGGATTTAGAAGTGAAGCACGAGTGCGATGCAACGGTTCGCTGCGGGAGATAATTCTTCCAATCGAGCGACACGGTATTCCCCTCGCTGCTCGCCGGGGAATACAAGTGGAGGGCTGGGTGTGCTTAACGCTACAACCACGCCCCCACAGAGGTGATTCTGGATTCCCCCCGGGCTCCCTGACAGGATTTGCGAACGATAAGGCCGCTTAATCAGTCGCTTGCCAAAAAAGGGCAGCAGAATCGTACACCCACCGGATGCCTGATGGCCAGAGGGATCCTTACGGGTTTCTCGCCGGCAGTACTGGAAAAACCGTATAGCGGGGACTTCGGAAGGTTTCTAGTGTCGCAAACCCATGCTATTGGAGATGGCGGTTGGGTAAGGGAATGCCAAAGAGGGCGTCATCGGCGCAAATGCTATCGTTCCTGTCTGATCAGAGTCGAGGGAGAACTGCATCCGGATACATCGCCCCCGGAGGGGTCGTTTGGACAGCCTTCGCTGGCTCCCATTTGCGCCCCTCCATCGGTGAAAGCGGGTGGTACGTTACCGGGCGTGGCTGCGGCGCGCGCGACGGGCGAAACGCGGCCTTTCCACTTCGCTGGTTCCCAACTGAAGGTCTGTCGCTCGAAATCGAACTCCACCCGCCGGAAACGCTCCGCGCCGATGGCCATTAGGCCTGCGAAAGCGAATGAAGTCATGTTGTCGGTGTCGGAGAGAAATACTTCGCGGGCGCCCAAGTCAGATCCTGCCATACCCAGGCTCTTCAAGCGAATCTGGCGAATGGCGAATCGACCTCCAAGGTTCGCAGAAGTCCACCCCAGACCTGGGCGGCTCGATAACTCAGCGAATTTTTGCTCGAAGAGCATAACGTCGGCGGCCCCACTGTCGAGAAGCAGGCGTGTAGGCTTTCCGTTGACGTCTACATCGATACAAGCCTTTTCCCCGTCCCAGCGAATCGGCGCGGTGAAGGGTAGCGACCCGGGTGCGGCAAAAATCAACTTACTCTCCCGATAGTCGATACGGAACCTGCTTTGCCGAAGTACATCCAACCCCACCATAGCGTCGATCTGCACACCCATGTCGCGGTCAAACACGCTCAAGTCTTTGACGACGGCTCTCAGATGCTGGCTCTTTAACGGGCCGAGCTGCAGAAAGGGTACATACATCACATCGCTATCGATGTCATGACCTACGACGTGCACTGCTTCTTTGTGGCCCGATAAACGAAGCTTCTTCGCGACACGAGGAGAAATGACGGTGGGATAGGCGCCCGTATCAAGGATGAAGCGGCGATTCTCCAGGGTTCCAATCGAGCCCCGAACCACAATGAGGTAGTTCTTATAGAGTTCAATGGGCAGAGCGTTCGACGACGAACTTTCTGATTGCGCTTCTGCAGACACGGAACACAACAACAACGCGGACAGGACAAACAGAACTGTGAATCGTTGCATGGCCGCCCCACAGAGTCGCGGTAAGGGACGACACTGCTACGGAAACGACACCGATTCCGGTTCTGAACTTTTTCTGTATTGCATGTCACCTGCAAAATCACTCTGTGACATGGCCTTGCAGAGGCAGGTGGCCGGCTCGAAAAAATAAATCGAACCAGATGCCTTTCTTCTACGTCAATGCTTGTAACGGGGTGAGTTGTGGGTATGTCTGATCTCCGCTTGACCTCTGACGTGTGGCGCTTCGGAGTCTTTGAAGCGGATCTGCACGCGGAGGAACTACGCAAGAACGGAATCAGGATTCACTTGCAAGGCCAGCCCTTTCATGTTTTGAGTGTTTTGTTGACTCGAGCTGGCCAGTTGGTGACTCGTGAAGAGCTGAGCCGCGAAGTATGGCCGGAAGACACCTTTGTCGAGTTCGACCACGCGCTCAACACAGCAGTGAAGAAGATTCGGTGTGCGTTAGGCGATGACGCCACAGCGCCGCGCTATGTGCAGACAATCTCCCGTCGAGGTTACCGGTTTATCGCTGAAGTTCATGCGACGCGGCCGGATGCGGAAATCGCACAAATAGAAGAAACGACAAATGCCCAACCGGATCCCGTGCCGGGTTTTTCGTCACGGGGAAGAGTTGGCAAGATTCTGCTTGCATGCAGTGTGGCTGTTCTTCTCGCGATTCAGTTGGCGCATCGCACGCCGATCACCCAGAATCGGCGGGCGGGTCCTGTCGTGCTGGCAGTTCTCCCATTCGACGATTGGCGTGACGATTCCACACTTGACCACTTGAGTGAGGGTGTTTGCCAGGAGTTGATTACGGAGTTTGGCCGAATGGATCCTGCGCGCTTGGCGGTTGCCGCACGCGCGTCCGTGCAAGCCTACCGGCACAGTTCGAAGACGGTGTCGGAGCTCGGAAGGGAACTCCATGCCGATTACCTGATGCAGGGCAATCTTCGTGGCGATCGCCAGCACGTGCGGCTTTCCGCAGAACTGGTGCGGGTCAGCGATCAGGCACGGGTTTGGAGTAACGACTTTGATCTCGATGACGAGGATCTGCTCACGCTCGAGAGAGATCTTGCGAATGCCATCGGCGCGCAAGTCAAGAAGATCATGTTTGCTCCTGATGGCTAGGCCCCGCTGGAACTCATACATGAGTCACAGTCGCACACCTTGCGCTTCCAGCGCTAAAATAGGAGTGATGTTGCGAATGGTTCTGGTGTCTCTCGCGCTCGTTCTGGCAACGGCATCCGCGGTGGCCCAGCAAAGTGCCAAGCCAGCGAAGAAAACCCCACCGGCTAATCAGGCGCCGCCACGGTCGGATCAGCCTCGCTCCGATGCGCCCGACAATAACGGCGATCAGCCGACCGCCGGTGGCAGCTCCAGTAAGGATGTACCGTTGGACCTGAGCGCTCCGTCCGACGACGAAAAGAACCATCCTGACAGTTCAAATGCGTTGCACGAGGCCGAAGATGCCGCGGGTCTCTATGAGGGGGATGAACTCGGCGGCGTTCAGGAGTTCAAGCCCTGGAATCCTCACAAAGCTGCGAAGGATGTTGAGGTAGGAGATTTTTATTTCAAGCGCAAGAACTATCGCGCTGCGCTCGACCGCTACCGTGAAGCCCTCTATTACAAATACAACGACGCCGTCGCTACGTTCCGCCTGGGGGTATGCCAGGAAAAGCTTGGGGACGCGGGGGAGGCTCGCAAGGCGTACGAGGCTTATTTGAAGATCCTGCCCGAAGGGCCCTTCGCCGCAGAGGCTCACCAGGCCCTGGAAAGACTCAAGGAGCAGAGTCCGGTGTCGGAAAAAGGCGGCGAGCGTCCTCAGTAATCGTTGCCGTCAAGGACGGATTTTCGCCGCTAACTTTCTTCTAGGATTTTTCTACACGCAGGAAGTCGCCGGTACTGGCGTTCACAGCGATCTTGATTTTGGGGGCTTCGCGGCTTCCATAAATCACGTGCCAGAGCAGTATGTTCTCGACTCGATTCCACTCAAGGATATAGAGAACCGGAGTGTCCTGAGCCTTGTCCAGTATTTTGGAACCCCCGTGCTGTTGCGCAACTTCAAATGCCTTGTCGGAATCCACCTTCAGGAAGGCGATGTCGAACGCCTGGGTGGAAGCGTTGTTCGGGTTGTAGCTGTCTTCAATGCCGGGATTCACGCCCTCGGCGCTAGACCAGGTATAGGGCTTGGTGCCGTGCTGCATGGCTGAGGCGAAGGAAGCCCGCCAGATGGCTGACTTTCCGTCGCGCCCGTTGGAATCCGTGTTCGTGGAGGATTCGAGGCGGTAGGGCCGGGCATCCTGTGCCCAACTGCGTGCAGAAATATAACATTTCTGGAAAGCACTTCGGGCAGTCAAAGCCTCTGCAGGCTTCGGCTGCGGCTTGGGTGTTTCTGCAGGTTTGGTGGGCGTCGAAGTGCATCCGGCCATCAGCGCAAGCAAAAACATCACCGCAAGCAGCTTCTGCATGGTTACTATCCTGTAATAACGTTTTGTTGAATTGCTGCGGCCATTCTAAATGAAGGGAATCTCGCTGAAATGGATTTCTACCTGCGGCGACTCCAGAATGCTATTGCCTCAGTGACTGATGGGATGACCACGGAGTTGCTTTTGCGGCACCTCGAGGGGAAGTGGTGCACAGCCGAAATCCTGGAACATCTCTACCTGACCTACACGGGAACGATTAAAGGCTTCGAGCGGGCGCTCGAGGCTGGTCGACCGCTGGCACGTAATCTCCGTTGGGATGATTGGTTTCGGAGCTTCGTCGTGCTCGGGATCGGTTATCTTCCCGAAGGCCGGACCGCCCCCCAGAATACGACGCCTCGCGGATTACCCGCGGAGCAGGTTTTGGCTCAGGTATCCCAGAAGATCACCGCCATGGATGCGGTCATTGCCCAAGCGGAGGAGAAGTATGGAAAGCAAACACGGCTTCTTGACCATCCGGTTCTCGGTCCTTTGCGCGGACAGCAGTGGAGGAAATTCCACTGGGTGCATGGTCAGCATCACGTGAAACAGATGCGGAACCTGCGAGCCATGTTTTCCGCATAGAAGTGTTTTGAAGACCCGATCCCTTAAGGATATGAACAAACAGATCATCAGGCCCGTTGTAAGACAAAGCTTCCCGCCGGACCGGGAAGCTTGAAATAGTTGATCTTTTCAGCGCGAGCTATTCCCGCATCGACGAGGGCACGCCTGCTTTTCGTGCCTGTTCCTGAAGGTCATCCAGTTGTTTCTTCGCGTCCTCGAGTTGCTTTTGCTTGGCGGCCATCTGTTCCTTGAACTGGGTGTCTTCCTTGTCCCATGACCCCGAGTTGCGCAGGCGATTACCCGCATCGGCGTAGAAGGCGGCGGCGCGCAGCCGGTATTCGCGACTTAAGAGATCCACCTCGCGGGCGAGCGTATCGACCTGGCCTTGCTGGTCCTGAATCTTTTTCTTCCAGTTCTCGTAGAGGGCTTTCTTGCGGGCGGCCTCATCCTCCGCTGGAGCGGTTGCCTGGCCAGCCTGCCCCTGGTCATTTGGGCTGGCCGGGGCGGCGGCTGCGGTCGAATCATTAGTCGCCGCATTGGTTGCGTTCCCGTCCGACGACTGCGGCGGTTCTTGGCCCACGACCGAGAGCTTGTCGGTCATGGGGAGGTTGTCGTTGTCGAACGTCTTCACGGCGGGCGCCTGCTGTCCCTTTTGCTTGCGGACCTTGCGCGCGTAATCCCCCAAGCCGGAGTCCTGAGCGGCAACCATTGATACTGCGAAGGTCATCAGGAATGCGGCGATCGTCGAGAGCCATGCAATGCGTTTCATTGTTTCCATCCTTGTGGCCAAGGGTTACAACCCAAGGCCGTGTTCTTGCTAAGAACTTGCTGTTGCGCTTCGCCCCTGCTTTTCTGCCAGGAAGCCGCCGATGGTATGGTCCAGGTGCTTGGCTTCCGCGGCGATGTCGGCCGCGAGTTGCTTCGCCAGATCCGGATCGCGATTCTTGGCCAGCTGCTGTGCATATCCAGAGATTGTGACCAGGGAAGTGCGCAGGGCGAGCGCCATCTCCGCTGACAGTTCACCGCGCAATTCAATCTGGCGGCGAATATCAGCGAGGGCGGTCTGATCATTGATCAGGCATGCCGTACCCAGCGTGCTGCCGTCCGGCGCCGGCACTCGGGAGGCGGTCACTTCAATCACTCGCCGCTCACCCGCCGGAGTCATGTATTCGGTTTCCGTCTTTCGGAGGGGCGTGCCTTCCATCAGTGTCGTCTTTACACTCGCAGCGAGATTCTGCGCGTCCGTGTCCGGTGTGGCGTTGCGAAAGATCTCATCTGCGTCCATGCCGCTTGGGGAAGCGATGCCCAGAATGCTCTTGGCCGCCTGGTTTGTCTGTCGAACAAGTCCGTTGGTGCCAAAGAACAACACACCGCTGGAGAGATTCGAAAGCACAGCGGCGCTGATGCTTTCCGAGGTTTTAGCGCGGCGCTGTTCGGCCTGCTGCAGGGCCAGCAACTCGTGCTTCTGCTGCTTCAGTTGCTGGATCACAGCGTGGTAGGTGTGCAAAGGAAGTTGGTCCGCCGAAGCTGTTTCGGGGATGTCGAAGTCCTCGGCAAAACTCTTGCGGATGCGACGCATCAGCAGCACGGCCATCATGAAGGCAAAGCCCGAGGCGAACAGCACCAACACCACTTTGAGGAACATGGGATTGGTCAGCACGGTCACAGCAGCCTCCAATACCAGGCAAGGAACTGGTTGCCGAAGAAGAATGCAATCATCGCCATGCTGCCGAGAAAGACGCCGAAGGGCATCTCGTAGTGTCGATACACAGTCTGCGCCGACTGCCATGCCCGGCGTCGCGCCTCCCGCAGGCTGGCATGCTGCCGCTCGGCGAAGCGACGCGTGCGCTTGATCCAGACCATCAAAATGGTGCTTACTCCAAAAATCGATCCGGCGATGGAGGCGGTGAAGATCGTGAACACCGTAAGCTTCACACCCAGAAACGCCCCAATCATGGCCATCAGCTTGACGTCTCCGAAGCCCATGCCTTCAATTCCGCGCGCGCGCAGATAAATCGCGCCCGCACCGTAGATGAACGACGAGCCCACCAGCGCACCCAAAAGCGAATCCGCCAATGAAAGGAAGCGTGCGGAGATGTCAGAACTCACGGGGAAGGACACGACGCCCGGCAGATACTGCGAGGCCAAGTCGTTCACGGGGACAAACAGGCTGAAGGCAATCCCGAGCACCAGACCCGACAGAGTCATCTTGTCCGGCAACAACTTTGTTTCGGCATCGGTAAAGATCAATCCAAGCAACAAGAAAGCGAGCGTCCAGTATTTCAACGTCGACAATGTCAACCCGAAGCGTTCGTAGCAGGCAAGGAAGAGAATTGCTGTGAGCAACTCAACCAGCAAGTAACGCGGAGAAATCGAGACGTTGCACTGGCGGCATCGTCCTCGCAATAACAACCAGCTCAAGACAGGAATGTTGTCATACGCGGCGATCTGCGCGTGACAGTTTGGGCAGGCTGAGCGGCGTGGTTGAAATACGGACAAGTCCCTTGGCCATCGATAGATACACACATTCAGAAAGCTGCCAAAGATCAGCCCGAGGAGCACGCTCGCGGATGCCAGAAATAGATCCACCTTCTCCTGCAAGACGTCGAAAAACGGGATAGTTTGCCCTTCAAATTATACGGTTGGAGCGTCCCACCGAGGGGAGTACCGAAGGCACTGACCTTCCGGCGTGCTTGTCCGTAAGTGTAAGCATCACAATGGTTTGTAAGTTGACATGGTTGGCTTGGGAGGTTCCGGCTACCCCTT
>AR_comb_assmDRAFT_10296254_pt1 | contig 18666 bp, 13 predicted proteins | sample ArasoioldDNA_FD_10543 | JGI IMG/M metagenome (IMG submission 10543) | reverse complement strand
GTCAGGACGAGGCTGGTGCGAGATGGCTCCGGACGCGGTCATATCCCTGGCATAACCCAAATGATTACGCGCTTCATCGCCGCCGACAGTGAGTGTCATTGCAGGCCGTAAACTTCACCCCGATCTAGGGAAGCGTCATGCAGCAGGTAGATGTAATCTGGGTGTTCGTGGCATTCGTGGCCGGGGTGCTCGCGACCGGAGGTATTATATGGTGGCGCGCAGTGCCGCTGGTTGATCGCTTCATCATGCGCCGACAGATGGCGTGGAGCCAAAAGCCGAGATTGTGACGAAACCCCGGAGGAATACGGGCATGCTTCTAACCATCGCCGGCTATGTATTGGATGCTGTAATGCTTGTCGCGGCAATAGCTCTGGCTGCCTCAGTCTTCGTTGTTAGGCCAAGCCACTTTCGCGCCAAACCCCCCCCCAAAGACGACAAGTGCCACTAAGCCCCGGAGACGGACATGCATAAGTGCCAAATGGCTCTGCTGACCGCCGTGATAGCCGTTGCCAGCCTCTCAGGCACCGCAGAGGCCCGCAACGGTTATGGACCAGGATACTATGGCCCAGTGTATCGCGGCGCCCCGTATCGTGGCTGGGGCTACGGTTACCGTGGGGGCTGGCATAACCACGGCCACTACAACTACTGGGCGGCACCGCTTGCCTTGGGGCTGGGCTCGCTCGCCCTGGGAGCGGCCCTGGCCGCGCCATATTACTATGCACCTCCGGCATACTACGCCCCTCCGCCCGCGTATTACCCCCCGCCGTATGGAGCTTTCTATGCCCCCTCTCCCTACTACTGGCGTTACTGAAATGAAGGACGATACGATCGTTGACCTGCCAACGTTGTGGCTTGGCTCCACATAAGCGATCAGCCAAAAAGTCCGGGCATCCAGCTAGAACGGCCACCACGCCTTGGGGTAGTGTCTCAGTTTCCTAATTATCCCTTTGACAAACAGGGAGGGAATGTTTCCATGACCGAGCGTGACAGGCCGACTGAGGGGTCAGAAGAAATAGCGCTCAAAGATCTGGACGATGCGTTGCGTGAGATCGACCATCTCACGCAGGCGTGCAACAATGTCTTCTCCCTTCAGAACCTCAATGTCGCCGAACGCTACGCTAATCACGGGCTTCGCGTCATACTCAATCTCCGTTCCAGGCGAACATCGCGCCAATACAATCTCATCTTCAAAAGCCTTGGGATAGATAATCTCGATAATGGCATTAGGGGTGGAGGGGATGTTGGTGCTAACGGTGCGGCTGCCCCAGTGCGGTCCATTAAGGACGAACGGCACCAAGCGTGTGTGGGAGTCATCATTTCGAAGTCTATTGATAGCCCAGAGCAAGTTATTCCCTCCCTTGTATGGCTTGAGCCTGCGAATCAGCTTCTGAGCCGAGCCAGGGAGGTCCTTTACTTTTCGTTGTGTCGCGGGAAGTTCGAACTCCTTCAGGTCTCGGGCGAAGGGGAAATAGACCTAGCTTGCATTCTTGCCATTTGCAATTGCAAGGGAACACGCGATATTGTCGAGAACGGAACGCAGATGGAACGCGACTTCACCGACCATGACTGGAAGCATCTCTGGGATAGGCGGGACCAAGAGTTTAACCGCCTCGTGAACGCCATCGGGCTCCGCCTCACGAACGATTATGTCAGAAGCGTGAAAAGCATCAACGGCGCGTTTGATATTCTCGACGTGCTCATTGGCCCGTGCGATCTTGATCTTGATCCCATGTAACGGATGCTTCTGCTTCTGCTTCTGTTCGGCACTCCATCGCGCTATGGGATAGCGAGTAACTCCGGACAGCAGGAATATTATTCGAACAATAAAGCGTAGCGCTTGAGCCCAGAAACAAAAAGCGGCCCCATGGACATGCCACGGGGCCGGTATCGGATGGGTCTGGAGCTTTACCGAGACGCGAAGACAATCGCCCGTTGCTGCCAATAGGCATAGCGGATGCCGCATTCGAGAGCTAACGCCGGATGTGGCTTTTGGTTGGCCTGCGCGAGCACGACCAGGCAGGCTTTCATGCCCCAGTAGGCGGCTTCGAGGTATTCCTCGTCGGAACAGTGCCTATCCACATCGGTCGACAGCACCATCAACCTCCGCGATTACGGCATAAACACCGGCTGCCCCGGCAGGTCTCCGGTGCGGTTGGTGTCGTAGAGACTAATCGCGGTGATATAGTCTCGCATGCAACGATACAGCCGTTGAAGCTCGTCCGTGGTCATCTCCCGCATCACACTGTTGCGGTCGGGATAGGCGAAGGTGGACAGACCCAGCGGCAGGCCTTGTCCGGCGCCGATGCCAAGCGCCAGATTGGTAATCTGCTCGATGGTCACGTCGTCTAACGACCAGATCGTCGATAGGCTTGGATTGCTCTCGCACAGTATCATCATCCCCGCGTTGATTGCCGCTTGTGATTCTGGCTTGAGATACCGCGTGCCCTGGCTTGTGGGAGTGGTGATGAGTTGAGGGTTAGGCGGCCCAATGGTGGACAGCACTGCCATAAAACTCGGCGCCGCACCTGCCAATGTGGGATTGAGTTGCAACGCGTGCACGGCGGTATTGAACCAGCCGATAAAGCTGGTGATCTGCGCGCCTTGTGTCATGCGCCAGGGCGACATGGCATCATAGCGTGGCCCGACAGCGTTATACGCCGAAGCCATCATCGGCGGCTGAAATCGTGTCTCGGTGATCGCCGCAAGCATATGCTGAGCAGCGGCGGTGATTGCGGTGGCCGGGGTGGCAAGATAGCTCTCGAGCGTGGTCGCTCCGACAATCTGGGTGATGCGGTCCCAGCGCAAGCCAGTGCAGCCCGCATAGCAAAGCTCTGGTGTAGTCTCGAAGCTGTCGAAGCCATTGACATATTGCACATGGGTTGCGGCGGCAGCTGTGCCGTGCGTCTCCGAGATCAGGCAGATGGCGGCCACCAGTAGCTCGATCGGCACGGTTTCGGCAATCGCTACAGCGCGCAGGTCATCACCGAATGCGACAAATGCCTCATCGATCAACGTCTGCGTATTGAGGCGCGGGCCACTGCCGTCTTCGGTGATGCCGGAAGCGATATACGCCCAGGCAATTCCGTCGGCATAGCGATGGCCAGACGTCAGAGTGCCTTGGGCATCGGTCCAGGCGCTCATCTGCCTTGGAACCCGGTATACATAATCTTGTCGCACACCAATGCTGGAGGGATATTCTCTTGACTTCCGGCGCCGGTGGAATTGATGGTCGGAGGAATCCCTGATCCTGGGGATGATTCTATGCCTGATAGGCTTGCGCTGACTGTAATGTTTGAGAACTCAGAGGTGGTTGCATTAAGCGCTGCGGGGATAAAATCCAAGGTCAAGGCAAGGCCTCCACCCACCGGCCCCACTCCTGGAGCTTGGAACATGCCATAGGCGGGAGTTCCGTGAAAGTGTTTCGGGTCAAGCACGGGATGTCCATGGCCCGGATCTGACCAATTAAGGGTATGGGTATGTATTGGCAGGCGATAATCGCCAATAGCCGCTCCGAGCACGTTTATGTTGACAATCGGCATCCTGCCCACGCCTGGGGCGCCGCCCATAAAAGCCCGCCCGACGGTGAACGATTCGCACACATTCGGCACCTTGAATGTTGCCGCATCGTTGGCGCCGTAGGTCACGCCTATCAAGGAAAACAGCGTGGGATATACCGTGCGAGATAGTGACGTGCCGTTCATATAGACCCATCCCGCTGGCACAAAGTTTGGCACCCACCATTCGCAACTGGCGCCGATAGGCACACCAGCGCATTGCGGGTCTAACCACCCGGCCGCGTGCAGGATGCCATCCCTGACATAGGTCATCGCCTCGCCGGGAATCTCGTTGTAGCAATCAACTGGGCCCTGAAAATTAAGCCGGGTGGCGGCGACAGGGTCCACAGTGCTACCAATCACCCTATCGCGGCTAATCGACGGGGGCGGTCCGAGATGGAAAGTGCCAATCCCCCACTCAGCCTTTGTCCCGTCATCAAGGAAGTAAAATACCGGCGAACCGTCGCCATACACTTGCGCCCAGGTCAGTCGATCTGCCTGCCCCGAACCCAATAACACATTGGCGTTCGTTCCAGGCGCATTGCAGCGTTGGAGGATATAGTTACGGATCACGTGCGCTGGTGCTCCCGAATGGACTCAAGGGGGAATGCCGCGGTGCTACACCCGCTCAGTTATCCGCGCGCGCCACGACCGGCGATCCGCGGCAGCATGAGGGAACCCGACATCAGAGGTGGCGAAGACGCGGCCATAGATCGCTTCCTGCGTCATCGTCTCAGATGTGACATCGGGCACGCAGAGAATATTGTTGCCGCGTCGGGCGGTGGATTGCAGCTCGGCAAGCTGGCCCATGACCTCACTTTGGCGAATGCCCATGAAGGCCAACTCGCCACGTCGTCGATCATAGCGAAACTTGGGATATTCCTGTCCGCCGCGCGATATGGTCTCGTCTATCCCCGCGTCGCCACCGAAGGTGGTCTCGTAAGCCAGGCCGGTGAGCGGCAGCCACGCTGGCCCAGCATAGACCAGCGGTATGTTAAGAAACCCATCCGTGTTGCCTGGATCATTGATGTCTATGCTGCACCAATCGGCTTTACGGTCGGTGTCTCCGATGAAGACCGCCTGGCCGAACCCCGGCTCTATTCCGTCGAACGACGCGTTCCATACGAACAGGCTAGGGTTGTTGTATAGCGTTACGGTGACGGTGGCGGATGAAGTTAGGTTGGTGCGACATAATGCCCACGCCCGCCAGAGCGACTGGGTGGTTGGGGGCACGATGTATAATGTGGCATGGGTCTGACCAGCGTCGGTCTGCCATGCGGTTGATGGGTCGCCGACTTCAATCTGAAGATTGGTGACAGGCAGCGCCTGGCCGCCCGCCTGCGCGACCAGCACCGAGGTCAAAACGTAGTTGTTCCAGGCGAGCGCTGTGTTGCCGCCGATGCCCGCGGTCGCTGGCATCAGACCAGCACCGTATACGTCACGGTCGCGTCCGTTGCGCGCAGCGAGTAGCCGACGACCTGAGTATTCTGCCCATTGGTCAGGTCCTCAACCGGGTATTTAATATGCAGCACATCACCGAACTCCCAGCCGAACTCCCGCCGTGGCAGAGTGATATTGTAGGTTCGCCGCTTCTGCCCCCACAGGGCTCCGTGCTCGAACGCGACCTCTGTCGCACCCACCTCGGTCAGCAATGGACCATTCATTGGCTGAAAGTCGTTGGGGCGACGATAGGCGTTTAGGATAGTCGGGTCATACCATGTGGCGTAGCGGTCGGCAGATTGCACGTATTGCACGCGCGCGTCCGAGCCTGCCAACAAGGTGTTAATTGCGGTCATCACCGTATAATTGTGCAGATAGGAAACGCGAAACCGATAAGACGGCGGATCGAGCGTTGCCGGTAATGGGCGGCGCGTCAGACTGATGATATCAGTTTCATCATAGCTTGCGACGGGCGTCTCATCGCCGTTTAAGGCACGCAGCAAAGTCAATCTTAGGCGGCCGTCACGCGTCGGCACAAGATTGGCGCCCAATGAACTTAGGATGGCATCGATAGCCTGGATGCAGCTCCACGACTCATCGGTCCCGAAATACATTCCAGCGACATAGTTTGGGTGGGCTGTGACAGCTGTCGTGAAGCTATCGCCGTCGATCATCGATTCAGACAGTGTCATTTCCTCGAGGAGGAGATAGCGGCAGATGTCGAGTGCATTGGATACTTGGCCCGCAGTATGGAAATAGCCGATTGCATCAACGGTGATTTGCCCAACGGGAAGACTACCAAGTTGGAACAGGCCGCGTGAATTGTCGGTTCGATATTGTCCGATCGGCGCTGCGCCCCCCCATAAGTTCGTGGTATCCCCTGCATAGGAGATCCCGCCCGGACCGGAGCCGGCGGCTTCATACAAGGTGGTAATTACACCTGGTTCATCGGAATATTGGTAGATATACCCATTAGGATTCGGATCGATCAATGTTGGTGTTATGTTCTGCACCGGCGCGCTTTGCGTGCCCCCGCGCAACATAGGCTTCGGCTTGCCCTTAAGATCCGGCGTTCCGTCGGCCTGCCCCGTGCCACCGTATAGGTTGGTTGTCAGGGGTTTTTCCAACCAATATGAGGCATCGCGTAACGGCACTGATAGACCTTGATCTGTCAGCGCCCATGGCGTGGCAAGTCCGGAAAACAGCACTGCGAGCGAGGCATATGTTGGGTCGGTGAAATACTGCCGAGTGGCGTCCCAGCGCTTGCTTCCGCTCAGCAGCCTAACCGACCGCCCGTCGGAATTCTGCAAGCCGTTAAGATGGTCAAACCGCTGGTTGGGATTAGCAAGCACGACATTACCCCAAGCGGCGGATGCTGACGTGCGCGACGGCTCGAGCGTGAGCGCGGCATCGATCTGGTAGGCGTCAGATAACAACGGCGGATAAGCCACCACACCTCCCTGATCGCTCGGCGATGAGCGATAACCTAGATCAGAGGCGACGATGAACTCGGTATTTTCTAACAAGGTCGGCGGCAAGCGAGACAACGTGCCGTGCGCGCGTGTGCCGTGGGCGTAGGTTGCCACGACCGGCACGGATCCTGGCGTGAATGTCTCCAGCTCGAAGGCGACGAAGTCAGGCTCCATACCAGCGGCGATACCCGGACGTAGTCTTACCTTCCTACGAACGTGCGGTTTGGCAATAAGCGTCCCATTGCCGATGATCTTGCAGCGGGAGCTGCCTTTGAAGGTCAGGTTGCTGACGCGCAGCGTCCCAGAACCAGCAAGGATCGCCATCTTCGGCGGAGCGGCAGTGCGTATCGGCGTCGCGATAATGGTGCCGACGCCCCTTCCAGCATAGCGGCCGTGATTAAACGGCTCCAGCACGAAAGGATCAGTAAGCAGCGCGCCACTGCCTTGTGCCGCGCCACGCACGGAATAGCGGACGCCGGGTCTGGCAATGATGTTGGCGTCGCCATCGATCTTGAGTGACGACCGCCGTAGCACGCGCGAGGGGACGGCGGCCAATGCGCCAACCCCGCCGAAGTCGACGTGGGGTGCTGTGGTGAGTGCATTAGCGGTCAACCCGCCGCTCCCACGGATGATCGCCGTGGCTGGTTTCACCGCCCTTGCCGAGGCGTGGAAAAAACTGTCGCCTCTGATGACGGTGTTGGCGTCGACCGGTGTCGAGGCCTGGAAAACCACCGCGGTAGCCCGTAGCCTGCCAGCGCCAGGGATTTGCACCAGCACGCCTATAGCTACTCCGCTACCGAAGCTATCGTCGAACACCGGATCCCACGCATCGCCGCTCTCTGGCGGGGCGGGGATCACCGACGGGGTGAGCCAACGCTCTGATAAGCGGGTTTTCAGCACCGCGTAGGGACGCCGCGCGTGGGCCGCGACCTCGTTGGCTGCCAGCGCCCGCGTCCAATAGAACACGTCCGCGGCGGGCCACGGCCACTCAATGCCAGACGTCACATCCGAGCCGAACACCGAGCGCAAGGTGAAACCGGCAAACGCCTGGGTTGTCGTGCCGATCCAAGTCGTGCCGCCATCGATGTAGAGCGTAGCGGTGGAACCGGTGACGGTGACCGTAACGCGATGCCAGCCGGTCAGCGACGAGGCGACCAGCGGTTGGCCGGCTGAGAGAAACGCATTCTCGGCTGGCACGCGGGTGCGAAAGGTGCCCGCGGCAACCGACACGTATAGCGGCATGCGCCCGGTGTCGTCGCCTGCCAACCCGGCACCGATTGAGTTGAAGCTACCTGCCTGTGGCCCTATGCCGGAAAACCGCACCATGGCCGACAGGGTGAACGCGCTTGTGACGGTATCCTTGGGGGCCAGCGTAAGACACGGTGTGTTCGCCGGCCCTGTGGTGCCGCTGAGCGAACTGCGGGCCTGCGCGCCATTCGGACCACGGGAGATGGTAATGGTGCCGCGGCGGGCGTTCCTACGGGCCGGAAGCGCGGTGTCCGTCAGTCGGCTGTCTTCGAACAGCAGCACTGTGCGCAGGAAGTTGCCGAGCGGGTGGCTGAGGTCAACGGAAATCGGACCGTGCGGTTTGCCGGGGCTCTGCCTTGCGGCCCGTTCAAACGGCGGCTGCGCCATGGCTACACAGCGGTTTCGGTGTAGGAGGCGATACGCACGAGGCTAGCGGCTGGGATCGACACGCCGAGGCGATTGCGGGCCAACGCCTTGAAGTGGCCTGGCGGTAGAACTAGCTGGGCGCCACCGGCGCGCGGAATGATCGATGTTCCGGTGCGCACCGCGATCGTCAGATCAGCGTCACGCGATGGAATGAACCCCGCAGCACCATCCTCGAACGACACCCCGCCATCGATCGAGCGCAACACCCAGATATCCAGCATAGCGTTGGCGCCAGGGGAGAACGCCGCCCCGGCAACAAACTCGACATCGCAGTAGAGCGATCCACCGGTATTAATGATGTCGTCGCCTGGCGCGCTGATCCCGGTGTTGGCTAAGCCTGCCAACACGCTGGCATTGAGCAGCACAACCGGCAGTTCATAGGCGCCCCAGCGAACGATCGTCATGCCAGTGTTCCCGTCAGGATAACCACGGTCTCCGAAGCGACGGAGATCGAGGCGAGGCTGGCCTGGGTGCCAGTCACTGGGGTCGGCGAGACCGGCCCACCGGGTGATGACTTGCCGATTTCCCAGCGTGATATGGTGCCTGTCGGCACACCGCCCGCGCTCACCGAGAGGTTGACGGTGCGTGACGCCGACAGATCGTAGTTAAGCAGCATGATGGCGAACGTCGTCGCGGTCGGCTTTACCGCCAGGATCACCAAGTTGGCGATAGAACTCGAGACAGTGTATTCCGCGCCAAACAGCGACTGGCCGGCCTTGCCTAGGAAATACCCAGCAGCCGTTACCGCTGTAAGGCTACTGCCCTGCTGAACACTGCCAATACAGCCCTCGTCCACATATCTGACGATGTTTTGCCAGTTGCAGAACTCCATGCCGGTGCCGTTCTTGAACACGCCATATGTGTAGGCTGCGGCGTAGATCGCTCCGTGGTATTGCCCGGTCTCGGCGAGTGTATTGCTATGGTTATCGTTCTCTCCAAGATTATATTCGATGACGCCGAACGGCTTGTTGGCCAATGGTGTGCCAGATAGTGCTGAGCGCTGGACGCTGTTGTCCGTGGTGTTAACGCCGAATTGCCCGTAAAGCGTGTTCAACGGTGTGGTTAGATTATTGTTTGGGCCGCCGCCGTGATAGGCCATCCAGATCACGCCATTGCACCGATTGGCCATATTGGACACGTTGGCGAACGTCGAATTGGCATAAACCGCCGGATCCCACTGCGGTGGTCCCCAGACACGATAGGCTGAATTGACGTTGTGCAGCGCGTCAGCAATAGCGGTAAAGTATGGCGTCATCGTCGCCTGTGACACGCCATCGATATTCCACATATTTCCGGCGCTGAAGTCCATAATGTCGGAGTAGCCGTTGTTCGCCAGATAGCTGGCAAAATTCGCCGCCCGCGACGCCACAACAGAAGGTGAGTCCGTCGGTGTCAGAGAGCCGGCGACGCCCATGATGACGCGCACGCCGGTCTGACAGAACGAGCGGTAGTTACCCAACAGCGCATTGATGGTTCCCATATTGCCGTTGGCGTAGTCGGTGTCGAGGTTCCAGTCCGTGTTGAACCATAGGCACGCGGGTTTCAGCCACGTGTTGGCGGTGTTGCGGAATGTTGCGTTGCTGAAGAACTGGCCGCCATAGATGCTGCAAGAAAAGCCCCACATCGTCTTGAGCAGGGTTTTCCCAGTAGGCGCCGAGAAGTTCACAGTGGTGTTGCTTGAGGTCGTCGCCTGAATGGTGAACGCTCTGACCATCGGTGACGCGGACGCGCCTGACTGGGTCGCGGTGATGTTGATCGGGTAATTGCCGGCGGCCAGCGTGGTGGCCAATTGCAGTGAAGAACCGACAAAGCGGAAGTGCGTCGTATCGTTGACCGAGAGCGTGCCTGAGAAGGTGCCGCCGGTTGCTTGGACAGCGACATTGCCAATCGGTGTGCCAGCACCGGATCCCGCCACCACGGTGGTGCCAGAGAGCGTAATGCCGGTCAGCGTCATCGCTCCGGCGGGGACAATGTTGAACGTGTTTGACGTCGCTTGGATGGCAGTATTTGCTGCAAGCCGAACGCTGACCGATGACGTTCCACCACTGCCGCCGCCACCTTGGCTCGGTAGAGCGACGCCGACGCGAAGGTTCTGGCTATCGTCCCTTTGCCAGACGGACACTGTGTAAATCGTGCACGGATTTTCGTCGTTCGTGCCAATCATCAACTTGAAGCGAAGAGCGTCCATCGGGGACCATGGATCGACATCTCGCGTTTCGGCCCATCCGCGGCTAACGTCGTATAGGTTCCAGGTGTAGGTATTCCCGAGCTGCACACCATCGATGTAATTCTTGATGTAGCCTTGCGTGCTTCCTGTTGCAGGCACCCAGAGCCACGAATATTTATGCCGCTGCCTCAGGTCGGAGGGCGGGGTCATGCCGCCGGGCTGGCCATTATCCAGCGATGTCCACATATGGCCGGGTTGGTCCCACAGGATGATGCCGGCGTTGATCGTGCCGCCTTGGCTGGGAATTTGGTCCAAGAATTCCGCCGCATCATATTCGATGCCGATTCCCTCCGGCAGAAAACCGGGGGTGTCGTTAAACGCGTCTTCGATATTATTGGCCCACCATGCGGGCCAGCCGCTCCCCGTCTGCGACGAGGAGTTGTTCTGGAACGCCATATCGATTTCAAAATAGCCGCCGCCGCCGAATGCGCTGCCATGGAAATTCGTTCCATTCGGGCTGCAAGTGCGCACATGGTCGTTCGCGCCATAGCCAGCCCCCTGGGGACCAGGGTCAGTCATGGATCCGTTGGCGTTTTGAAATACGCTGTAGCCGGGCTGCACGAACCAATTGCTGTTCAGCGTTGGCAGCGGCCCGAGGGTGCGCATGTTGTAGCCTTGCGCAGCCGCGAGTGGAGGCGCTCCTGCGGAAGTTGTCGTCATCGCCGGATGGGTAAAACTGAACGCCGTCGTCGAGACCGACGCCCCGGCCGGCAGCGCTACCCATGCACCAGCGCCATCGCGGTATTGCAGTGCTGGAGGTGTGGCCTGTCCCTGCAGCGTGCCACTCACGCCAAATGTTTGGCCCTCGATGACCTGCGGGATGTTGGCGATCGTAATGGCGGGATTGACTGGGCGCGGGTCGTGCACGTCGATCCAGCCGGAGCCGTTCCATTGCCACCAACCAGGATTATCGCCGAGCGTGTTAGGGGTGGATTCCTGGCGATACAGGAAGTGTGAGGCGTAGTAGATAGCGACGACGTTACTGGACGAACCGTCTGGCGAGCCGTTGCGGTTCAATGTGCGGCTCGAAGTTATAGCCCATTGGTCAAGAACGATGCCGCCTACCTGGCCTGGCGTCAGTGATGCATAGATGATCGTTCCTGCGGTGGTGACATAGGTGCCGCTGGTCGTCTCGGTCGGTGCCGCTGGGATCGGATTAGATGTATCGGTCCAGTCGAACATTCCAGGCCCTGTCCAGACATACCACGCCGGACTGCCGAGCGAATTGGAACCGATCGTGCGCTCGTAGATCTGATGATTGTGGTAGTAGAGCAGATCGACGCCCCAGCTTTCGGTATCCAGGGTGCCATCGAAGGTCATCTGGAAAACTGGATTGTCAGGTTGCGTGCCCTGGACGAGCGCAAAGACATGCACCGTGCTCGATGCCGTGCCTGGGGTTACCGAGGCATTGATCGTCGGCCCGATGCTTGAGACTTGTGTGCCTTCGGGTGATTCCACGGTGCCGAACGGATTTGCCACTGCGACCCACGTCGCGCCGTTCCAAGTCGACCAACCAGGCGTGCCAAAGGCGTTTCCCGCGGTCTGCTGGATATATACCGTATGATTATGATAGTAGGCCTGCATGACGTTTGCCGTGCCGGCATCGGCGACGCCATTTCGCACCATCTGCGCGCTGGAGTTGATGGTGAACTGGTCAAGCGAGGCGCCTGCAGGAGAGCCAGGGGTCTGCGATGCAAATATCGTCGTTCCAGGCCCAGTAATCGTCAGGCCCTCTGGGCTTTCACTCAAGACGATGCGCGGGTCGCCTGGAACTGTTACCCAAGTGCTGCCTGACCAAACCGCCCAGGAGTTGGTCGATGTCTGCCAATAAACGGCATGATCGTGATAGAGAAGCAGGACGATATTGGATCCGTCGGTCTGCCCCGCGTGATTGACCTGGAAGCCGTTGGGCGGATTGTTGATCAGCGTATAGGCAACGCCAGCCGCGTCATAAATCGCCCCAGTTGCCGTGGTCAGGGTGGTGTCCTGCGCACTTTCGGTGGGAATAATCGATCCCTGTGGGGATATGACAAACAGATGCACCGACGCGGTCAGCGAGAAGTTCAGCGTGGCGATGTTGGTCAACGTCGCAACCGGAGTCTCCGCGGTCGTCGCATCGGTGGTCAGATCATAATGCACGACCCGCGCCATAGATCGGATGAAACTGACCGTAATGGTGGCGCCGCTGCCGAGTATCGGCCGCTGCTCGTTCCAGATGAACAGGAAAAATGTGCCGCCTGAATTCTGATACAGACGATGGTGACCGCCGGTCCATGGCGTCGCATTGGACCCTGGCGCCTGCAGGCCCGTGATCGTGTAGTCTAACTTCGATGGCCGGAAGGTGCGTTTCTTGGATCCGCTATCTCCGGTCAGCGCATACATCGCACGGATGGTGCGCGCAGGCAGCCGCGGTGTGTCGCTGCCGCTATTGGGAAACAGGCCGACGCGCACAAACGGACTGTCACCACTCTGGCCGATATCGAACAGAGATTTGTAGAACCACGCCTCGTAGCCGAGCCGATGAAAGTTCAATATGCCGAGCGCGGCATAGAGCGCGCCAAAGCTATCGTCGGTGGCATGGCTTGGGCTGTCAGTATTCCCCGAGGTCGGATGCCACTCACCAAGGATTAGTGGCTTGCCGAAGTAGACACCGTGGCCCAGCGCTACGTCATCAGCATTGCCACCGCGGCTGGAACTGTCGTCCGCCTCTGGATCAAGCGTTGGGAAGAACCGCACCGAGGCGAGCGAGGATGATGCCAGCAGATCAGACTTTTGCTGCGTGGTGAGATAGCTGGCGATTGCCGTCGAGGTCTCAGGAGGCAGCGTATTGTATGTATACGACGGACTGGCGACGGTGACAGGGTTCGTCCTATCTCGGGTCGCTGCAACGCCGTTATACAGCGTTTGCTGCACCGTGACGCAGTTCGCCGCGGAGACGCTGCCGTCGTTTGGCGTGTTCAAACCTTCGGCCCAGGCCATCCAGCCCGTGCCGTCGGCCGATGAAACTGCCATTGCTGCGAGCGATGTCGCATCGGCGGCGACTGCACCGCGCAGTAAAGAAACGGAAAACTTACTGCCGGTGGAGGCAGCGACGGTCGGGCACCAGGACAGCTGATTTGAGCCGCCGCCGGTGTCGCGGCCAGCAACGTGGTATTCTCGAATGTTGCAGCGCATGCCGCTATTGGCGGTCAGGTAGGTAAGCGCCTGGATCACCGAGTCTGTGGTGTAGTTGCTGACCCCGGCTCCCCACGGATTGGTCCCGGCAACTGACTGCGAATAGGTGACGACGCCGAAGCGCTCCATCATGTCGGCAATGCGCAGCGCGGTGGTGCCTGTGGCATCACCGGCCAAAACCGCGCTATCGGCCCCAGAGCCCTCGGAATAGACGGCAAAGCGCACCGAGGAACCGGACGGAATGGCGACGCCCATTTGATTGCGTAGGGCAACCTTGAATGTCCCCGGCGGCAGCATGACGCCTGGATATCCCGCGTGCGGGGTTATGCTCGTGCCGGTATTGATTTCGATGGTCGCATCCGGACCGCGCGCGGGAGCGACCGTGGAGGAACCGTCTTCGAACGTCAGGCCGCCGTCGAGTGAACGGAGGATCCATACCTCAAGGAACGCATCAACGCCGGGGGAACATGTCCCACCGGCGATAAACTCCAAGTCGGCCCAGACCGCGCCTTGCGAGTTGGCGAACGGCGCCGAGACCGCCAACACATCGCCAGATGACGATGCGAGGCCGGTTAATTCAGTCGATAGTGCGGTAACTGGTGCGGTTAAATAGCTGCCGCTGCCGGCCCAACCATATTCCAATGGTGTGCCCTTTCATTATTGATCTCAATCGATTGGTCGGGGAGGCCGCTATGCTTCGCTACGGAAGCAGCCGCACGTCACTGAATTGTTGTGCAACGCATAACAATTATGCTAGAGATCCTCCAACAGGAGGGAACAATGCGTAAGTTCATCATTCTAGCTACAACGGCGCTAACATTGGGCGCGCTAGCTGGGTGCGTCTCAGCGCCACCACCCGTGCCAGAGGTTTACGTGCCACATGCGGACGCCAATATGCGACCCATCGCTGTCCAGAAACTGGTGCTCCAGCTTCCGCTCGGCCACCAGAATGGGGTGATTGCCCTCGGTCTGTTGTGTATCCCACACGCGACGCTGAACGCACATGCGTTTAACTCGACGAGTGAGGTGGCGCTCGAAATCATCCGCGAGGAATTCGCTATGAACGGCTACCCGCTGATCAATCCGCCGGGCGATCTGTTCGCCACGGCTGACGATAACCCGACCGCCATCCGTATCGCAGGCCGCGTCATTGATGTGCATGACAACGCGTGCTTCCCGATGGGTGGGTTCGGAGATCTGACCAACGGATCAGCCGACTCCGCTGTCGCGATTGAGTGGCAGGTGTTCGACCCTGCCAGCAGGACCGTCGTCCTAAGGACGACAACTACGGGTGTATCAAGGATTAGTGGTGCATCGCAGCCGTTGAACGTCGCTGATACTGCGGCCGTGCGCCATGCGATCCGATTGTTTATCGCGAGCCACGAATTCCAAGCGCTCGTGCATTCGGCGGGGCCGGTTGGCTGAAAGCTTGCTAGCCGCCAGATGTCAGCCTAGAACGAAACGGGGACGGGCAGCGCTCTAACGCCGATCCGTCCCCTGACCACGAGGGATGAGGAGACATCGCCACATGGCTGACGACAGCCTTATGGCTAGCAGCATACTTCCGCAACTCATCACCGATGCGGAGCCAACGCAGCCTTCGCTGTTCTGCGATGATTCAGTTCGGCCAGTGCGAACCTGTTCGGTCGGGGACTGCAACAGGAAGCACGCTGCTCGCGGCTACTGCCTAAAACACTATATCCGAAATCAGCGCGGTCAGCCGCTAGATGTGTCAACCGGAGAGTTGCGGCGGCGCCCTCCGAAGACCTGCCAGTTCCCAAACTGTGGCCGCAAATCGAAAACCAGGAACCTTTGCGTAAAACACTACCAGAGATTCTGGAAGGGCGCAGATATGATTGCGCCGGACCGTAAGGTATGGACGATTGAAGACCTAAAAGCTCATGCGGCAGGATTGGGCGGAGAGTGTCTCTCGGATAGCTACATCTCCAGAAATCACCAATATTTATGGCGCTGCTCATACGGGCATAACTGGACTGCTGCATGGGGCAACGTCAAAGGCACCAGTAATAGAGCAGGGACATGGTGCCTCGAGTGCAGGGGCCCCTTGAGAGGCGAGGTTATATGTAGAGCAACCATGGAAGCGCTGTTCAGAGCTCCCTTCCCAAAGTCCAGGCCTGACTTCTTGCGGCGCAGTAAGCGCAGCATTCTAGAGTTGGATGGATACAACCAGAGCCTAGGCATCGCCTTTGAATACCAAGGCATTCAACATTTCGAACCACAGAGACATCTAGGAGAAAGGGTTACTGTCTCTACGCAGGAAAAGGATGACGAAAAGCGCAGGCGCTGTTGGGAGAATGGCGTGTCGCTGGTTATCGTTGTGGCGCCTATCGGCTTCCCAGATAAGATGAAAATCATAAAGCAGGTCGAGTTTGCAGTTTCGTGCGCTGGGTTGAAGCCTATTCGCGGGTGGAAGAGCCGATTGGCACAGGTGCCTAGTATTGACTTGCTTGGGCAAGAGAAGCCTGTCACGGCTGAGATGTTAGCGCTAGCGCACAAGAATGGCGGAGAACTGGTTTCTACTACCTATCGGAGGGCACGCGATAACTTGACATGGAGATGTGCTAGCGGGCACGTCTTTTCACTGCCGGTTGGCATCATCAAGTATGGTGAATGGTGCGGTAAATGCGCAAAATTAAGAAAGCGCGTTGGGTCCCTTGAAGAAGCACAAGCCTTCGCGGCCTCTAGGGGTGGGAGGCTTGTATCGACGGAATATCTCGGCAACAAGAAGCCGATGAATTGGGAATGCCTAGAAGGGCATCCGATTCGTGCAACTTTTTGGAGCGTTAAGACACGCGGTAGCTGGTGCGGTCAATGTTTTATCCTGTCCCAACGAGACGCTAGGTTTATGAGGGCTAAGGAGTTCGCAGAGAGCCAAGGCGGCGTATGTCTATCTTTAACCTTTTTCGACAAAAAGCAGACTGTTCTAAGGTTTCAGTGCGCCAATGGCCATCAGTGGGAGCGAGGATATAACAGCTTTTTTTCTTCATCTTTTGCTCGGCGATCCACGGCATGGTGTCCGGACTGCCGCAAGCGGCGCATATTCTCTAGCGAAACGCGCGCAAGGATGTCCGACTCTGCGAAAAGGCGCATCTCGCGAGGAGACAATCCACTGATCTCTCAACTCAAGCAGCAAGGCGGTCTGGCATTGCCGAGCCAGCCGCTAACTGGCCGCGCAGGCCGGCTACCTCATTCTGGAGATTCTGGATGGCCGCCTCCAAAGTAGCGGTTTGTGTTCTAGTTTCGACTACGTAAATACTGGCTGTTAACATATCTACAGGAACCTCGGCAACTGAGGCCAATATATCCGTAATTTGCTGAAAAAGTGTAGCATACCCTAGGCCGCTACCGTAGGTTGTGCGCGCCGCAGACAAGTAGGCATCCGTGTATGACGGCAGCTTCGCAAAAGAGTTACTGTCGCCCGCCATTGCCGCACCAGCGACGGCCCCGAATTGCCGCGATGCTTCGAGAAGTTGCTGGTTAGGAGCGAGCGGGGATTGTCCGCCGAACTTTAACCCGCGCACGTAATCCGCCAGCGATGTCACTAACCCCGTCGCGGTCTGCTTCGCTTGCTCCATCGCTTGCTGTTGCTGCTGGATGATTTGGTCATTCGCGGCCGTCTGTATTTTGAGACGCTCTGCCCCGAGCGTGGTCTCCAACCGCGCCGACAGGTCGGCATAGTAAGCTTGGGTTTGATATTGGTCCGCCAGCTGCTTTCTCTGGGCGTTGGCCTGCTGATCGAAGGCAGCGAGATTGGCTGCCGTTATCTCTGCTGGCGTTGTTGCCTGAGCGGCCGCGAGGCGCGCGTTTAGATCACCCCGCAATACATCGGCCTGCGCTGCGGCCTCTGCCAATAGCCGTTGCTGTTCGGCAGCTTGCTGTTGCTGCTGGAGTATCGCGGCGTCCGCATCTTTGATTATCACCAACCTCTCTGCGGCCAACGCGCGGTCGAGGCCGACGATCTGATCGGCATAGAACTGCGATGTCTTGATCGCGTCGCCATACGTTTGGGTAAGGTTATCTGTGAGTTGTTTACGCTCAGCATTCGACTGAAGATCGAAGGCTTGCAGATTAGCTGCCGCAACCTGCGCGGAGTTACCGGATAGCGCAGCGGCTGCGGTGGCAAAACGCGATGCATAGCCCTGCTGGGTCACAGCGAATGCGGCGTTGGCCTGCTCGGTAACCTTGGCGATCTGCGCGTCGCGCTTGTCGGTCAGTTCCTGCTCGGCGAAGCCTAAATCGTGGGCCGTCGCAATCGCGGGATTGAACGCCGCTGAGATCTGATTGATGGCCTGTTGCAGAGAGCCGATGTTCTCGCCGTATTGCCGCATGCTCGGCAGCGTGCGCTCCATGAACGTGCGCACCTTTTCCACAACCGGCGCAAGCTCGGCGAATGACGAGAAGGTGCGATCGAGCGCACGGTTCAGCACGTCCGTCTCTTCGGCGCCATAACCTGTGGTCTGTGCGCCAAAGCGCAATCTCGAGAATGCGTCGGTGACTGAGGCGCCCGCTAGACCCTGGGGATTCTTGGCCTGGCCGAAGAAACCGAGGCCACCGGCAGCGCCGGCGGGTGGTGGTGATGATATGCCGCTAACCCGCACGCCAAGATTGCCGAGGTTCTGGTTGAAGGTTGAAACCTCGTTGGCGACCATCTGGTAGTTTGACGGCGTGATCTGATTGCCGGAGAGACCGGGATACGCCTCCAGAAAGCCGTTGTTACCGAGACCCACGAAGGTCGCAGAATATGGGCTGGGTGGCTTAGGCCCGAGTGCGCCGCCTAGCAGCCCGCCTGCAATGGCACCGATAATTGTGCCGATGACCGGAACCACCGATCCGGCCGCCGCACCGGCGAGCGCGCCGCCAGCCAGGCCACCGGCCGCGCCAAGTCCAGCGCCGATCATCGGGCCGGGGCCTGTCTTACCGAGCGAGCTTTGCAGCAGGCCGCCAGCAAGACTGCCGAGGCCGAAGCCGAGACCGAGGCCCGTAGCCGCTCCGCCTATGGTCAGCGGAATGGAGCCACCCGCCGCGGTATAGGCTCCAGCCGTCGCTACGCCCGGCGCACCGCCTATGCCGAAACCAGAAGCCGCAAGCGCCGAATTGGTGGCAG
>AR_comb_assmDRAFT_10248357_pt1 | contig 18673 bp, 22 predicted proteins | sample ArasoioldDNA_FD_10543 | JGI IMG/M metagenome (IMG submission 10543) | reverse complement strand
AGCGTCGGTCTTTCAAGCCGAAGGTCGCGGGTTCGACTCCCGTCGGGCGCATTCCTCTGCTTTCCGCGGGGTGCCGGGGATTGCGTGGTGTGGAGCCAGATCCTCGGCTTGGTGGTTGATCGGCGTTCCGGCGCCTTCCACGCGATTCTGGAGCGCTCCGCGGCGCGGGTTGTCTCATTTCTGTCGCATTTCGCCAGCCCGGGCGATCCACTTTCCGTGCGCCGGCTTTGAGCCGTCGATTGCCGCGGTTCAGAGCAGGTCCTCAGCATCGTTTGAGGTACAAGCAGTTGCGGCAATTGGTACGTTCCCGTTCGTCGTGGCCGGGGTGTGTGGCGAACTGACGGGCTCTGCTCGTCATGGGGAGATGCTGAATGGCCGAGAAGAAGAAGAAGCTTCAGAAGTTGACGGTCTCTCTGCTGAAGGAGGGCCTTGGGCGCGACGATGTACTTCGCAAGGACAAGGAAGCGGCTGGCCACCGCGTTAACTCCATCGACAAAACCGCAGCTTCCCTCTTCACGGACGGAGTTCCGTCGCATCCGCCGAAGTGGGCGGACTATCTCAACCCCCATACCCCGAGCGATCTGAAGTCGGTCCTCTTCAGCGCGTCGGCGTCTGCGGTGCTCGTGTTGGAGGCGTCCGAGCGGGTCTTCGCCGTCACCTGGGGCCAGGGCCGGCATTTGCTCGAATCCGACAACTTTGTCCAGGACTTCGGGCTCAAGGTCGTTCTGAACACCGTTGCGCCCGATCAGCTCAAGAGTGTTGATGCGAAGACGATTGACGAGACCACGGTTCATACTCGGCGGGATTTGAGCCGCGACTCCAACTTCGCGGCATTCGGTCTGGATCCCATTCAAGACCTCCTGCGAGCGGTGACTGGGACGCCGCAAGACCAGAGCCTTGCCCGTCGCCTCACGGGCTCTGATTCCCTTGGCATCCATACCCGCGAGCAGGTCCCCGACTTGGTCAAGCTCGCCGGCCGTCTTCTCGAAGCTTATGAAGACGAGGCCTACAAGGAGAACTTTGACTTCATTGATTTCCTGCGCCCGGAGCGCAGCAACGCCCGAAAGCTTGAACTCGACGAAGCCCTCGTTGAGGCACTTCAAGGTCGAGAGATCGATGACGTTCACCTTGCCGCTCCAGAAACCCTCGACTGGCTTGACATTGACGGCTTTCAGTATCGGACCAGGGTCGACAGCGACAGACTCGACGCCGATCCACGGATCAGCGCCTATCTCGACCTGCATGACGGCTCCGAAATTTCTCTCGAGGACCTCAAGAGCGATCACCTCGTTGCCGTGCGCGCGTCCGATGGGGGCGTCGCGAACAGCTGGCCGATCTACAAATCCCTCGTCTATCAGGTTGAGCTCGCTGAATCGTTGTATGTCCTCTCGGCCGGCGAATGGTTCCGCATAGACAAGGACTACCGATCCCGAGTCGAAGCAGACGTTGAACGGTTGACGAAGGCGACCGACCTACCCGACGCCGACCTTGGCACCGATGAGGACGCCTACAACAAGAAAGCTGCCGATGCCCTGGGCGCTCTTTGCCTGGACAAGCACCTGATCTACGACGGCGGCCCCGACAAGATGGAGGTTTGCGACATCCTCACGAAAGAGGGGCGCTTTATCCATGTGAAGATGCGTGGGAGTTCGTCGACTTTGAGCCACCTGTTTACCCAGGGCACCAACAGCGCCGAGCGCCTCATGCAAGTTGACGATGACTTTCGCCAGAAAGCCAGAGCCATGGTCAACAAAGTCGATCCGGCTTTCACCGAGGTCATCCCGCAGGAACGTCCGAAAAGTGCCGCCGACCACGAGATCACCTTTGCCGTAATAACCCGAAGCAAACGCGAGACCCCCCTCACGCTCCCGTTCTTCAGTGTTATCAGTCTGCGAGCCGCCGCCCAGCGCCTAATCGCATACGGATTCCCTGTAACGATCGCGGCTATTCCCGAGAAATGAAGTAATCGCGGGTGAGCGAGGCCGGTCCCGCGGCTGATCACTTGTGCTTTCAGCCGCTTTGCCAACTCCACGATGGAGACACCAAGCGCATAGGCGATACCCTTCGCGGTCGCCCAGGTCGGGTTTGAGGGCCTGCGCTCGATCACGCCGAAGGCGGCCGTGATCCCGGCCTCGTGAGCGACGGCTTCTGGAGTGGCGCCCAGCCGCTCGCGCAGTTCGCGGACCGCCTTGCCCAAAGCGACTTGAGGCGGCTCGATGAAAGGTCCTGAGTTCGACGGCGATGTCAACGTCGCTGTCGCGGACCACGCTCGTAAAGTTGGGGTAGGAGCCCTTGGGGTAGACCTCGAAGTCGTAGCGCTCACGCAAAGGGCTCGCGCGGAGTGCCTCGTTGATCGCGCGACAGGTGCGCTCGTAGCGTTCCTGTTCGGAATCAGACGCTTTGCCGATCCAGCCTGAGAACCGGCTCTCCCACTGGCCCCCAATCGAATCGCAATCGAGAGTCCTCAGGCCGCCGGCAGTTGCCAGCTCCAAGGCTTCGTTTTGTGTTCTAGCGGCGGAACGAAGTAGTAGCCCCCACCGAGGACCTGCTCGCCGAGCTTTTCGAAGAGCAGGGCATCGACGCCTTTACCGGGCTCGGGGAAATCGGGGTTCCGCATCCAGCCACGGAACATGAACTCGAACTGGGTCGAAATCGTGCGGGCGAAGGCGATAAAGACCAGGCCACGGCGCAGGCCGCCGTCGGCTGAGGCGATCAGCGGGTAGCCGCGGCGGAAGATGCGGCGCTTGGCGTCGACCTCGCCCCCGCGCGGATTGGCCTTGCGGATGTGGGCGGTGACACCGACTTTCTGGTTACTCTGTTCGGTCGCGAATGCAGGGTCTTTCTTAAGGTCGGCGTCGCTGTCTTCGAGGTCGAGGCTTGCTCCATGGACCTTGAAGCGGCCGACCGCCGCCTCCTGCGCATTCTGGGAGAGGTCGTCCCAGGTGGTCGAGTCGAAGGTGCTGACGCGGACGGTCATGTAAGTGCCGCCTTTCGCCCAGTCTGGCTCGCGGGCCGGCTTGTCGGGAAGGTCCGGCGGGAAATGCGGACCTTGGCCTGGCTGGCCGCCGCCACCGTACGGACTGACTTCTTCGCTCGGCGGTTCGCTCGGCGGTTTGTCGGGGTAGTCGTCGACCTTCGTGGGGTCGACGAAGACAAGCTCGGCGTCGGCGTCGGAGTTGCGCGGATCGAGATTGGAGGTGCCATCGAGAAAGCCGATCAACGCCCGACCCTCGCGGCGGGAGGTGCGACCGGGGCGGCTGTTGTAGCGCTGGGAACCGATCGTCGTCGCGACGAGGGCGAATTCATGCCCGAGCTCCTCCTCGATTCGGCGGACGACGTGCTCGCAGACGTAAAGGTTGTCGGCACAGATCTGCAGGATCAGATCACCGGAGTCAGGGTTGCTCGGGGTGTCGCCGAGCTTTTCCCAGGGAATCGGACGCAGATCCTGGGGGCGGTTTTCGGCGCCGACGCCGAGACGGTCGAAGCCGGTGGAGGAGATGCCGACGGTGATCGTCAGGTGGGCGCGGTCATAGCCGTCGACGAAGCCGAGCTCGCCAGTCTCGGCCGAGGGCTCCTCCTTTGCCTCCGGAGGATTCTCGGGATCGAGGTCCGAGCGGAGCTCGCGTTCGACAACGTTCGACAGCGCGGCGAGGGATGCACGGGCTCCTGGGGCATCTTCGTGGAGGAACCGAATCGTCGCGAGCATCAGATGCTCAGGTGGGCGGTTGGTGATGCCCGCCTGTTGAAAGTTCGTCATGGCCGTTCTAGTAGCTCCCGGTCGCTAGATTGCTAGTACGAATGTTGGTTCGCGATGACGAACTCTAGCTGATCGCCGATGCTCGTGTCAAAATCCCGGACCAGAGTTCGTGATGACGAAGCCTGAACAGCTCTCACTCTTCGAGGAAACTCGTGATGCCGAGCCGGCTCTGAGCGACGAGGAGATCATGCGGGTTCTCTGCGATGAGCTGCTCGACGAAGGCGAAGTCGCGGGGCCACCCACTCCACTTGAGATGCTCGCCTCGCTTCGCGGGATCAACGAGATCGAGGCTGCCGACCAGCCCTTCTCCGGAGTGCTGGCCCCGTACGAGGGCGGCCTTGCGGTGCGAGTGCGTCGCGCCGATGGGCGATTGCGGCAGCGATTCACGATCGGCCATGAGACGGGTCACACGTTGCTACCGGGGTTTCGCCAAGCCCGCCAGTACCGCTGTAGCGGCGAGCAGACCTGGCTTGAGCGCATGTGCGATGTCGCCGGTGCCGAGTTGCTACTACCGCGGCGCTTTTTTGCGCCGCGGATGGCCGCGGGCGATTTTGACCTCGACACGGTCGAGGATCTGGCCGAACTGTTCGAGGCAAGCGTTGAGGCAACCGCCCGCCGGGCAGTGGCTCTACATTCCGAGCCGGCGATGCTGTTAGTTCTCAGCGACCGTCATAAGCCCTCTGAGGAAGGGCGGGAGGAGGAGTTGCCGTCGCGGCTGCGACTCGACTACAGCATCCGCCAGGGTGACTGGCCGTTTGTAAAGCCGCATAAGTCCGCGAGCGAGGCGGGGTTGGCGAGAGCCCTGCGGGGCGAGATCTTGGATGGCCAGGGCAGCATCGACGAGCTTTGCGCCGGTGCGATTGGGGCGGTGAGGATCAGTGCCAAGCGATATGGGAGGGATGGAAGGGTGCTTGCGCTGGTGCGTCGCGCGAAATGAGCAGCATAAGAAGAGGTGGTCAGGCATGGCGAACAACAAGAGCATCGGCACTCGGATCAAGCGGTATCGAGAGGAACGGGGAATGAGCGCGACCGAGTTGGCAACTGCGGCAAAGATTTCTAAGAGCTACCTCTCAGAGTTGGAACATCCCAAGGAGGGAACCAAGCAACCCTCGGCCAGCAAGCTCTACGCGATCGCTAAGGCTCTCGGAGTCGCGATGTCCGACTTACTCGGCAAGCCGATCATTACCGCCCCCCGGAAAAAACCGCCAGCATCACTACAGAAGTTCGTCGAGCGGCATCCCGAGGTTCCTCAAGGCGACATCGAAATGCTGAGTCAAATCCAATTCCGTGGCGAGTCACCGAGAAGCATCGAGCGTTGGGAGTTCATCTATCAAGCGATTCGGAACAGCAAGGCGATGGACGGCTAAGTCTCATTCCTGTCGCTTTTCCACCGCGAACCCGGTTCTCAGTGCGGACGCTCCTCGTCCCTTCAAAAGACTGCCTGCGGCTCAAGCTGGTGGGAAAGCGGCGACCAGCAGTTCGGCGACTTCGTGCCTAGAGCGTGGAAGGAGGGCTCCCGGCGCGTTCAGCCGCTTGGACAGCTTGGGCGGAGAGAGCAGCGGGAAGCCGTCGATGCTGAGCGTGCGGAGCAGGGGCAGGCTGCTCCCGCCCGCTTGACCGGCTGGGTTGAGGAAGCAGAAGCAGGCGTGGACGGGCATCTCTGGCACGGTCTCGGCTAACGCTGCCAGCACCGCCTCGCGCTGCCGGGACAGCCCTTCGACCAGCTTGGTCTTGTCGCGGCCCTTGATGAATAGGCACGGGTCGCCAACGAAGGGCTTTCGGACCTCGATCTTGCCCTTGTAGCGCTTGGCGTCGATCACGAAGACACCGGAAGGCGCGACGGCGAGATGGTCGATGTTCGCGCGGCTGCGGGACATCCGGCGATCGTGGAGCACGATCACCTCGGGACAGGTCTTCGCGAGATGGGAAGCCAGTGCCTCCTCGCCGATGGCGCCGGTGTCCCAGCTGATCTCTCCTGCTGGTACGCCCTGCAGCTTGAGCATGAGCCCGCCGACGCGGGGGTGGCGCTCGCGAGTCGCCGCCTCGCGCTTCTGTCGTCGGCGTTCGTACTCTCGACGAGCGCTGCCTCCTGGAGTGCCCAGATCGAGTTCCTGTCCCTCTGCCATCACCGAAGTGATCGGATGCCCAGCGGCGTGACTAAAGCCACGGCAGATGCCTGCCTGGATCGACGCTCAATTTCCCTGCGGTGGCGTGAGGAGTTCGTCGAGCCCGTCGAGCTCCCAGCTCGGCGGCCGCTCGTTCTCGACGATCAGGTCGGGCGGGAACTCCAACAGCCCGTGCAGATGGACCTTGAGTTCCTCGAAGTCCATGAACCCGTCGAGGCCCTCGCCGACGCACTCCGCGTAGAAAGCCTGCTCGGACATTCCGCAGCGGACGGCCTCGTCGATGTCAGCGCCGACGCCAACGCTCAGCTCACCCCACCGGTAGCGCGCGTAGAGGACCCTCCCGTCCTCGAGGGCGCCCTCCCACTGCGACGGACACGCAAGGGACGTTTTCTTCAGCGCCAATACTCTCGGCCGCCCGTTTGGTTGCTCGGGAGCGACGTGCAACACGCCATGACCGCGGCGCCGCAGGACGACGTAGTCGCCCTCCCGATCACCGCTGAGCCTCACATGTAGGAGCTCTGCCATGAGCGACATGGTTGCAGACAACAGCCTTCGTTGACGCCGGGCCGCCGCAATGGTGGAATCGGGCTATGAGGCGGGTGGGAGTCCTCGGAGTGGCGGCGGCGGCGTTGGCTCTGTCCGTCGTGGCTGGATCGGCCAGCGCCGGGCGCGGAAGCAAGGCCTGCGGCAAGGTCTCGGGTGTTCCGATTCACGCTCACAACGTCAGCTGTCGGATCGCCTACCGAGGGCAAGTTGGCCAGAGCTCCGAATACATGTGGTGGCGCCGCACCACCTACCGGTCGCATGCGGCCTCGGTTGTCCTCGGCGGGAAGGTCTACGGCGCACCGAGTGGTCAGGGCTGGGGCACCGCCCACCCGCACTTCATCTACAACGGCGGTGATGCGAGTGGCTCGATCACGAACGTCCACTGGTCGAGCTGGGGAGGAGCCGTCGCGCACGGTCGCGGCCGCAACCCGATCTTCAAACCGCGCGGCGGCTACTACCCGCGGCCGGTCGTCGCGCTGCTGAAAGCCAAAGACATCGGGCGCTGCGAAGGGCGCGACGCCTACCTGCGCCTGCTGATCCGTGAGCCACGACGCCCCGGTGGCCCACTCGGTCCCTGGCGCTCCTGGTCGGGCGCACAGACGATCTGCGAACCGTACGGCTCAGCGCGCCGGTGACTCGGACCTCGCGCTAGGGGTCACCTGCGGCCGGCGGGACCGCCGTCGCATGAAGAGGACAAGGCAAGTTATGACCACCACGCCCCAGAGAACGGAGGCCCAGATCCCGACCGCCTGGCCGAGGAACCCTGCGACAACAACCGCGAGAAGCAGGGCGGCGTAGGCGCCGAACAGGAGAATCGCTCGCCCGCCGAGTCTGCGCATTCGGAGCAGACTAACCGGAGTGGGGGAGTCCCCCGCGATTCCGTTGAAGCAATTGAGGCCGAGCTTGATCTCCAGATCGAAGGGTCGCTGGACTCGATCCGGTTGATCGGGGAGCATATGGGCATGTCGGTGGTAGACGAAAGATCGCGGGTTCCGGCGATTGACGATGCGGCCTTGGAGCGTCTTGCCGGGGCGCTCGATCGTGACGGGGTTGTCGCCGCGATGCTGATTGGATCGCAGGCGCGTGGGACCGCGGGGCCGCTGTCGGATGTCGATATCGCCGTTTGGCACGACCCGAACCTCGACTCTCGTGGTCGATTTGATCTCCAGTTGCACCTCGCAAGCGATGCGGGAGGTGCCTTGGGCACCGACGAGATCGATGTGGTGATGCTCAATCACGCGCCGCCCCTGCTGCAGCACCGCTCCATTCGCGATGGCAGGCGCCTGGTCGAGCGGGATCACGAGGAGCGGGTGCGCCTGGAGACGCGGGCGGTCCTCGACTACCTCGACACTGCACCACTGCGGGCCGAGTTGGGGCGTGGGGTGCGCCGGCGGATGGAGGAAGGTCGGTTTGGTCGACGTCAGTCGGGTTGAAGCGCGAGTCCAGAGGCTCGAGGAGCTGATCGAGCGTCTTGACGAGGTGCATCAGGCCGGAGAGGCTGCATATCTCGGCGATGAGCGGCAGCGTGCCGCCACCGAGCGCTGGTTACAGGTCGCGGTCCAAATCTGTATCGACCTCGGGACGCAACTCGTCACCGAGCAGTCGGCGCGACCCCCCTCTGACTATGCCGAGGTGTTCAAGATCCTCGGGGAGAAGGGGGTCATCCAAGCCGACCTTGCGGAACGGCTCGCAGACGCGGCGAGGCAGCGCAATCTCATCGTCCATCTCTACCTGGAGATAGACGACCGCGCTGTGTTTGCCTCGCTGGACCACCTCGATGACCTGCGTGAGTTTGCTGCCAGCCTCGAACGACTGGTCCATTCAGACGATTCGACGACCAAGTCAGACTCTTAGCCGGCGGCCCTCCGCGGGAGGTTCACTGAACGCGGTCGCGCTTCGCCATGTATTCGGCGTGCTCCTGCTTGACGAGCTCCCACAGGAAGCCTCCGACGCAGATGCCGATAGCTCCAAAGACCACCCACCTCGGATCTATTGAGAGCAGTAGAGCCAAGAGCACCAAGGCCACCAGCGGGATCATGAAGCGAGCGGACTCCCGTCGGGATGCAGCGTCGGTGCCGATAAAGACCAGCAGTCCCGCCAAGGCCACCAGCGTCAGGATCCTCTGCGAGGTTCCGGGGAGCGGGGCGAAGGCTGCGAGACTCAGTAGTCCCAATGAGATGGTTTGGGGCCATCGCCTCCAGTTGTTCAGGCGCCCGTTGCCCATTTCAACTCGGAAGCCTAGCCGGCGGGGTCGCCCCGATTCAAGCCGACTACCGTCGCCTTTTTCGGGTCGCATTTTGCTCACATCTGTGCCGCAACCCGCACCCCGGCCGCACGCTCCCCGTCCTTTCAATCCGACGAAGATTCGCGTCTAGAGCGGAACGAGACGACCACGACGCTGAAGGCGCAACACGGGGCCCGGAAAACGGATCACTTGACCTTGCCGGAGCTCTGCGAACCCGCAGTACCTGCACCGAAACCTTCACCGACATCGGCGCGTATCAGCTCACCTCGGCGCCGGTCCCCCCATGCACCCCGCCTCCCGGCTCGGGGGGCGCGCCCTCCAACCACATCAAGCTCGGCAAGCTGAAGCGGAACCTCAACAACGGAACCGCAGTGCTCTCGCTCACCGTCCCAAGTGCCGGAAAGCTCACCCTCTCTGGTAAAGCGGTGAAAAGAGTCACCAAGACCGCACACGCGGCGGGACCGCTGAAGCTGTGGATCGTCCCGACCGGTCGCCTCAAGACGAAACTCGGCTCCCGGGGGAAGGTCAAGCTCTCGGTGACCATCGGCTTCGCACCAACCGGTGGCACCGCGGCGCAGGTGCAGAAGAAGCTCACTCTGCTCAAGAAGGTCCCCAGGGCCTTCGGCGCCTAAACGGCTGCGATCCGACCGGCGGGATCGCTTCGTAGGGCGGGTTGCCCCGGAGCTTCCGGCCATGGCCTAAAGCGGAGCGCGCTCGCGCAGCTGCGCTAGGAAGGTCTCTAGATAAGGGGATTCATCGGCCGGAGGGTCGATCGCGATCCCGGCGAACTGGAGGTCAGGCCGGACTTCTTCCGCCAGGGTTCGCGCTTCGCTGGAGAGCATGTAGTCGGTGAGGGCCGCGTGAGCGGGATCCGCTAGCCAGCGGAGGATCCTGCGGTAGGCGGCGAAGAGCTGGGGCCAGTCTTGATGGAGTGGGAGGTCATCGAGTTCGAGGAACTCCGCCCAACGGCCCAGAGGGATGGAGAAGCGTTGTTCGTTTCCGACTTCGAAGGAGGAGAGGGCGCCGGCCGTGGTCAGGGCGGTGACCGCCTCTTGGACGTTTCGCTTCGTGTACGCGGTTGAGGCGGCGAGGACCTGAGCGTTGACACGCGGCACTCCGATGGTGAGCAGGATGCGGGTCGCCTCGGCGCGGGCTCCGATTCCGAGGAGAAGCCGGAGGCGGAAGGCGAAGTTGATCGGGAGGAGGACGTCGGGCGCTTTGGACTTCCCCGACGGCTCGGATTTCGGTTTGATAAATCCCTGGGCGAGAAAGGCCGGGTCGGGCTCATCGACCGGAAGCGATGAGTTGCGGAAGAACGGCTGGAACTCGGTGGGCCGAGGCGCGGATGCCGTCCGGGCCTCCAGGCGCGGCCGGCGGCGCCTCTGCCCGAGCCAGCCGACCACGGCCTCGACCAGGGCGCGATCGGCCTCGTCGCGACTCAGGTTTCGCAGGCGCTGAACGCTGATCAGGCGCTCGTTCCTCGCCAGCCAGTCCAGCACCTCGTCGAGGAGTCGGGGTTCTTCGCGTCCAACCTCAAAGCTCAGAAGCAGGAGCGCCTCGGGGTCCGTCGCCCAGCGATCGCTGCGCCCGGCGCTCGCCAGGATCCCCATCTGCCCCCACTGGTCCCAAAGGAAAGAGGCGAGTGAGCTCTGCAGGCCGTGCTTAGCCGCTGAGGTCGACATCCCTGACTCCCATGTGTACGAGGACCTCGCGAAGGAGTTGCTCGTAGCCTTCGGACGGATCGTGCTGCCGGCTCCAGCGAGCCGCCGCCAGAAGCTCCTCTTCGGTGGGTGAGAGCGCCCGGAGATCGGACTCGTGCTTGCCCGGTCCCTGGTCGACCAGCGCGTAGAGCTTGAAGTGGACCTGGTCGTAGCGGGAGGCGAAGTGGACGGTCAGGCCCTCGCCGTAGTTCTGGCGCTCGAGGCGCTCGATGAATCCCTCCGGCAGGCCGAACTCGAGCAGCTCGGTCGGGCCGGAGTTGAGCCAGTCGGCGGGCAGGGAGAAGTCGCGGGCTACTCGGTCGCGGGCGGCTTCCAGCTCCGCAGGCAGCGGCTTGGCGCTTCCCAGCTGGTCGCCGTTTCGCAAGGCCAGAAGGTCGACATCGCGCGTCGACCGCTCGATAAGCCCGAGGGCCAGCAGGCCCGATCCGCCGATTACGACCAGCTCGAAGTGCTTGTCGAGTGCCGCCACTTGCTCGCCAAGGGCCGAAAGGAGGCGATCGGCCGCTTCTTTGGTCGTGATGTCAGACATCTTGAAACGAGATGATAGACACCCTCACGACTACTGGCAACGAGCACTTGTCGAGTTGGATCCCAGAACGTCTCGAGCAGGCGCGGGATTGGGGGACTGGTTTAACAAAATACGTTTTACGTCTTCCAAATAATGCCCTTTCTCATGGGGTTTGAGAGCCAATCTGTGGCTTGTACTAAGAAGGACGGGTGCTATGGTGCACGCATCGACGTAGACGTTCGAAATCCTCCTTCGGTACCGGACCGATCCTCCAAGGAGTACGCACGTCTGAGGCAGCGCTCGAAGCTGCTCTTCGGAAATCAAGATCGCCTGGAGGTCTTAGTGGCGATTGCTCGAAGCCCTGACGGTTTGGTCAATGCCACGGATCTCCAATGGGAGATCGGAATTGCTCAGAGCCGCGTTCGGAGCCAGCTGATTTCGCTTGCACGCGTTGGCCTGTTGTCCGCTTCGCAGGTCGGGGGGAAGCGCTGGTACAAACGACGGAACTCGCCGATCTGGGACGCGGCGTTGGCTCTTCTTGCAGATTGGACGGCGTGATATGCCCCCGCCGTTGCCGCCGGAGCGGGAAGCAACGGATGCGCCAATTTCTCTGAGGCTCCTGCAGGCGCTTGGAGATGTCGTGGCCCCTCGGCCTTCAAGTCCATCGGGAATCGACCTGATGGGGGATTTTGACGAGGCGGAACGCAAGGTTAAAGAGAACTGGCCGGAGGTAAGGCCATCCGGTGATGGCGCAGCCTATCTAGACCAGATCTTGAGAATCCTGGTCCGGCGTCTACGCTGGCGGGCGGGAATCGCGGTCGGAGGAGAACTGGCCTGGCTATTCGGAAGGGTCGCGTTTCTGATCATCTTGATCGACGTTGCCTGCCAGCATCTGTTGGCCTGATTCAACCTTCAACTTGAGTCGCATCTCGGCGACGTCGCCGCCGCAAAGCCGCTCCCCAAGCCACCGCCCCCGTCCTTCAAGTCGACGGTCACGGTTCGACCCTTCGCGCTTACACTCTCACTCCGTGAGCCTTCTCAGCTACGTCCTTCGCGTTCACGACCGTGTCTATAAGGCCACGGACGGGAGGGTTGGTCATCGTGTGCTTGGGGTGCCGAGTCTGCTTCTGAGGACTACCGGTCGGCGCTCTGGGGCGAGTCGGACGAGCAGCCTTGTGTATGCGCGGGACGGCGACGACTATCTGGTGGTCGCCTCCAAAGGGGGTGACGATCAGCCGCCTGCCTGGCTGCTGAACCTCGAAGCCAAGCCGGAGGTGGAGGTGCAGATCGGGCGGGAGCGCGGGGAGGGTCGGGCGACGGTGGTCGGTTCCGACAATCCGGACTATCAGCGGCTCTGGAAGATCGTGAATGAGAACAACGGCGATCGCTATGCGGCCTACCAGAGGCTGACCTCTCGGGAGATTCCGGTCGTCATCATCACGCCGGTCGGGTAGAAGCCTCACTCTGCGGTAGCCGGAGCACCACGCCGGCCGCTGACCGCTCAGGGATCTCTGCACTTAAGCCCTGCGTCCGTATTGACGAAAAACACGTATCCCCCCTCGAGGATCCAACGGAGACGACGGACGAGAGGCCGGTATGAAGGGGCTGTCGATTGCCGAGCGCCCCCGGCGCGAGGACCCGATAAACGACGCGGCGAGGCTCGCGGCGCTGCACCAGCTGGAGATCGCCGACTCCGGCGTGGGGAAGGCGATCGACGGGCTCTCGCGGCTGGCCACCCGCCTGCTCGAGGTCCCCGTGTCGCTGGTCACCCTGGTCGAGGCCGAGCGCCAGGTGTTCCTCGGGCAGCACGGCCTCGACGGCGAGATCGCAACATCCCGGGAGACTCCCCTCAGCCACTCGTTCTGCCGCTACACCGTGCAGGAGCGCCGGCCGCTGGTGATCGAGGACACCCGGGCGGAGCGGCACTTCCAGGACCATCCTGCGATCGGCGAGCTCGGGGTCGCCGCCTATGCCGGCGTGCCGCTGATCCTCGAGAGCGGCGACGCGGTGGGCGCGTTCTGCGCGATCGATTTCGCGCCGCGAGCATGGAGCCGGGATGAGCTGGAGATCCTCGAGGACCTGGCCGCGGTGACGACGCAGATGCTCGACACCCGCGCGGCCCTCGTCCACCAGGGCCTCCATGACCGCCTCACGGGCCTCCCGAATCGCGAATTGCTCGTCGCCTCCTGCGAAGAATTCCTCACCAGCCTGGAGGCCGGCGAGCGCGTCGCGGTGCTCTGTGCCGGCGTCGATCACTTCAACATGATCAACCAGGCATTCGGCACCGAGGGGGCCGACCGGGTGCTGCGCTCGGTTGCCGAGCAGCTTCGCGCGGCGGTGCGCGACACCGACGTCTTCGGCCGCCTGCGGGGGGACGTCTTTGCGACGATCGCGCCCGGGATCCGCGACGAGGCCGAGGCGCTCGGGCTCGCCGCCCGCATCCACCGCGCCCTCTCCTCGGCGCCGCTCGACATCGAGGGCGAGCCGCTGTCGGTCGGGGTCACCCTGGGCGTCGCCCTGGGCGGGGAGGGGGCGAAGGGCGCCGACCTGATCAGCGAGGCGGCCAACGCGATGCGCGAAGCCAAGCGCAGCCAGGGCCGGGTCCGCGTCGCCGAGCGCGACCTGACCGAGACCGCGGCGGCGCAGCTGCGGATGCGCGAGGCGCTGCACGTCGCGCTCGACCGGGAGGAGATCGAGGCCGCCTTCCAGCCGATCGTCGCCCTCGAGGGCGGGCAGCCGGTCGGCTACGAGGCGCTTGCGAGGTGGACGAACGCCGACCTGGGTCCCGTCGGCCCGGCCGAATTCATGCCGCTGGCGGAGCTGACCTCCGACGTCGTCCCGATCGGCCGGTTCATGCTGAAGGAGGCCGCGGCGTTCGCCTCGCGGCTTTGGCGCCTGACCGGGGAGGAGGCGCGGGTGACGCTGAACGTCTCTCCGGTTCAGCTGGAGCAGGCCGGGTTCGCCGAGGAAGTTCGGGAGGCCTTCGAAGCCGAAGGGCTGCGCGGCCGGTCCCTCGGGATCGAGATCACCGAGGGCGTCCTGCTCGAGAGCGGCCCCGACGAGAAGCGCAACCTCGGGCGCCTGCGGGAATTCGGCGCGCGCATCCTGCTCGACGACTTCGGCACCGGCTACTCCTCGCTCGGCTACCTGAGGGACTTCCAGATCGACACGATCAAGATCGACCGCTCCTTCGTCTCGCGGCTCTCCGAGGACCGCCACGCCGCCGCCCTGATCCAGGCGATCCTGGCGATGGGCCGCGGGATGGACATGGAGATCGTCGCCGAGGGAATAGAGACGGAGGAGCAGGCGAAGCTCCTGCGCCTGCTCGGCTGCCGCTATGGCCAGGGCTTCGCCCTCGGCTCCCCGGTGAGCGCCGAGCGCGCCCTGGCGGAGGTGGGGCGGCTGCCTCGCGCACATCTCCCTTACTGAGCGCGTCGTTATAGGCGGCCGCATCGATGAGGCCGAGCCTTTCAGTGTGGTTTTTAGAAACCACTAGGTTCCCGGGCCCGTTCACCACCGCCGTGGGAGGCGTTCGTGTTTAAGTCGGTTCGCAATTCGGAATTGTTGCTCGTCTCGGTGTGCGCTAGATGCCCGTGAAAGCGGCTACCTCCGCCGCGCCTTTCTTCCACAGAGCGGCGGTGAAGAGCGCCATCAGCCGGCTTTCCGGGGCCAACCACCTGACGATCTTCGTCGGTGCCGGGGTGGGCACCGAGATCGGCCTGCCAAGCTGGGGTCAACTCGTCCGGCGACTGCTCGCCGACGCCGTCGCCGGCTCCAAGGGCTCTGCCTGGAGGCGGCCGCTTTCGGAGTCGAATGCCGCCGTGGTCGACCGGGTCCTCGGGGAAGAGTCTCTGCTCGGGGCTGCAACGATCGCCAAGGCTCGCCTCGACAAGCGCTTTCCTGCCTCGCTGCACCGCTCCCTCTACGGCAGCGACTGGAAGGACGGCACCTTGATCGTGCCCAAGAGCATCTCCTCGCAGGACCGGCTCGCCTCGACCACGGTCGAGGCCGTGGCAGCCGTGTACGCGGCCTTTGCCGAATCGGGCGGGCAATGGAGCTGCGACATAGTCACCACCAACTACGACTCGTCGCTCGAGGAGGCGCTCGCCGTCGTGGGGATCGACGCTGAGCCGTGGTTCGAAGATGCCTCGCCTCGTGAAGGTACCGGCATCGAGCATGTGGTCCGCCACCTCCATGGCTACCTCACCGCGGACAAGGACACTGGCGGCAACGTCGTGCTGACCGAGGCCGACTACCACCAGGAGGGCGCGGAGAAGCTCTCCTGGCAGGAGTCCTACCTGCGCCGGCGCCTCGGCGAATCGACCATGCTCTTCGTTGGAACCTCGCTCAGCGACCCGGACATCCTCTCCATCCTCTTCCGCTCGGTCGAAGGGCGGGACCCCGCCGTCGCGCTCCTCGTCGACCCCGCGCCGAGCGATGGCATCCCCGACATCCCGCCGGACCCGGACCCCTGCGCCGAGGCCGCACGCGAGCTTCGCAACGAGCGCTGGGAGAGCGCCGGGGTCGAAGTCCTGGAAGCCGACTACTTCTCTCAGCCCCGGCAGTTCCTCTGGGAGTTGGCCACGCACAAGCGCGATCCGGCAGCCGCGCCGTACGGCGAGCGCCTGGTCGAGTGGTACCGCGAGAGCGCCAAGGAAATCCCGCTCGGCCTGGCCGACCGCGCCATCTTCGAGGAGGTCCAGGACGCGCTCAGCGGGTACCTGGGCTTCGTGCTCGAGCGGGTCCACGATCTCGTCCGCGATGGTGGACATGCTTCGCTTGATGAGGAGTCGCTCGCGATCCATCTTTGGTTGCGAAGCACCCTCCCGCTCGAGCTTGGCCCCCAGGAAGCCCCGGACCTCTGCGCGATGGCGATGATCCTCTGCTCCGACCGCGCCTGGCGCTCCCCGGAGGCGATTGACACCCGACGGATCATGCTGCCGACCCGACGCGCCGCGCTGAAGGCCTTCTGCGAGCGACGTGTCGTCGAACACTCCTTCGACGGCAGCGATCAGTGGAACTACGTCCTCGCAGTTCCCCTCGTTCTCGAAGGGAAGCACTCACGCCTGCCGGTGGGCGCCGTCACCCTGGCCTCAACCGCGCCGGGGCAGGAGTCGATCCTGACCAAGTTGAACCTTGATATTCGTCAGGAAATCGTCGAATTCCTCAGAGACGTCGTCCATGGGCTGCTCAGCAACTGAAACCGCACCCTATTGTTAGGAGAGTGATGAGCCATGGGAGCTAGATACGTCCCCGCCGTCCCCGGCGCCGAGTCCACCTCGCGGAAAGTGCGCGAGCAGGTGCAGCAGGCGCAGCGGCGGCTCGATTCCGTTCAGCGCAAAATCAAGCGCGACACGGAGACGGCTCGGAGCTCGAAACGCAGCAGCGGTTCCTAGGCACGCCGCTCCTACGCCGCGGTGGGAAAGCGGGAGCCGAGCTCGGGCGCGGCGGAGCCGTTCTCAGCGTGCGCCGCGGCGGTGAGCTGCGGCCGTTTGCCGATCGCCTCCTCGATCGTCCCGTAAGGGGAGTCGGTGAGCAGGCGGGCCAGGTCGCGGTTCAGCCGGCGCGGCCAGAGCGGACCGCCGTAGACGAAGCCGGTGTGAACCTGGACGAGGCTGGCGCCGGAGAGAATCCGCTGCCAGGCGTCCTCGGCGTCCTCGATGCCGCCGACGGAGACCAGGGGGAGGCCGTCGGCCCGCTCGTGCAGAAGCTCGAGCACCTCCAGCGCGCGCTGCTTCAGCGGCCTGCCGGAAACACCTCCGCGGTCGCCGTGGGCGCGTATCGCCTCCCGGCACACCGAGGTCCTGTCGTAGTCGGTGGTCGTGTTGACGGCGATGATCCCGTCGACCCCGATCCCCCTTGCGGCCTCGGCGATCGCGCCGATCGCCTCGTTTGAGAGGTCGGGCCCGATCTTGATCAGCACCGGAACCGGGCGGCCCAGGTCCCTCAGCTCGGCACGCACGCCGGCGACCAGCTCGGCGAGGTGCTCGACGCTCTGGAGATCCCGCAGGCCGGGAGTGTTGGGGGAGCTGACGTTGAGGGCGAGGTAGTCCGCGTGAGGTGCGAGGTGTCGCGTCGCGGCCCGGTAGTCGGCCACGACCTCGCCCTCGATCTCGACCGCGCGCGACTTGCCGACGTTGACCCCGATCACCTGTCGGGTGCGGCGCTTCGCGAGACGGGCCGCCTGCACCACCGCGCCGTCGTTCGGGAAGCCCATCGAGTTGAGGAGCGCGCGGTCGTCGGGCAGCCGCCAGACCCGCGGGCGCTCGCTTCCGGATTGGCGGAGGTTGGTCGCGGTTCCGACCTCGACCGCGCCGAAGCCGAGCGCGGCGAGCGCGTCGAAGGCCCGCGAGTTCTTGTCGACGCCGGCGGCGACCCCGAGCGGGGTGCGGAACTCCATCCCGAGCGTCCCGACGCGCAGGGCCGCCGGCGGTCGCAGGAGGAGGTCGGTCAGCGCCAGCGCTCCCGGAATCCTGCCCCAAATCCGCAACGCAAGGATCGCCAGCCCGTGGGCCCGCTCAGGGCGGATCCGCTGCAGCACGTGACGAAAGAAGAAGCCGTAGATCACTGGACCCAACCTATCTGGAGCTGGATCGCCGAGGAGGGACTCCACGACGATGACGGCATCCTCATGATCGGCACGATAGTCGCATCGCAGGCGGATGTTCCAGGAGGCGGCGTTCAGAGTCCAGACTCTCGGGTACCTGCACGGGGCAACCGAGAGAAAGGCAAAGAAGATGGGAATCCTCGACAAGATCACCGGGAAGGCCAAGCAGGCAGCCGGCGACGTCACCGACGACGCCTCGCTTCGCCGTCAGGGCAAACGGGAGGAGCGCAAGGGCGAGAAGAAGGAGGAGCTCGGCCGCGCTCAGGAGAAGGCGGACGAGAAGGACGAGGAGGTCGCCGACCTCGAGCGGAAGACCTGAGCGATGGCGGCTGCGGACGAGCAATCCTCGGCCGCCGCGTTCGTTCCCGGGAGTCGGTCGCTGCGGAGGCTGATGCTCGTCGGCGAGCAGCTCGGCAACCGCGAGGACATCGAGGGCCTTCGCCGGCGGTAAGGTCACGCCGTGGTCTCCATGCCGGAGATTCGCAGCTTGCTGGCGGCCCGTCTGCGCGAGCGGATGCCGGAGCTGCGCGAGGCCGTGGCGACTCGCATCCACGCGATCTCCGACCCGCGCCGGGTTGCGGACGCGGCCTATCCCGAGGGTCTCGAAGCTGCGCTCTCCGCGGCGATCGAGCACCGGATCGCGGTGCTCGAGGCGGGCGAGCGCCACGCGCCCGACGTGCCGCCCCTGCTGCTGGCGCAGGCGCGGCTGGATGCCCGCGACGGCGTCGCGCTCGACACCGTCCTGCGGCGCTACTTCGCCGGCAACGCCCTCTTCGGGGACTTCCTGGTCGAAGAGGCGGAGCGGGCCGAGGTCCCCGGACAGGCGCTGCGCCGCCTGCTCGGGGTGCAGGCCCTGGCCGGCGATCGCCTGCTCGCCGCGGTCAGCGCCGAGTACGGACGTGAGGCCGAGAGCCGCCCGACCAGCGCCGCCGACCGCCGCCGGGAGTGCGTGAAGAGCCTGCTCGCGGGAGAGCTCGTCGACCATTCGGAGCTGGGCTACGACCTCGACGCCCACCACCTCGGGCTGATGGCCAAGGGCGAGGGCGCCGAAGAGGTGGTGAGCGCGCTCGCCAGGACGCTCGAACGCCGGCTGCTCGCGGTCCAGCGCGAGGAGGAGCCGATCTGGGGATGCTGGCTCGGCGGCCGCGAGCCGCTCGCGGCGG
>AR_comb_assmDRAFT_10045695_pt1 | contig 18677 bp, 24 predicted proteins | sample ArasoioldDNA_FD_10543 | JGI IMG/M metagenome (IMG submission 10543) | reverse complement strand
GGAGGTACATTCCTTGCGAAGCTTGCGCGTTTTGGTGATCGCAACAATTTTTTTGTGGCGATTAGTTTGATCGGTGCTTATGAACAGCAGAAGGAGAAAGGACCGGAAGGATTTTTTGTGGCGCCTACCAGAGACATAGGAATCAAAGGTGGTGTTGGCGGTGGTGGCGGACTCAATCTCTGGTTTTCAGAAACCTGGGGATTGCGTCCTGAAGCGCGGTTTTATGCAATTGTTGGTGACCTTTCAGGAATGCGTTACACCGTGGGGCTCATGAAGCAATTTTGAACCGCAAAGGTGCAAAGGTAGGACGAGTAGTAATAGAAGAAGTACGAAGTCGCGTACTTCGGGGAAATCCGTTACGAGATCCTGCTACCCGAAAAATTCCAGTTTATCTACCTCCATCGTACTACAATAATAGTATTACACGATTTCCAGTAATTTACTGTCTTGCCGGATTTACTTCTTCAGGAATGTCGTTCTTCAATTTCCAGGCATGGGTGCCAACAATGGATCAACGGATGGATGCATTGATTGCCTCTGGTATGCCTGAAATGATTCTGGTATTTCCGGATTGTTTCACCCGGTATGGAGGAAGTCAGTACATCGATTCGCCGGCAGTTGGGAATTACCGTACGTTTCTTACCGATGAATTGGTTCCTTTCGTCGATCGGAAATATCGAACCAAAGGACGCGCAGTAATGGGAAAATCCAGCGGCGGTTATGGCGCAATCACATTAGCGATGAATCGTCCGAATTTATTTTCAGCGGTGGCATGTCATTCCGGCGATATGTATTTCGAATATTGCTATCTTCCTGAATTTCCATTGGCGGTACGGGGATTAGAACGTGCTGGTGGAATTCAAAAGTATCTGAAGAATTTTGATTCGCAATCAAAGAACAGCCGTGAAGATCACGCAGTATTAAATATGGTAGCGATGTCTGCTTGTTATTCACCAAACAAAAAAAGTCCGCACGGTTTTGATTTACCATTTGATGCAACGACCGGTGAAATTCGAGCTTCAGTTTGGAAACGATGGAAAGAAAAAGATCCAATTGAAATGATCCGCCGAAATTCTGAACCATTACGTAAAGTCGGATTGATTTATTTAGATTGCGGGCGCCGTGATGAATTTTTTTTGCATCTTGGTGCGCGCTTGCTGGTACAGGAATTAAAGAAAGCTCGCATTCCGCATGAGTACCAGGAATTTGAAGATGGACACTTTAACGTGCAACATCGTTATGATGTTTCACTGAAAATGCTGGCGGAATATTTGAACCGCAAAAACCCAAAGGAAGACTAGAGATTTACCTTAACGTCGTCACCTTCAACTTGCACGGGATAAGTGGTGAGTTTGGCAGCGGGATTAATCGGGCTGACTCCGCTTGGAAGTTCGAAAGACCAACCATGCCACGGGCAGGTGATCGTCATTCCTTCTAATTCACCTTCACCTACCGGGCCGCCGCGATGCGGACAAATATTTTGAAATGCAAAAAAATTCCCACCGATGTTCCAGATCGCAATAGAATTTCCATCAACATCCACAACCTTTCCTTGACCTGGTGGAATTTCTGCTGCACTTGCTATTTTTTTGAACTCACCCATTGATCCTCCAACAACCTTAGCGGTACAAATCCTCCCACTCCTTCATGATCCGGCTGTGCTGCATTCCATCAAATGATAATTGAAGCAGCTGAGCAGGCGAAGGTTTCAAAAATGGAAGGAGCTTATGGTACCACCTGCGAAGTTGGTTTTCAATGAATTGTCCATCGTTAGGATTTAAAAATACAACACGTTCGGCAAGTTGTTCAATGAACCAGAGATCAGATGTAAATATTAGCAGCGTGAATTTTAGTTTGCGACGCGCTCTGCGAATTAATTCTGCCAATCTTTGCGTAACTTCTGCGGTGTGTCCTGAATCTGGATCGCAAATTATCAGCAACGCCGGTGAGAATGCGAGTGCGCGGCTCAGTCGCACTTTCATCCGCTGAATTGGAGATGCTTCAGACATCTGCCGGGAAAGATCTGTGATACTTAATTGAACTAAATTCGCAAGATTCAAAACCGATGCGCTCAACTGCGGTTCTTCCATCACATCATTCCGCATTCTATATAGACTCGCCACATTTTCACCAATCGATGCCGACTCTTGAAATACAGGCTGCGAATTATAGATCCCCAATTTTTCAACAAACTGAAACCAGGAACGATCATCCATCTGACGTGTGCTTCTGCCTAAAATTGTTAAGCTTCCTTCTTCAATTTCGTAAACGCCGGAAATTTGGTTCACCAGGGCTTCAACATGCTGGGGAAGTAAGCCATAAAAAGCGACGCTCTCACGTTCCAGAATCCACAAATCGGAAATTTTTAGGACGCCGCCGTTACGCAAAGAGCGAGATGTATTGTGGAAATGAACTACATTTTTCATGTTGCTGTCTTCTTACCGCGGAGATCGCAGAGCACGCAGAAAAAACAATTTCTCTCAGCGCTCTTTGCGGTAAATAGTCTTGTAGCTACGAGCCGCAACAATCCGTTTTGTAGCCGCAATTGACGCACCAGTAAACAGCCCTCATTCGAAACATAGGTTGATGGCACCGATCACACAACTCTGCTTTTTCGACTCTGGTGGAATGACTCTGCTGATGGGATTCGGAGGAATTTAACGCATCCTTTTGATTTGTCGCTTCGTTCATAATACTGATGCGCGAACCGAATAGTTTAACACAGATGCGGGATGCGGATGCAGGATTCTAGATGCAAGACAGGGCGACTAATGTTTGCTTGAACACGTAAAGATGCCTTGCATCTTGAATCATGAATTGATACTTTTACGTTAACTGGACGGATTCAGTCCAGAATAATCATGAGGTGATATGGAAGGGACTTTTCGGTTGACACAACTCGCTCGATCTGGTGGTTGAGCGGGCAAACTCAGTCCGGTGGATTTGAGAATCATACTGAAACATTTGAATCTTGATGCAGCGCGTGATCCGAACTTGCTTGTCGGAATCGAAACTGCAGACGATGCAGGTGTGTTCAAACTCACACCTGATATCGCATTGGTGCAAACTCTCGATTTCATCACGCCACTTTGCGATGATCCATTTCTTTTCGGCCAAATCGCTGCAGCAAACTCCTTGAGTGATGTCTATGCAATGGGAGGACGTCCTGTTAATGCGTTGAACATTTGCTGCTTTCCAAGTGAAGGATGTGAGCCGGAGATCCTTGCAGAAATTCTTCGCGGTGGTTATGACAAAGTTCGCGAAAGCGGGGCTGTTCTACTTGGCGGTCATACTGTTAAAGATCAAGAATTGAAGTTCGGACTTTCAATAACAGGCATAGTTCATCCTGATCGCGTTTTAAGAAATAGCAGTTGCAAACCTGGTGACAAACTTGTGATCACCAAAAAAATTGGAACAGGCGTAATTATTACCGGCGCAAAAAATGATTTGCTTACACCTGAAGAATTTCAACCAGCGCTTGAATCAATGGCGAAGCTGAACAAAACAGCAGCGGAGGTAATGTTAGAAGTTGGCGCAAACGCCTGCACCGATATCTCTGGATTCGGACTCGCTGGTCATCTTTGCGAAATGGCATCAGGAAGCAAAGTGCGGATTAATTTAGATCTTGCTGCGGTTTCGATTTATCCCGCAACAATTAAAATGATGCAAAAGGGAATCCGCACCGGCGTTACATTGTCCAACAAAGAATCGGCATCTGGTTGCATTCATCTGGACAGAGAACTTCCGCGCGAACGTGAAATGATTCTGTATGATCCCCAAACTTCCGGGCCTCTAATGATCTCACTACCTGCCGCAAAAGCCGATTTGCTGGTTGCAAAATTAAAGGAAAAAGGGGTAACCGATGCCGCAATTATCGGCGATGTAGAAGCTTCAGCAGAGTCTGGACTTTTTGTACGCGACTCTCTATAATTCGATTGAAGTTCCGCACGTAAGGTCTTCTATTTTGGGACTTTACATTTCTTTGATTCCACAGGTTCGCTAACCCCGCAGCGACCGGTGTGTCGGGCTTCAGGACACTCAATGGATAACCTGATTGCAATTTCGTTGATGGCCGTAATTTGTGGTGGCCTTGTTTTAGCCGCAATCTGGATAACCAGCGTCTTAGGTCCCAAAAGTTCAAGCCCTGCAAAGTCCGAACCATTTGAAATGGGCGAAACGCCATTTCGAATTGTGAAAGGTCATGTCCCGATACAATTTTATCTGATCGCTTTGCTCTTTGTTGTTTTCGATGTGGAGCTTACATTTTTATTTCCGTGGGCGTTAGTGTTTCGTCAGCTGGGGTTGCAAGCTTTCATTAGTATGGGAATCTTTCTTATGTTGTTATTTTTGACTTTGATTTACGCGTGGAAGAAAGGAGTATTGTCATGGAGCAGGTAGATAAAGTTCTTGCCGGGGATGGATTTTTTACATCACGATTATCGGATGTAATTGGCTGGGCGCGTAAATTTTCGATTTTTTGGTATCCATTTGTAACCGCATGTTGCGGAATGGAATACATGTCAGTAAGCTGCGCTCATTATGATATTGATCGGTTCGGCGCCGGTCTTCCGAGGTTTTCACCCCGTCAGGCCGATGTTTTGTTTGTAGTTGGTACCATCAGTCAAAAACTTTCACCGGTTCTTCGCCGCATTTATGAACAAATGTGTAATCCTAAATGGGTTGTTGCGTTTGGTGTTTGCACCTGTACTGGTGGTTTTTATGATGACTACGCCACTGTTCAAGGAATCGATACCATAATTCCAGTTGATCTTTATATTCCAGGATGTCCGCCACGACCGGAAACGGTTTTGGATGGACTCGTGAAGCTGCAACAGAAAATTCAAGACCAGAAGCAAGCAATCGTTTAAGCGATCTAATCGTAAATTTTTATTTTGAAACAAGATCGAATTATGAACAAGAAATTCAAACTTCGTGGTAAGCCATAATGGAAGAAAGCGCTTTAATTCAATCTATCCGCGCGAAAATTGCAAATGACATTTTAGGTTTTCATTCGTTTCGCGGTGACGATACGATTCTGGTGCGACGCGAAAGTGTGTTTGCGGTGCTGAAAATGTTAAAGGAAGAATTCGACTTCAATATGCTGGCGGATTTAACCGCAGTTGATTATTTAGGACAAGAGCCGCGATTTGAAGTTGTCTATCATTTGAATTCATTGGAAAAAAATATCCGCATCCGCATAAAAACTCCTGTAAATGAAGGCGAAGAGGTTGATAGCATCGTTTCACTTTGGGCAATTGCGAACTGGTTGGAACGTGAAGTTTGGGACATGTTTGGAATCAAATTCAAAGATCATCCCGATTTGCGGCGTCTGTTAATGTACGACGAATTTGAAGGACATCCTCTTCGCAAAGATTATCCGATCAACAAACGCCAACCTCGCGTCGCACCAATCTGGAAAGGAATTCGATGAGCGATACTGAAACAAAAACCGAACAAACAGATCTGATTGTTGAAGAACCATCCGGCAGCATGATGCTGAACATGGGGCCGTCGCATCCTGCGATGCATGGAATCGTCCGCATCATTCTGCAACTGGAAGGTGAAGTTGTGAAAGCAGCCGATATGGAAATCGGCTACTTACATCGCGCATTTGAAAAGCATGCTGAGAGCGTGACATACACGCAAGTAATGCCATGGACTGATCGTCTCAATTATGTTTCACCATTGATTAATAATTTCGGTTACGCGATGTGCGTGGAAAAAATCTTCGGAATTAAAGTTACTGAACGATGTGAATATGTCAGAGTGATCATGGGTGAAATTTCGCGGATCGTTGATCACCTTACTTGCATTGGTGCTTCAGCGATGGAGTTGAATGCATTCACAGTGTTTTTGTACATGATGAAAGCGCGCGAATGGCTGTATGAATTAATCGAAGATGTTACTGGTGCGCGCGTCACAATTAGTTATGCAAGGATCGGTGGTGTTCGCGCCGATTTAACTCCAAATTTTAAGGAACGTTGTTTGCATCAACTCAAACGGATTCGCGAAACCTTGAAAGAATGCGATGCACTTTTAACTAAGAACCGCATTTTTATGGATCGCATGCAAGGGATTGGAATTATTTCAAAAGAAGATGCAATTTCCTACGCATTCACCGGTCCAATGCTGCGCGCTTGCGGTATTCCATATGATGTTCGGCGTGCATATCCATATCACGTTTATGACCAATTGGATTTTGAAATTCCGGTTGGTGAAAATGGCGATTGTTACGATCGCTATTTGGTAAGAATGGAAGAAATGCAGCAAAGTATGCGGATCATTGAACAAGCTTTAGAAAAAATTCCGGGAGGTCCGGTCAATGTAGATTTTGAAGGAAATCTGATCATTGAACCTCCTGTTGTAGTTGATGAAGCGAAGATGGGAAAAATTGCAGAGATAGCGGACAGGCCGGTGGACGTATCACCTAATCTTGAAGGTCAAGAAGGGGATAGTTATTACAAAGTAAATCCAGATCTCAAGCAAGTCATTATTCCACCGAAGCAAAAATCGTATACAAGCATTGAAGGGTTAATGAACCATTTCAAGTTGATTATGTACGGACACGGAATTCGTCCGCCTAAAGGTGAAGCTTATGTGTGTGTTGAAGGCGGGAATGGTGAACTTGGGTTTTATATTGTGAGTGATGGAACGGATCGCGGATATCGTATTCGAGTGCGTCCGCCTTGTTATAACTTTGTTGCCGCATTTCCGAAAATGATTCTGGGCTTGAGTATTGCGGATATTATTCCAGCGTTCGGTTCCGTCAACATGATTGGCGGGGAATTGGATCACTGAGGAACGATGCGAGATGCGTGATACGAGATGCGCGGAGTTAATTAGCGCTCGCATCCCGCATCGCGCATCACGCATCTGAGTTGAATTATGCCTACGTTAAAAATTGATGGCCAGGAAGTAACAGTTGAAAAGGGAAGAACTGTCATCCAGGCTTGCGAGCAATTAGGAATTGATGTTCCGCGATATTGCTATCATCCTGGACTTCGCATCGTTGGTTCCTGCCGCATGTGTCTTGTTGAAATCGAGAAAATGCCGAAGCTACAGGTGGCATGCAACACCCAGGTCACCGATAACATGGTTGTCTTTACGCAGTCTGACAAAGTAAAAGAAGCCCGCCGCTCAGTTCTTGAATTCTTGCTGTTAAATCATCCATTAGATTGTCCGGTTTGTGATCGAGCAGGCGAATGCGAATTGCAAAACTACTATTTGAAATTCGCGCAACATGATAGCCGTATGCGCGAAAATAAAATTAAGAAACGGAAAGCGTTTCCAATTGGCCCGCATGTAATGCTTGATCAAGAACGCTGTGTGCTTTGCTCGCGTTGTATCCGTTTTTGTGATGAAGTTTCAAAAACTGGTGAGCTTGGAATTTTTAATAAAGGCACATGGTCTGAAGTAAATATTTATCCTGGCAAAGAACTGAACAACAATTACTCCGGAAATGTTGTAGATATTTGTCCGGTTGGTGCACTGCTCGATCGCGATTTCCGTTATCAAATGAGTGTCTGGTATTTAAAGGAACAACTTTCAGTTTGTCCGGGATGTTCCAACGGCTGCAACATCCGAATTCATTACAATCTCGATCGAACTTACAAAACAGAAGGCAAGCGTATTCAGCGATTGAAGCCGCGTTTCAATGATCATGTAAATAAATGGTGGATGTGCGATGTTGGGCGTTACGATTATCGATGGCTGAATGAAAATCGTTTGACTGAACCACTGATCAAAGATGCTGAAGGACTCAAGCCTGCTGAGTGGGAACCAGTTCTTACTTCAGTGGCTGATGCACTGAAGCGCACGCTGGCGCTTGATGGCTCTGCAGCAGCGGTGATTGCTTCGCCGCAAATGACAAACGAAGAATTGTATTTACTTCGCAGAATCTTCTTTGAGTATCTCAGCATCTCTACGCTTAATTTCGTCACAATTCCGGTTGATCCAGCCGCGAGCGAAGATGGTTTCCTGCTGAAGAAAGATCGAAATCCAAATACAAAAGGTGCGCAATTAATTTTGTCTGAAACAAAAAATCAACTTGTCGAATCGATCTTGCAACTCGCAGGTGATGGCCGGTTGAAGTTCCTGTACATCTTGCATACTGATGTTGCATCTTTTTTTGAAGAAGAAGCAGTTCGCGATGCGTTGTCAAAAGTTGAAACCGTTATTTATCACGGCACAAATCTAAACAATACGATTCCATCAGCAACTCACATTTTGCCCGCTGCTACATATGCGGAAAAAGAAGGCACCTTTACAAATTATCAAGGCCGCGTTCAACGGATTTTTCCGGCAGTTGCTCCATTAGGACACTCCAGAACAACATTAGAAATTTTGCGCGATCTCGGCCGGAAATTAGGAACAGATGTGAAGTCGGCGCAAGCATCAGAAGTTTTTTTGGAACTTTCTTCCAAGATTAAATCATTTTCTGGTATGACTTACGGAACGATCGGACTTTCGGGACGATTGGTAAATGAAGTTCCTGAAGGTGCAGTCGCTGCAGACTAAACCATGAAAGCTGCAATCATTGAAACAGTCATCAAAATCGCCATCACATTATTCTGGGTAATGAATCTTGGCTCTTTGCTCACCTGGGTGGAAAGGAAGCAAAGTGCAGTAATGCAGGATCGTATCGGCGCAAATCGCGCGAACATTGGACCGTTTAGAGCAATAGGCCTTTTTCAAATTGCCGCTGATTCTTTGAAGTTGATTTTCAAAGAAGATTGGATTCCTCCCGGAGGAAATAAATTCCTGCATACTTTAGCGCCGATAATATCTTTCTTTTTCGTGCTGATGTCGTTCGCAATGATCCCGATAGGTAATACGATCACAATTGGGAATTACACCGTAAATCTGGTGATCGTAAATAGCAGTGTCTCTTTATTGATTGTGTTTGCATTGATGTCGCTTGGAATTTACGGCATTGTGTTTGCAGGATATGCTTCAAATAATAATTATTCCTTGCTCGGAAGTCTTCGCGGCAGCGCTCAAATGTTTTCATACGAAATCACGTTTGGTGCAACGATAATCGGGCTCCTCTTAATTTTCCAAACGTTCAACATTCAGGAAATCGTGATGAAACAGCAAGGTTCGCTGTGGGGTTTTTATCCGAAATGGGGAATTTTCTTGCAGCCACTTGGATTCATTTTGTTTTTAACTGCTGGATTGGCCGAAACGAAGCGTAATCCATTTGATATACCGGAAGGTGAAGCTGAAATCGTCGGTTACTTCATCGAATATAGCGGATTAAAATGGGCCGTCTTCCAGCTTGTCGATTTTTTGGAATCTGTTCTCATCGGTGCACTGGCTACAGTTTTATTTCTGGGAGGTTGGCAAGTACCATTCTTAATGGCAGATGGTTTCCATTTTGGATCATATTTATTTTCGCTTTCACCAACGTGGGTTACAGTTCTTCAAATTGCTGTATTCTTCATCAAGCTTAGTTTTTTCTTATGGTTTTTCATGTTGATCCGATGGTCGCTTCCTAGATTCAGATATGATCAATTGATGAAGCTTGGTTGGAAAATGATGCTTCCACTTTCGTTGTTGAATATTCTTTTAACCGCAGTTATTTTGTTGATTTGGGATTCATATCATGGCTGAACTTAAAGTAAAAGTAATGAAAGCTCCGGCTCCGCAAAAGCGAAGTCTTTGGGAGCAAATTTATTTACCTGAAATCATGCGCGGGTTGAGTGTAACTGCCAAGCATTTCTTCAAGAATCTTGGAATTCACATCTTCAGATTGTTCGGATTCAAGCCGAAGGGACGGGGATCGGTGACGTATCAATATCCGGAAGAACGACGTCCGTTTTCGCCGCGAGTGCGGTCATTGCATCGGCTGACAAAACGTGAAGATGGCAGCCCGCGTTGTGTGGCTTGCATGATGTGCGAAACGATTTGTCCCGCAAAATGCATTTACATTGTGGGAACCGATCATCCAGATCCGAACATTGAAAAACGTCCGCTGAGTTTTGATATCGATATCGGAGTTTGCGTATTTTGCGGATTGTGTGTTGAGGCATGTCCGGAAGATGCGATCCGGATGGATACTGGCATTTTTGAAATTGCTGCATTTAGCCGCGAAGGCATGATCTATCACATCAAGGATTTGTTAAGGTAATTACCGTCCGCTGCGAACTCTGCGGTAAAAAGATTATGGAACGAACCCGGTTACCACAATGGATTAAAGCGCGATTTCCTGGAGGCGATGGATATCATCGCTTGAAAGGAATCATGCGTGATCTGCAATTAAATACGGTTTGCGAAGATGCGCATTGTCCGAATATTGGTGAATGCTGGAATCGCGGTACAGCGACGTTCATGATCCTTGGAGACATTTGTACGCGGGGCTGCAGATATTGCGCAGTAGCGAAAGGGAAACCTGTGACGTTAGATTTGCAGGAACCTGGGCGCGTTGCGGAAGCCGTGGAAAAAATGCAATTGCGGCACGCCGTAATTACATCCGTAGATCGCGATGATCTGGCGGATGGCGGGGCAGAAATTTTTGCCCAAACAATTCTGCAAATCCGCAAGAGAACACCGCAATGCTATGTCGAAGTATTAATTCCTGATTTCAAAGGTGATGGAAATGCGCTTCGCACAGTAATGGATGCCAGACCAGATATTTTGAATCACAACACCGAAACTGTACCGCGGCTTTATCCAACAATCCGGCTTGGTGGAAAATATTCAATAACCTTGGAATTATTGGAACGCGCTAAAAAATGGTATCCGGGGTCCATTACAAAAACTGGAATCATGCTGGGATTAGGTGAAGAGGATTTTGAAATTGAGGAAACGATCCGGGATTTAGTTTCAGTGGGCGTAGATATTTTGACTTTGGGGCAATATCTGCAGCCAACCAAAAAACATGCGCTGGTCAAAAAGTTTTATCATCCTGATGAATTCCGCGCCTGGAAAGTGAAAGGGGAAGCCTTGGGAATTGGTCATGTTGAATCAGGTCCGCTTGTTCGCAGTTCTTATCATGCCGAAGAACAAGCAGAACTTCTCGCCGCAAGATAACCCAAAATTCTTTGGAGGTTGTTATGAAGAAATTTCTAGCAGTCTTTTTGTTTTTGGTCATTGTATTGCCTTTGTGTGCGCAGGATTATGTGAAGCAGCGCCTGGAAAAATCACCGCGGCATTCAGAATGGGTTGATGTAAAAAATGGTGATCGTAAGATTCATAGCTTTGTGGTTTATCCTCAATCCAAAGACAAAGCAGCTGCAGTCATTGTGATTCATGAAAATCGTGGATTAACAGACTGGGTTCGCGGAGTTGCTGATCAACTTGCGGAGGCAGGATACATTGCGATTGCACCGGACCTGCTTTCAGGAACTGGCCCAAAAGGTGGAAACACCAGTGATTATCCCGATGAAGATGCGGCCAGAGAAGCAATCTATAAACTTGAACAATCGCAAGTAACATCGGATTTGAATGCTGTTGCTGATTATGTAATCAAACTTCCTGCGAGCAATGGCAGACTTGCGGTTTCGGGATTTTGTTGGGGCGGCGGACAAAGTTTGCGATTTGCAACGAATCGTCCTGATCTAAAATCAGCGTTCGTTTTTTATGGAAGCTTTGATCACACCAAAGAAGATATCGCTCGAATTAAAGCTTCTGTGTATGGATTCTATGGCGGTAATGATGAGCGGATCGATGCCACGATTCCAAAAACAACCGAAGCAATGAAAGAAGCTGGCAAAACTTATGAACAGGTTACATATGAAGGCGCAGGCCATGGCTTTATGCGAAGTGGTGAGGATCCATCAGGTTCTGCTGCTGATAAAGATGCGCAGATTAAAGCATGGGAGCGCTGGAAGAATTTGCTGAAGAAGATCTGAAGGGACAAAAACTGAATGACGATTAACGAATACCGAATAGCGAATTACGATTTCAGGGCACGACATTGAATTCGTAATTCGGAAATCGCTATTCGTTATTCGGATATCATTTAGGAATGCCATTCACTCCGTTTCACATGGGCCCGGGTTTATTGATCAAGTCGGTTACCCGACAATACTTCAGTCTGATGGTCTTTGGATTTTCACAAGTTGTGATGGACACTGAAGTTCTTTTTCACATGGCTCGCAGAGATGAAACCGTCCATGGTTTTAATCACACTTATCTTGGTGCTACGTTAGTGGCCGTAATATCGGTCCTGATTGGGCGTCCTTTTTGTCAATTTTTACTGAATCGATGGATTCCTCCAGCCGATTCCAGTTTTGAAAAATGGATTAGAGATCCAAAGAATATTTCGTGGGTTGCTGCAATCTCAGGAGCATTTTTAGGTACTTATAGCCACGTGTTTCTGGATAGCATCATGCACTTGGATCTTCATCCTTTGATGCCCTGGTCAAAAGACAATAGCCTCCTAGGTTTGATATCTGTTGAGAGCTTACACGTTTTTTGCATTGTCAGTGGGTTCTTAGGAGCTATCATTCTACTAAGCTTGTTCTATTTCAAAAGATCGAGAGCAAAGAAACTGAAGTACGATTAACGAATACGAATTACGAATTACGAATTAGAATAGACTCAATCTGGGGAAGGGGTAATGAACGTAAAGGATGCATTAGCGTTTATTGCAGAGCATGGAATTGTTCTGGAACGCGCGAGAGGTCCACGTCCGAATCTTGTAGAACGGATTGCAGGGGGAACTATTGCCGGAAGTTGGTGGGCCCATCCCAGAGCAAATGAAATTTTTGCAATCCTGTCAAAAGTTCGAGATTATCCTGAAATCGTTGCCTGCCGTTTGATTGATGGTAAAGTCACCTTAATTCATCGCCGCGTGTGGCCAGCTCTGGTTTTGCTTGCCCGTGAATTTCCAGTGGATCGCCTGGCTGCAATTATTGAACGACATACCGATAGTGGAAAGCATATCTCGGAAGAAATCCCATGGCCAAAATGGCTTCCGCCAGATGTAAAAGAAAAAGCACAAACTCTGACAACAGAGCGAGCGATTGTGATTTTCGGGGAAGTGCTTTTTCGGTATTTGACGGATGATGACAAAACAAATCCAAAGTAAGTTTATTTAGCGGGCGAGACCCGCGCCCGTAATGCGGCTGGAAGCCGGCCCGCTCCGTAAAACAATTCTGGTAGGAAAACGTATTATTTATATTGAAACAAGGAGGTGGCAACGATGGGCTTACAACGTTCGAAAAAGAACCGAATGATTGCCGGCGTATGTGGTGGGATCGCAAAGACATTAGGTTGGGATCCGACACTGGTTCGTGTCACCTATGTACTTGCATCAGTTCTCTCCGCGGCATTTCCCGGTATTCTGGTATACATTATTCTTTGGGTATTAATGCCTGAAGAAAACGGTGAAACGCTCGGAGTCCATTATTGAACTATCCCACTCGCGAACAAGCGCTAGAAATCCTTCACGAATTTACGAAAACGGATAGCCTTCGCAAACATGCGCTCGCTGTCGAAGCAGTGATGAAAGCATTTGCGGAAAAGCATAATGATGATCCGCATAAGTTTGCACTGGTAGGTTTACTGCATGATTTCGATTATGAAATTCATCCGAATGCGCCTGATCATCCGCTGAAAGGATCAGAAATTTTGCGAGAGCGGCAGATGCCTGAAGATATTGTGTATGCAATTCAATGTCATGCGGATTATCTTGGACTCGAACGCAAAACTTTGATGGATCGCGCGATTTTTGCGTTGGATGAACTCACCGGATTTATTGTGGCTTGTACATTGGTAAAACCGGATAAAAGTCTTTCACAAATTGAATCCAAATCGGTCCGTAAAAAATTAAAGGATAAAGCTTTTGCTCGGACCGTAAATCGTGAAGAAGTCTACAAAGCTGCAGAACAACTTGGTGTGCCGCTGGATGATTTAATTCCATTTATTGCAACCGCGCTAAAACCGGTTGCAAGTCAAATAGGATTGAATGAATAGATGGGAACACTGGCAACGTTATCAACATTATTCAGTCTTGGATTTTTTTCTGGACTGAATGTTTATGCGGTAGTTTTTGTATCCGGACTCGCAATCCGACTTGGCTGGCTCAATCTAACACCGAGTTTGACCCCGCTTGAAACCTTGTCTCATTCTCCGGTTCTGATTACCTCCGGTGTAATGTATGGATTAGAATTTTTCGCAGATAAAATTCCGTGGATCGATAATATTTGGGACGCAATTCATACCATTGTTCGGCCCCTGGCGGCTGCCTATCTTGCGCTTCACGTAATGGGTGATCAGAATCAGGAGCTCCAAATTGTTGCAGCGTTAATTTGCGGAACGTTAGCTCTCACTTCGCATTCAGCAAAAGCTGGAACACGTTTATCTTTAAATATGATTTCGCCAGCTGAACCATTCACCAATATCGGGCTAAGCGTTGCTGAAGATGCGGTGGTGGTTGGGTCCCTATATTTCGTTTACAACCATCCATATGTTGCCCTCAGCATTGTTCTATTTTTCCTGATCTTGATTATCTGGTTTGCACCCAAGCTTTACCGCGCGATTCGACGAGCCTTTCGAACATTATTCAAGAAGGGCACTCCGGCTCCGACAGCCTCGTAAGGAGCTGATTTCAGCCTCGGCAAACACTTGACTTCCGAGAGATTTCCCTGTAAATTAACAATATTGGAGTTGATAAGTCTAACTTCGGTTTCTGAAGTGACATAATTAAAATATGGAAGTTACACGCGGAACATTGTACGCGGTTTATGTGTTGATCTATTTTCATCTTCGCGCTTCAGGTGAAGTAGCCGATCTCCATAAATTATCTGAAGCTCTGGATGTGCCTCAAAGTTATTTATCCAAGGTGCTTCAGCAACTCCATAAAGCTGGATATTTAGCATCTCAAATGGGATCAAAAGGCGGTTATAAATTATCGCGGCCAGTTGAAAAAACTACGATGAAAGAAATTTTACATGTGATCCAGGGTGAAACTCATATTCAGGAATGTTTAATGGATCATTTTGATTGCAATCGATTTCGTAAGTGTGCGGTCAATCAACACATCCGCGAAATTCAGCAAACAGTGGACCGGATGTTAGATCAGCTTACAATCGGACAGCTTGCTTCGGAAATGGAATTCCAACAAAAGCCGGTAGTTCCGCTACATCAAATTCTTGGAGTTCAGTGATGGCGATTCTAGACATTGTTTATTATGGCGATCCGCGATTAGAAAAAGTCTCTGAACCGATTGAAGACTTTAATGCTGACCTGCGCAAGCTGGTGAAAGATATGTTTGAAACGATGTATTACACCAATGGTGTTGGTTTATCTGCTCCGCAGATTGGCATAAATAAAAGATTGCTGATCGTCGATGTAAGCGGCGGTGAAGATCGCAGCAAGCAATTGGTTTTAATCAATCCAGTAGTTGTTGAAACATCAGGCGAACAAAAAGGTCAGGAAGGATGTTTGAGTTTTCCTGGTTTGTTTGCAAATATAGCGCGTCCGAATTACGCAAAAGTGCGTGGATTTAATCCTGAAGGTAAGACGATTGAGTTGGAAGGTACAGGGCTTCAGGCACGAGCATTTTTGCATGAAAACGATCATCTTGATGGGCTCCTTTTTATTCAACGTATGAAAAAGGCAGATCGCGAAATGATCGTAAAGAAAATGAAGAAAATGCAGTTACCAAAAAAAGAGGAACTGCAAAATTATAAAGAATTCCCTGTACAGGAGGGACAGACATTATGAAGCTGCCAATTTTCATGGATTATCATTCCACAACTCCAGTCGATCCAAGAGTCCTGGAGGAAATGATTCCTTATTTCACCAATGATTTTGGAAACGCTGCGAGCCGTAATCACGCTTTTGGATGGAAAGCGGAAGAAGCGGTTGAACATTCCCGCGAACGAATTGCATCACTGATTAATTGCGATCCGAAAGAAATTATTTTTACCAGCGGCGCTACGGAATCCAATAATCTTGCATTGAAAGGCGTTGCTGAAATGTACGCAGAAAAAGGTGATCACATTATTACCTGCGTTACAGAACACAAAGCAATTCTTGATACATGCAAGCGTCTTGAAAAATTAGGCAAACGTGTTACCTACATGGCGGTAGATCATTATGGACAGATCAATCTTGATGATTTGCGCAAAGAGATTACCGATAAAACAATTTTGATTTCGATTATGTTTGCAAACAATGAAGTGGGAACACTGCAGCATGTACATGAAATCGGAAAGATCGCAAAAGAAAAAGGTGTGTTATTCCACAGCGATGCAGTTCAAGCGGTTGGCAAGATTCCGGTTGATGTTCAGGCCATGAATGTTGATCTGATGTCGTTAACGGCGCATAAGCTGTATGGTCCGAAAGGGATTGGCGCTTTGTATGTGCGCAAGAAAGGCCCGCGTGTGCGATTGGTCGCACAGATGGATGGCGGCGGTCATGAACGTGGAATGAGATCCGGTACTTTGAACGTCCCGGGTATGGTTGGATTTGGTAAGGCATGTGAGATTGCGCAGCAAGTTATGCCGGAAGAATCAAAACGTCTGGCTGGGTTGCGCGATAAACTGCGATTCGGAATTGAAAAAGAACTGGATGAAGTTTATTTGAATGGTCATCCAACAGAACGGCTGCCGAATAATCTGAACATGAGCTTTGCTTATGTGGAAGGTGAATCTCTGCTGATGGGAATGGATGATATTGCAGTCTCATCCGGATCTGCATGCACATCAGCAACATTGGAACCATCCTATGTTTTGAAGGCGCTGGGAGTTGGTGAAGATCTGGCGCATACATCAATCCGCTTTGGTTTGGGAAGATTCAATACCGAGGAAGAAGTGGATTATGTGATGAACAAAGTTATTTCCAATGTGAAACGGTTGCGTGAGATGTCGCCGCTGTATGAGATGGCCAAAGAAGGCATCGACCTGAAGAAAGTACAGTGGAGTGCAACTACTGAGTAATATTACGGAGATAGTACGATAGAAATAGTAAATGTTTGAGTCATAGTTGAGAGTAAAGCCAAGGAGGCAAAAATGGCATATACAGATAAAGTAATTGAGCATTATAAGAATCCGCGGAATGTGGGAAGCATGGACAAGGCCGATCCCAATGTGGGTACCGGTATTGTAGGCGCTCCCGAGTGTGGTGACGTGATGAAGCTGCAGATCAAAATCAATGAACAAAGCGGCGTAATTGAAGATGCCAAGTTCAAAACGTTTGGCTGCGGCAGTGCAATTGCAAGTTCCAGCCTGGTAACAGAATGGGTTAAGGGCAAAACGATTGATGAAGCCCTAAAAATTAAGAATACGGAAATTGTTGAGGAATTAAGTTTGCCTCCGATTAAGATTCATTGTTCAGTGTTAGCAGAAGACGCGATTAAGGCTGCAATTACGGATTATAAGAAAAAGAAGGCGTAACGAGGTTATTTATTATGGCTCTCGAAATTGGGATTTCGGATACAGCTGCTCAGCAGATTAAACACATTGTTGAAACCAAGAATCTGAATGGGTATGGTCTACGTTTGGGGGTAAAAGGTGGCGGCTGTTCGGGATTAACATACGATTTGAATTTCGAAAACGAGACCAAACAGGGGGATAAGATTGCTGAAATCAATGGAGTAAAAGTGTTTGTTGATTTCAAAAGCTATTTATATCTTCGTGGAACTATACTCGAGTTTTCTACAGATCCGTTAAATGGTGGGTTCTCGTTTATGAACCCTAATGCCAAAAAGTCCTGCGGCTGCGGCACATCATTCTCCGTCTAATCTCTCGCAAAAGGCGCAAAGATCGCAACGTAATTGTTTATTTTTGATCTTTAATCTTTGATTTTATTTATTATGTGTCCACATTGTAATAAAGAGACTACGTCACAAGAGTATTGCTCGGAATGCGGTCGAATTTTGCCTCCGACCGAACGCAATTACTTTGATGTTTTTGGACTTCCGGTAGATCGTCTGGTAATCGATATTCCTCAACTTGAAAAAAGATTTTTAGAGTTAAGCCGTAAATATCATCCTGATCGATTTGCCAGTAAATCACCTTTAGAAAATCAAATTGCACATGAATATTCATCAGCGGTAAATAATGCGTATCGGACGCTGAAAGAACCCATAAGCAGAGCGAAATATGTTGTAGAACGTCAGCTGGGATCCATTGAAGAAAAATCCGCTCATGTTCCACCTGAGATGGCAGAGTTTTTTTTCGAAATTCATGATGTTCTGGATACGATCCGTGAATCAAATGGGAATGCTCCGGAATCTGCATTGAAAGAAGTTCAAAAGGCGGACCGGGATTTGCGAGAAAAAGTAAAAGAGTTAGAAGCGAGACTGCAGGAAAATTTTGTGGTTTATGATTCCGCGCCCGAACAAAAGAAACTTGAAAAGATTAAAGAAATTTTAAGCGAACGATCCTACATCAGGTCATTTTTGAGACAGATCGATAACACTCTCAAAGGTGAACAAGGAGAGATATGAAACGATGCGGGATCCAGGATTCAGGATCCAAGGCGATTCGACACCTTGTATCTTGGATCTTGTATCTTGCATCTTGGAGCTAAGACATGGGTATTGAAATTGGAATTGGAACGGCAGCGAAAGAGAAGCCGTTAGCAGTTGGAATTGATTTAGGAACCACCAATAGTCTGGTGGCATATGTAAAAGATAGTGTGCCGGTTGTAATCAAAGGTCCGGATGGCAAAAGTTTAGTGCCATCGATCGTATCATTTCAAACTGACAACATGTTTGTTGGTGC
>AR_comb_assmDRAFT_10134935_pt1 | contig 18696 bp, 23 predicted proteins | sample ArasoioldDNA_FD_10543 | JGI IMG/M metagenome (IMG submission 10543) | reverse complement strand
GACGAGCAGCGACCGTCCCTGGGCGAGGACAGCCTCCCTCGATTTGGCAGGCATGCGGGCGCCGCTACGCAAGTTGAGTGCCTATTAGCTGGTTCGTGGTTGGTGGTTCGTGGTCGGTGGTTGGAGCCGGCTTGAGGACGCGAAGTTCAACCACGATTCACCACCAACCACCAACTACTAACCACCAACCAGGCTATATACTCCCGCCATCGAACGGAGCTTGCCTATGAAGATTCCGAATCGCACGACGTCGATCATGTTCGCCATCGTCATTGGTCTGGTCGGCGTTCTGGTGCAGGCGCAGAACCAGCCGCAAGGTCAGACGCCGAGACCGGCGAATCAGACGCCCAACCAGCAGAACCAGGCGACGGAAGATTTCGCCGCACCCGCCTCGTTTCCGCTCGCGGCCCCTGCAGGCGCCGACAGCCGCGCCTTAACGACCGCGCCTGCGAACGCGGTCAACACCGGACCATTCGACCCGGCGACGTGGAAGTTTGGCACGGCCTTCAACCCGCCGCCCGGCGCGAAGATCTGGAATCCCGTGAAGCTCAAGATGCTGCAGGGCGGCAAGGTGACCGGAGGGACGCTGTTCAGTGCGACCGATCCCGCGACGTATTGCGCGATGGCCGAGGCGGGCTATGACTTCATCTGGACCGAGATGCAACACGATCAGCGTGACTGGGATCAGGCAGCGCTGATGTGGCGGACGTGTCCATACGCCGGAGCCGTTCCTGGTGTGCGCGTCGCGAGAGCGGAGGAGCGCGAGATCCAGCACGCGGTCGATGCGGGAGCGTTGGTCGTTGTTGTTCCGACCGTCGATACGGTCGAGGAAGCGATCGAAGCGCGCAATTGGACCTACTTCCCGCCGCTCGGCCGGAGAAGTAATGGCGGTGGACAGGCTTTCGAGCCGACGATGTGGGGCAGAGTGCCCGGGGGGTATCGCAACACCGCTAACGACAACATCGTGCTCATCCTGATGATCGAAACGCTCGAAGGATTGAAGAACGCGGCGGCGATTGCGAAGGTGCCCGGTGTGACGGCGATCTTTGCCGCGAGCGGCGACCTCGGCAACTTCTCCGGCTATCGGCAGGGGACACCTGACTACGAACGCGTCATCAACATCGTCCATGACGCGGCGCTCGCCGCGAAGGTGCGTCTGTGTGGACCGCTGGCGTGGCGCGAGCGCCCGGACTTCACGTGCTTCCAAGCCGGAACTGAGATTGCTGCGATTCGTCGTGGCGTCACCGCGGAGCTTGGGAATCTGGCGAATACGCAGCCGAAGCCGGAAGTCGGCCCGTTCGCTGCGCCGGCGGCTCGGTAACGTAGAGCGGAGGCTTCAGCCTCCGCGGCCTATGACTCGCGCATGCGGTTCTCGAGAATCTGATCGTTCGAAAACCGCGACAGCTGCAGGTAGTGTTCGGCCGCCGAGACGAGCGCTGCCTGCGGCGTCAGACCGATAATCTCGCTTTCGAGTACCGCGACTCCATAACGCTCCGCCTCGCGCCGCACGGCATCGAAGACTCGATGCATCGGTGTCTTTTCAAAGTTCGTGAGGTTGATCGATACCTGGACGATGCCACGGTCGTCGAGGGCGATGCCCATGGCCTTCACGAAACGGAATCCGCCGGAGCTCTGTCGAATCGCGCTGGCGATCTTCTTTGCCACATCGAGTCGATCGGTCGCGAGATTGATGTTGAACGCGATCAGCGGCATGCGCGCACCGATGACGATCGCGCCTGCAGCCGGGTGAGGGTGCGTTGGACCGAAATCGGGTGCCCACTCCGGTGAGCCCATCTTCGCGGCCAGTCCTTCGAACTCACCACGCCTGATGTCTTCAAGATTGCGGCGAGCGGACGATGAGGCCGCTTCTTCGTAGAGGAAGACCGGGATCTGGAATCGAGTCGCGACTTCGGCCGCGGTGTCCTTCGCCAGCGCAACGCACTGGGCCATCGTGGCGCCGTCGATCGGCACAAAGGGCACGACGTCCACAGCGCCGAGGCGTGGATGCTCGCCAGTATGCGTGCGCAGATCGATGTGCTCGACTGCCGCGCCTACCAGAGCGAGAACCGCGGCCTTCAATGGGCCTGCGTCGCCGGCCATCGTGAAGACCGAGCGGTTGTGCGCCGGGTCGGATGACGCATCGAGCACGCGGACGCCGCTGACGGATCGCACCGCGCGAAGCAGCGTCTCAACGACCTCGGGCCGTCGTCCTTCGCTCACGTTCGGCACGCATTCGATCATGGCCTTCAGTCTACGGTAACTCATTGACCCATGAAGGACTTTGCCCCATAATCGACTCGCCAGTCTTCATCGGATGTCCGAACCGCTTCGCACCGATCCAGCAGACCAGGCCCCACTGAGCGAGGCCGATCGGGCCGCGCGCATTGAGCAACTCCTTCTCTCCGGACTCGATCACTATTTCGGCGGCAACTACGAGCAGGCGATCAACATCTGGACCCGCGTCGCGTTTCTCGAACGCGGTCACGGTCGTGCGCGTGCCTACATCGAGCGCGCGCGTAGCGCCCTGGCCGAGCGGCAGCGCGAGTCCGAAGAGCTGACGCACACCGGGATCGCGGCGTACGAAGCGGGCGACTTGCAGACGGCCCGGGAACTGCTGACGCGTGCCGTTGAACAGGGCGGTGCGAATGACACGGCGTTGCTCTTCCTGCAGCGTCTGAGGCGGCTCGACGTCGCGCCGGGTCCGGCGCACAGTCAGGAGGTCATCCCGAAAAGCTCGCGCAGTCCTCGACGCGAGCAACCACATGCGCCGCGGCGCGCGGCGAGCGGTTGGCTCGCGACGATTGCCGCATGCGTGATTGTGATCGGGCTGGTAGGGGTCGCCGCGCTCGCCGCGCGCTCCTGGCTCGTCGAGTTGCCGGTAACGGAGGCGCCACAAGGCGAGCCGGCGCGCGCTGAAGCGCTGCCCATCGTGCGCCTGTCCGACACTCGCATGAGCCGCGCTCGCGAGCTGGTGACGAGCGGGCATCCACACGAGGCGCTCGCGTTGCTCACCGAGATCGATATCGCTGACCCGCTTCGTGCCGAGGCGGATCGATTAACGGCAGACATTCAGCAAGGGCTACTCGAGAGCGCGAATACTCCCGGGACCGCCCCGGTGGGAGAGACGCCGCGATGAAATGTCCGAAGTGCAGCTACCTCGGCTTCGAGACGGGCGACCGTTGCAAGAACTGCGGTTATGACTTCTCTCTACTCTCGGCATCACACCAGCCACCCGATCCTGATCTGAACCTGCAGATGCCCGATGACCTGCCGGGGGATGCCGACCGGTCCTGGATCGATCGTCTGCACACCGGCATCGAACACGTGGCAGAAGCGGACGAGATGCCGGAGGCTGCGCTCGCTGCGCCGTCACCAGCGATAACGTTTGACCCGCCGGTCGTCGTTCGCCCCGAACCCGAGCCAAGCTTTCCGCTCTTCGAGCCACGTGCTCAAGAGGCAGATGACGAGCCGCTGATCAAGTTCCCGGCAACACCGCGCGCACCGCTTTCGGTGCGGCGGACGCCCGAGCAGCCACGACTTCGTCCACCAGTACCGGCCCGGCCCGGCCGTCAGGATGGTCCACCGCTGTCGCTGGAATTCAGCGACGACGCGCTCGTCACCCCTGAACCAGAGCTGCACGCGCCGATCGAGCGCCTCGAATCAATTGCGCCGCGTCACATTCCGGCGGCACGCAGAACCGCTGAGCCCGTCATCTCGAGTTTGTCGCGCCGTGTGACTGCCGGTGTCACCGATCACGTCATCCTGTTCGGCATCGATCTCATCGTGTTGTATTCGACGCTGCGGATGGCGGGTCTCACGATGGGCGATTGGGCACTGCTGCCCCCTGTGCCGATGATCGGGTTCCTCGTGCTCTTGAAGCTGTCGTACTTCGGCGCGTTCACCGCGGCCTGTGGGCAGACCATCGGTAAGATGGCGGCGCACATCCGAGTGGTGGCCGACGATGCGCCGCTCGACCCGGCACGTGCGATTCGCCGCACGATGATGTCGAGCGTGTCGCTGCTCGCGATGGGCGCCGGATTCATTCCCGCGATCCTCGATCCCGATCACCGCGCCCTGCACGATCGGATGGCGCGCACCCGCGTCGTGGAACTACCATCGGTCTGATCCGGTCCGTCCGGATCTCCTTCATGCGTCAGGTGGCCGTCTTTCTCGCGACGTGTGGCTACGTCGGCTATGCGCCAGTTGCGCCGGGCACGTTTGGATCGGCGGCAGGCCTCGCGATTTTCGCGCTCGTGCGGGCCAGCGGCTCGATATATGTCGAGCTCGCGGTCATCGTCGTGTTGTTTGCGATCGGCGTATGGAGCGGCACCGAAGCCGAGCACCACTTCGGTGGCACTGATCCAGGCCCGATCGTCCTCGATGAAGTGGTTGGGATGTTGATCACGTTGGCCCTCCTACCCGTCAACGCGATGGGAGCATTTGTCGGGTTCATCGTGTTCAGGGCGCTCGATGTCGTCAAGCCGTGGCCGTCGGGCCGCTTTGAACGGCTGCATGGTGGCCTGGGCATCATGGCCGATGACGGCATGGCGGCGGTATACGGCAACATCATGATGCGCATTGCGCTCGCCGTCGCACCGGCTGGCTGGTTGTCGTGACAGTACTGAGGCGGGCGGCGATCGTCGCCGTTGGGAGCGAGCTGCTCACGCCGTCGAAGATCGACACCAACTCGCTCTACATCACCGAACAGCTCAACCGGCTCGGTGTCGAGGTCATGGTGAAGCTCGTGGTCGGCGACATGCGCGAGGAGCTGACCGAGGCCGTTCGCTCTCTCCTCGCTCGTGTCGATGTGTTGATTCTGTCCGGCGGGCTCGGGCCCACTGACGACGATGTCACGCGAGAGGCCGTGTCGGCGGCGCTCGGGCGGCCACTGGCCGAGGACGAAGCCATCACGACACGCCTGCGCGAACGCTTCAAAGCGCGCGGCTTCGCGATGCCAATGCCAGAAACCAACCGTCGCCAGGCGATGGTGCCGGCCGGCGCCGTGGTGATTGAGAACAGGAATGGAAGCGCCCCGGGGCTGTGGATCGATCACGAGGGCAAGGTCGTCTTGCTCCTGCCCGGACCACCACGTGAGCTGAGGCCGATGCTGGCGGAACTGGTCGATGGTCCGCTGCGCGCATCGGCGTTGGGTGAACCGCTGATGCGGCGCGTGGTGCGGATCACCGGGCGGATCGAATCCGACGTCGATCAACTGATGCAGCCGATCTACCGGGAATGGGCCGCTGCGTCGCCGCCGATTGCGGCGACGATTCTGGCCTCGCCTGGTGCGATCGAGCTGCACGTGTCCACGCACGCGGCGTCTCAGGACGTCGTCGATCGGGCACTTGAGGATGCTGTGCAGCGCGTGGTGAACACGATTGGTGCTGACGTGTACAGCACCGATGGGCGAAAGCTCGAACAAGTGGTCGGCGATCTGCTCGTGGCGAAGAGCATGCGTGTGGCCGCGGCCGAATCGTGTACGGGCGGACTGATCACGTCACGTTTAACGGATGTGCCGGGCAGCTCGCGTTACGTCGATCAGTCGGTCATCACGTATTCGAACGAATCCAAAACCGAGCTGCTGGGTGTCCCGACGGAGTTGCTGCAATCGCACGGGGCGGTGAGCGAGCCCGTTGGCCTCGCGATGGCCGAAGGAATTCGCGCGCGCGCCCGCGTCGATGTCGGTATCGGCGTCACGGGCATCGCGGGGCCGACCGGCGGGACAGCGGAGAAGCCAGTCGGGACGGTGGTCGTCGCGGCGGTCACGGCCAACGAGCGCCGCTGCCGCACGTTCCGCTTTTTTGGGGATCGTGAGTTGGTCAAGTTTCAAGCATCGCAGGCGGCGCTCGACATGATGAGGCGACTGTTGTCGTCATAACGCATGCGTCTCTTCGTCGCGGTCGAGATGAACGAATCTATCGCGGAGACGATGCGCGACACGATCGATGACCTTCGCGCCCGCGTGACACAGCTCGCGCCGCGCGCGCGTGTGACCTGGTCGGCTCCCGATCGCATCCACATCACCGTGAGATTCATCGGCGAAGCTGACGAGACGAAAACTCAGGCGATCCGCTCGGCGCTTGGACCCACCATCGATGCCCCTGTCTTCGATCTCACCGTCGAAGGCGTTGGGGCTTTTCCACCGAAAGGTCCACCCCGCGTCTTCTGGGCCGGGTTGACCGATGGCCGCGACGGTCTGCTCGAGGTAGAGCGCGTCGTGTCACATCGTCTGAACGCGCTCGTGCCGGCAGAGGATCGGCCGTATGCGCCGCACGTGACCGTGGCGCGCGTCAAAGAGGCAGGGGGGCTCTCGCGTGCCGCGCTGTTCGAGGGTGTGACCGGTCGTCACTTCGGCAGGGTGCACGTCGACGCGATTACACTGTTCGAGAGCCGGCTGTCGCCAAAAGGCGCGACTCACGTGCCCCTGCAACGGTCGGCTCTGCGTCGTTAGCCCTTGGACCAGGCAGCAAGAACCAAGGACCAGAGATGGCGGATCTGCTCGCGGTGCTCGCCGCATACCTCATGGGATCCATCCCGTTCGCGCAGCTGCTGTCGAGGCGGCGAGGGGTCGATCTGCGTCGTGTCGGCAGCGGCAACGTTGGTGCGTCGAACGTGCTGCGCACGCTTGGCGTGCGTCCCGCAGTGCTGGCGATGATGCTCGACGCGGTGAAAGGAACGGTAGCGGTGCTCGTCGCGCAGCGACTCACGAACGGCGTCGCCGCGCCGGTCATGGCGGGTCTGGCCTCGATGGTCGGACACGTGTATCCGGTGTGGCTACGCTTCCGCGGCGGAAAAGGTGTTGCGACGGCCGCCGGTGCGTTTGCGGTGCTGGCGCCGGTCGCCGCAGCCGTTGCGGCCGCCGCGTTTCTGCTCACCGTCGCGCTCACGCGATTTATTTCTGTCGGATCGATGGTCGCCGCGCTGACGCTGGCCGGCTGGGCGATCGGCAGCGACGCACCGACGATCGTCGGCATCGGAGCAGCGATCGGCGCCGCGCTGGTCATCATCGGACATCGCGCGAACGTGGTGAGACTCGTCGCTGGTACTGAGCGGCGCGTTGGTCAACGGGGAGTGCGAGAGTTGGTATAGGGCGAGGCATGCCTCGCCCCTCCGAACGTCTTCCAAAGGAGATTCATCATTCGTAACGTCACCGTACTCGGGGCAGGGGGATGGGGCACGGCGCTCTCGGTGCACCTCGCTCGCATCGGTCACGAGACACACCTCTGGGCGCGTGATGCCGCGCTGGCGGCCGACGTCGATCAACGACGCTTCAATCCCGTCTACTTGCCCGAGATCCGTTTCCCAGCGAATGTGCGCGTGACTGCCGATCTGGGTGAAGCGCTCGCGAGTAGCGATCTCGTCATCGCCGCGGTGCCCTCACACGGCACGCGAGAAGTGCTTCGTAAAGCGGCGCCGCAGATCCGTCGCGGCGCGACCGTCGTCAGCGCGACGAAAGGTCTCGAGCGCAACACGTTGTTTCGCATGTCGGAGGTCATCGAGCAGGAGTGCGCGCCGGGCACTCGCATTGCAGTGCTGTCGGGACCGAGCTTCGCAATTGAGCTGGCTCGCGAGCTACCGACCGCCGTCTCGATTGCCTCGCGCGAACCAGAGGTCGTTGAGCGTGTGCAGGCCGAGTTACGCGCGCCGTACTTCCGGCTGTATGGCACCGACGATGTGGTCGGTGTGGAGATCGGCGGTGCGCTCAAGAACATCATCGCCATTGCCGCGGGTCTCGTCGAAGGCCTGGGACTTGGGCACAACGCGCTGGCCGCGCTGATCACACGCGGCCTGGCGGAGATGTCGCGCCTGGCATGTGCGGCAGGCGCCAAGCGCGAAACGCTCTCAGGTCTCACCGGCCTTGGCGATTTGGTGCTGACGTGCACGGGACATCTCAGTCGTAATCGCCACGTCGGCATGGAGCTCGCCAGTGGCCGCGACCTGCAGGATGTGCTTGGCGGCATGAAGATGGTGGCCGAAGGTGTACGAACGACAGAAGCGGCGCTCGCGCTCGCGACGCGGTATGGTGTGGAGTTGCCGATCGCGGCACAGGTGGCCGGGCTGTTGACGGGACGTAAGGATGCCCGCACGGCGCTCTCCGAGTTGATGATTCGCCCGCAGAAAGCAGAGGTCGGATAGTTGGGATTCTTTGATCGCCTTCGTGAAGGGCTCACCCGCACGAAGGAGCAGATCGTCAGCCGGTTTGAAGAGATCGTCCAGAAGGCCGACACGGCGGAGCAACGCGCGCGACCGATCGACGTGGACACGATCGAGGCGCTCGAGGAGTTGCTGATCTCGGCCGACGTCGGCATTCCCGCGACCGAACGGATCGTCAACGCGGTCAGAGGACGTGCACGTCGCGGTGAGAGCCTGCGCGATCTCGTCAAGGACGAAATCCGCCAGGTCTTTGATAGCGTCGATCGCCCTTCGACCAACGGCCATCGGCCGCACGTCACACTCATCGTTGGCGTGAACGGCACCGGCAAGACAACGACCATCGGCAAGCTTGCCAATCTGCTCAAGGCCTCCGGCAAGCAGCCGCTGGTCTGCGCGGCCGACACGTTCAGAGCCGCGGCAGTCGAGCAGTTGGAGATCTGGGCAAAGCGCGCCGGCGTGGACATCGTGCGCGCAAAAGAGGGATCAGATCCCGCGGCGGTCGTCTTCGATGCGATTCAGTCGGGCAAGGCGCGAGGACGCGATCCAATCCTCGTCGATACCGCCGGTCGTCTGCACACGCGCGTCAATCTGATGAACGAGCTCGAGAAGATACGCCGCGTCGCCGGACGCGCCGCGGAAGGCGCGCCACACGAAGTGCTGCTGGTGCTCGATGCGACGGTCGGTCAGAACGGCTTGCAGCAGGCGCGTGAATTCACCAACGTTGCCGGCGTCACCGGCATCGTGCTCACCAAGCTCGATGGCACCGCCAAGGGCGGTGTCGCGGTGTCGATCGCTCACGATCTGAAACTGCCGATTCGCTATGTCGGCGTCGGGGAGGGCATCGACGATCTGATTCCGTTCTCGCCGCAGGAATACGTCGACGCGCTCTTCCAAGAGAAGTGGTAGCCGTCGTGGCGGCGAAGTCCACGACGGACGACGCACGGTGGATGCGGCGGGCGATCGAGCACGCGCGCCGCGGTCTCGGACGCACCAACCCCAATCCGATCGTCGGCGCGTGCATTGTCTCGGACGAAGGCGTCGTGCTCGGACAGGGTGCGCACGAAATCGCCGGCGGACCACACGCGGAGATCAACGCATTGGACGAGGCAGGCGCCGACGCGCGGGGTGCGACGCTGTACTGCACGCTCGAGCCGTGCTCACACACTGGAAAGACAGGACCGTGTACTGAACGCATCATCGCCGCGGGCATTCGACGCGTTGTCGCGGCGATGGGCGATCCGTTTCCGCAGGTCAACGGTCGCGGCTTTGCGGCGCTGCGTGCGCACGGGATCGACGTCGATGTCGGTGTCGAGCTCGACGCAGCCGTGCGGCTGAATCAACCGTTTCTGACCACTGTCCGAGAGGGACGGCCGTTCGTCATCTTGAAGGCCGCAACCAGCCTCGACGGCCGCATCGCTCGGAAAGGCGAACGGACAGCACTGACGTCGGCGCCCGCGCTCCGGCACGCGCAGTACCTGCGTGCGCAGGTGGACGCGATTGCCGTGGGTTCCGAGACGATTCTCGTGGACGATCCGCTGCTCACGGCCCGGGAGGTCTATCGCGAGCGGCCGCTCACCCGGGTGATTTTCGACCGCCGCCGTCGTGTGCCGCCCACTGCGCGAATCTTCTCAACGCTATCGTCGGGACCGGTGCTGGTAGTAACGTCTAACGAGTTGGGCGACGCGATCAGGAACCTGGCGGGCCAGGGGATTCAGAGCCTGATTATCGAAGGCGGAGCTGCGGTGCACGCAGCAGCCTGGGACGCCGGGATTGTTGACTACGTCCAACTCTATGTTGCCCCGGTGTGGCTGGGAGGGGATGGCGTCCCGCTGCTCGAGGGACGTGATTTCTCGCCGGCATCGCTGACCGAGCCGCGCGTGGAGCAGCTCGGTCCGGATGTGTTGATCGAAGGCTATGTTCACCGGCCTCATTGAAACCGTCGGGCAGGTCAGCGGCATCACGTCCGTGCCGTCGGGATTTCGCCTGCGCGTGCGCACCTCGATCTCCGCGGAGTTGGCGCTCGGCGAGAGCGTCGCCGTAAACGGTGTCTGTCTCACGGTGACGGCCGTGGAAGGCGACGAGTGGCAGGCGGACGTCGGTCCTGAGACGGCGCGAGTGACCACGATTGGATCGCTCGAGACCGGGCAGGTCGTGAATCTCGAAAGGCCGCTGCGCGCCGGCGGCCGCCTGGGCGGACATTTTGTCCAGGGTCATGTCGATGCGGTGGGAACGATTGAGGGCGTACGGCACGACGGCGAGGCGCATTGGTTGTCGATCTCGTTTCCGACTGCGCTGGCGCCACTGCTGATCCCCAAGGGGTCGGTCGCCCTCGACGGCATCAGCCTTACCGTTGCGGCCATACGTGAAAGACAGTTCGACGTGATGATCATCCCGTTCACGTGGACCCACACGAACCTGTCGTCGTTGCGTGTCACGGATCGCGTGAACCTCGAGTGCGACATGCTCGGCAAATATGTGGTGCGAGCCGCGGAGCTGTTCGACAAGGTACGGCCATGATGGAGAAACCGACCAGAATGCGGATCGCAAAGGGCGCCAGAAAGCACAGCCCGTTCTCATCGATCGAAGATGCGATCGCCGCCATCAAAGCCGGTCGCATGGTCATCGTCGTGGACGATGAGGATCGCGAGAACGAAGGCGATCTCACCATGGCGGCGTCGAAGATCACGCCGGAAGCGATCAACTTCATGGCGAAGTACGGCCGCGGTCAGATCTGTCTATCGTTGACCGGACAGCGGCTCGACGAGCTCGATATCCCGCTGGCCGTGAGCGCCAACACTACGCCCTTCGGCACGGCCTTCTGCGTACCGATCGACGCCAAGGCGAACGTGACGACCGGCATTTCCGCGGCGGACCGCGCCGCGACGGTGCTCGCGGCAATCAACCCGGCAACGAAACCGGCGGACCTCACGCGTCCGGGGCATGTCTCGCCGCTGCGGTCGCGCGATGGCGGTGTGATGGTGCGCGCCGGTCAGACCGAGGCGGCGGTCGATCTGGCTCGCATCGCCGGGCTCGAGCCGGCCGGCGTCATCTGCGAAATCATGAATGAGGACGGCACGATGGCCCGTGTGCCGGAGCTGACGAAGTTTGCGAAGAAGCACGGGCTCCCGATGATCACCATCGCCGACCTCATTCAGTACCGCATGCGCACGGAGCGGCTGGTGAAGCGCGCGGCCACGGCGGCACTGCCCACCGATCACGGCGCCTTCCACATCTACGCGTACGAAAGCCAGCTCGATGGACAAACGCACGTGGCGCTCGTGCGCGGCGACATCGGCGACGGCAAGGACGTGCTCGTCCGCGTGCATTCGAAGTGCCTGACCGGCGATGTCTTTCATTCGGCGCGATGCGATTGCGGCGCGCAGCTCGATGCCGCCATGGCGGCGGTCGCCAAGGAAGGCCGCGGCGTGCTGCTGTATCTGAATCAGGAAGGGCGCGGGATTGGGTTGGCCAACAAGATCCGCGCGTATGAGCTGCAGGATCAGGGACTCGACACGGTCGAAGCGAACGAGCGTCTCGGATTCAAGGCCGACCAGCGCGATTACGGCATCGGCGCGCAGATCCTGAGCGACCTCGGCGTCAAGACGATGCGCCTGCTGACGAACAACCCGCGAAAGTTCGTCGGCCTCCAGGGATATGGCCTGTCGGTCTCAGAAGCCGTTCCGTTAGAGATTCCGGCCAACGACTCTACCCGCAAGTATTTGAAAGCCAAGAAGGACAAGCTCGGCCATAAGCTGTCATCTGTGTAAGTGCAAAGTGCAAAGGGCAAAGTGCAAAGTAACTTCCCACGTTACTTCGCACTTTACACTTTGCACTTTGCACTTCCCCGTGAACCAACGGTTCACCGGCGGCGTCTTGCCAGGTGAATTCGATGCATGAGCGCGCCGATTGCCTTGCGAGCGACTTCGTGACTGTGGACGAAGACCTCGCCCGCGAGTTCGAGGCCCGGCTGGTCGAGTCGTCCACCCTGGCATTTCGCGTCGCGTTCAGCGTCTTGCGGCAGCGCGAAGACGCCGAGGACGTCGCACAGGAGGCGTTCGCGAAGGCGTATCGCAGCTTCCGGCAGCTTCGCGAGCGGGACCGGTTTCGTGCCTGGCTGGTCCGAATGGCGTTCCGCATGGCGATCGATCGGCAACGCGCGAACAAGCGGAGGCTGGTGCGTGAGGGGGTAGAGGCGGGTCTTCAGGCCCGACTGGGGAGCGCGACGACAGGCGACACCGTGTTGGCGAATGAACGAGCCGAGCAACTGTGGCTCGCGATCGATGCGTTGCCAGAGAAATTGCGATTGGTGATCGTGCTCGCCGGGATTCAGGGGCACGACATCAGGGAAGTCGCGACGCTCCTCGATGTGCCGGACGGCACCGTGAAGTCGCGGCTCTTCCTCGCGCGACAACAGTTGAAGGAACGGTTGTCATGGATGAACAGATGAACGATGCGTCGTTCGATCGCGAGATCGAATCGCTGCTCGCCGTCGAGCCGTCGCCGGAGTTCGTCGCTCGTGTGCGGGCGCGCGTGGCGGAGGAGCCCGAGCCACGACGATGGTGGACGTCGTGGACGTTGGCGGTGGCCGGTGCCGTGGCCGTGGTGATCCTCGCCGTGATCGCATGGCCATCGCGTGAGCCGGCTGCGTCGGTGACGACGGCGATCCCGGCGCCCCGCATCAGCGAGATCGTTGAGCCAGTCACGCCGCCGATTGCGAGCCTGCCGCCCGCGACATCGCAGGCCGTGCGTAGGGAGACGCCAACGCCAATCGCCTATGCCGTAACCACGTCGGGCGATCGCGTGATTGATATCGATCTTCCCGCGGTCGTGCTTGCAGAGAACGAAGTGCGGACCTTCGCAACGCTGGTGGCGAGTATTCGTCAGCGCCGTTTTGACGTCGCCGTCCCGGCCGCTCCGGATCTCGATGCGCCAATCGAGATCAAGGAACTGCCTCCTGTCGAGCCGATTGAAATTGAACCGATTGTGAAGCTGGCAGTGCTTCAAGCTGAAGGAGAACGCCCGTGACGAAGAAACTGGTGGTGGCGGCCGTGGCCGCGATTGTCCTCTCGAGCGCGGCAATCAGCGCGGCGCAGCCTGCAGAAGCGCAGCCGAAACCCCAGACGCCCGCGGCAAAATCCGCACAGAACATCCCACTCGAATTGCAGGTGGTGATTTCGCGGTATCAGGGCGACAAGCGAGTCAGCAGCCTGCCGTACGTGTTGTCGCTGAAGTCGGCCACTGTCTCGAGGGGCGGCGCGTCGCTCAGGGTCGGTTCACGCGTGCCCGTTCGCATGCAGATGTTCGCGCCTCCACCCGCGGATGGAAAGCCCGCCGCGCCGATGGCTCAGGTGAATTACGAGAACGTGGGCACGAACATCGACGCGGGCGCAACCGCCCTCGAGGATGGCCGGTTCGAGGTGACCATCACGGTCAACGAGTCATCCGTGGTGACCGATCCGCAGGATCTCAAGGCTACGCCCGGGGCAGGCGACTATCCGGTGTTCCGTTCCTATCAGTCGTCGAACACGCTGTTCGTGAGAGAAGGTCAGACAACGCAGTTCACAGCGGCCAGCGATCGCGTGAGCGGGGAAGTGGTGCGCGTGGAAGTGAAGCTCACGGTGGTCAAGTGACGCTAATGGTCCTCGAGTAGCGGCGGATCTTCGAGACGGTGCTCGGTGATCAGCAGATCCTTGACGACCTTCCCGCCTATCAAGTGCTCCTGGATGATCCGCTCGAGCGCGGGCGGATCACATTCCCCGTACCACGCGCCTTCTGGATAGACCACGGCAATCGGGCCGCCTTCGCAGATGCGCAGGCAGTTGGCTTTGCTGCGCAGAATGCCGCCCTGTTCGGACAGCCCGAGCTCCTTCAATCGCTTCTTCAGATAGTCCCAGGCGGCGACGCCGCGCTCCATGTCGCAGCACTTCGGCTTGGTTTGTTCCGCGCAGAGGAAGATGTGACGACGCGCCACCGGGATGCCGATGGTGACAGCGATTTTTTGTTGGGATTCAGACATGCAAGGTCAAAGGTCAAAAGGCAAAGGGCAAAGGCGAGGTCGAAGGTCTAGGAGTATGTGTCAAAGGTCTAGGGTAAAGGTGCTGTCAAACCTGCCCTGAACTTGTGGGCTTGGCCTGGGACTTTCACCTGAACCTAGTGCCTCGCCTTTGACCTTTGCCCTTTCCCTTTTGACCTGTCTATTTCCTGACCGGCACCGAACCCGGCACCTGCCAAATCTTGATGCGCCCTTCCCACAGCGAGCGGTTGTTCTCCTCGCACGAGTACTCGAGCAGGTCGGTGTTCGCGATCGTGAACGTGCGCTCGTTGGTGAACGGCGTCGAGTAGTACACCGGATCCTCGATCGTCACCTTGTAGGTGATGTGGCCCGCGTCGGTGCGCGTCAGCCTCTGCACCATGTGGAGCTTGTCGCTGTGCGGGTTGCCCTTGGTGTCGAGTCGCGTGAACCCGTTGAAGCCGACCGTGTCGATGACGAGCGTGTCGCCGTCCCACTTCGCGATCGACTCGCCAAACCACGTCGGGTTCGGGTCGGCCGAGTGCTCGTTTTTGAATGGCGCGATCCAGAACCAGTTGCTCTGTTCGAACAGGATCGTGAAGTACTTGTCGTTCTGCATGATCTGGAACGGGTACGGTGCGTTCACAGACCGCATGAGCCCGAACGGCATGCACATCCCGGTATAGTCCCCGTTCTTCTCGGGGTCGTACGACTTGATATTCTCGAGCCCGGCTGGCGTATAGGGCAGTGGCCCGGCACCCTTTTGGAGCGACGGGTTGCGCGCGTTCGAATTCGCCATGTCCGGCACGTAGGGGTGATCCCACACGCCGCTGAAGTCCACCTTGCCGTTGGGCAGACGCGGAGCGGGCCCGGTCGGTGGCACAAACTTCCCCGGCGTCCGGACTGTCGATTCGCCGGCGACACCGGTGCCGATCGTGCCCAGATTCTGCGCGATCAGTCGCTCACCGAGGGCGGCACAGGCCACGAAGCCTGCTGCCACCACGACCATCCTTGGTGTACGGCTCGTCATCCGACCGATTATAAGGCACTTCCGGCTTGCGACATCCGGTCAACCTGCCATAAGATAAGGGTTTGTTCGAATCACTGAGCACGCGGATCCAGGGCGCCTTCACCTCATTGCGAGGCGAAGTGCGTCTGACCCCGGAACACATCGAGTCGGCGCTGCGGGAAATCCGGCTGGCGCTGCTCGAGGCCGACGTCAATTTCCAGGTCGTCAAGGCGTTCATCGATCGCGTTCGCGACAAGGCGACCGAGCAGACCGTCCTGAAGAGCCTGACGCCGGTTCAGCAGGTCGTCAAGATCGTCCGCGACGAACTGCTGGCGTTGTTCGGCGACGCGGAAGGCGGACTCAAGAAGGAGGCGCCGTCGCCACGCGTCGTGCTGCTCCTCGGACTACAGGGTTCGGGTAAGACGACCACCTCCGGCAAGCTCGGACGATGGTTGAAGAAGCAGGGGAAGCATCCCCTGATGGTCTCGACTGACGTTCGTCGCCCGGCGGCCATTCAACAGCTGGCCGTTGTTGGCGAAAAGGCCGAGGTCAAGGTGTACGCGCCGGAGACGATGGATCCCGTTGCGCGTGCGTCTGGTGCGCTGTCGGAAGCGAAGGCCAAGGGATTCGACACGGTCATTGTCGATACCGCGGGCCGCCTGCACATCGACGATGAGTTGATGGACGAACTGCAGGCGATCAAGGAAGCGGTGAAGCCGTCGGATTTGCTGTACGTGGCGGATTCGATGACCGGGCAGGACGCGATCAAGAGCGCCGGCGAATTCAATCGCCGCGTCGGCGTGACGGGCGTCGTGCTGACGAAGCTTGATGGCGATGCGCGCGGCGGCGCGGCACTCTCGGTGGTGTCGGTCGTCGGCGTGCCGGTGGCGTTTATCGGCAGCGGTGAGACGCTCGACGATCTCGAGCTGTTTCATCCCGACCGCATCGTGTCGCGCATGCTCGGCATGGGCGACGTGCTGTCGCTCATCGAGAAGGCTGAAGCGGCGCTTGACGAAGGCGAAGCGGAGAAGCTCGAAGAGAAGCTTCGCAAGAATCAGTTCACGCTGGACGACTTCAGATCGCAGCTGAAGACGATCAAGCGAATGGGCCCGCTCGAGAGCGTGCTCGGGATGATTCCGGGGATGGGCCAAATCAAGGAGCTGGCCCAGAACAAGCCGGATGAGAAGCAGCTGGGCCGAGTCGAGGCGATCATCTCGTCGATGACCGCGGCGGAGCGGTCGAACGATTCGATCATCAGCGGCAGCCGGCGCAAGCGCATCGCTGCGGGGAGCGGCACGTCAGTCGAAGACGTGAATCGTCTTCTGAAGCAGTTCAATGAGATGCGGCGGGTGATCAAGATGATCGGGCAGGGTGGCATCGGCGCGGCGCGCCACATGAAGAACCTGCCGAAGGTGGCACCCGGCACGCAGGGATTCGCGCCAGGCGGCACCGGGAAGAAGCGTAAGAAGGGCGGGCCTTGGGGCCTCATTAAGTCGCGCTAGGTAGAGACGGAGAAGAGAATGTTAGTGATTCGGATGAGACGCGTGGGCACGACGAAGAAGCCGTTCTTCCGTGTAGTGGTGACGGAAGCCAAGACGGCGCGCGAGAGCAGCTTCGTCGAGAACGTGGGTACCTACAATCCGCGTTCGAAGCCGGCGGTGGTGGAGATCAACAAGGAGCGCCTGGAGCACTGGCTGAAGCGCGGCGCGCAGCCGTCGGATTCAGTGCGTACGTTGATCAGGAAGCACCTGACGCGCGATCTCTCGGCGCCGGTTGCCACGCCGGCCGCACAGTAATGGCCGACGAGTCGGGTAACACGAAAGCGAGCAATCCGGTTCGTGCGGTCGTCGAGGTCGTGGTTCGCGCGCTTGTCGATAAGCCCGACTCCGTTGAAGTGCGCGAGTCGTCTCGACGAGGAATGATGGTGCTCGAGCTCAAGACTGCGCCGAGCGACATGGGCAAGATCATCGGACGTCAGGGACGGACGGCGGCTGCGCTGCGAACACTCGTCGCGGTCACGGCCGAAAAGCATGGCGTTCGGGCACAGCTCGATATTCGGGATTGAGCAGCCGTAGGGTGGGTCTTGTCTGCAGACCCGCCGACGATATGGCCGACTGGGATGAGATGGTGCTCGTGGGTCGTATCGCACGGCCGCACGGTATTCGCGGCCAGGTCATCGTCAATCCGGAAACGGATTTCGTGGAAGACCGCTTCAAGCCTGGCGCAATTTTCTGGACGCGGTCGGCACGCGGCGACGAGCAACTGAAGGTCACGTCGGCGCGCGTGCAGAACGGGCGACCCGTGATCGGCTTCGATGGGTTTTCGAAGATCGAGGACGTCGAACGGCTCGCCGGATTAGACCTGCGAGTCCCGGAAGAGGAACTCCAGCCGCTCGACGCGGGAATGTATTACCACCACCAGCTGATTGGCTGCGCGGTGGAGACGATGAACGGCGAGCGCGTCGGCGACGTCGTGCGAGTTAACGGTGGTGCGGCGGGCAGCGTGCTCGAAGTCGACGGGCCGCGCGGCGAAGTGCTGATTCCGCTGGCCACGGAGATTTGCGTAGAAATCGACGTCGGGTCGAAGCGAATCCGGATCAATCCTCCGGAGGGATTGCTCGACGTGAATCGCTCGCGCTCGTGAGAGCGCCAAGATAGAGGCGTGAGATTCGACATCGTCACGATCTTTCCGCGGATGGTCGAAGCCGGCATCGCGGAGGGCGTGATCGGTCGCGGCGTTGAACGCGGGTTGCTGGACGTGAAGATCCACGACCTGCGCGACTTCACGACGGACCGGCATCGCAGCGTGGACGATGTGCCGTATGGTGGCGGTCCGGGGATGGTGATGAAGCCCGAGCCGCTGCTCAAAGCCGTCGAGCACGTTCGCTCGACGCGCGGTGCAGCGGATGCGGTGGTGCTGTTGACGCCGCAAGGAAAGCCGTTCACGCAAGTGGAAGCGGAACGGCTTGGACGTCTCGGCCATGTCGTGCTGCTGTGCGGCCGATACGAAGGCATGGACGAGCGCGTCCATGAGCTCGTCGCGACCGAGGAATTGTCGATCGGCGACTACGTGCTGAGCGGCGGTGAGTTGGCTGCTCTGGTCGTCGTGGATGCCGTGAGCCGGCTGGTGCCGGGCGTCGTGGGGGATGAGCAATCGGTCGCCGAGGATTCGTTCTCGCGCGGCCTGCTCGATTACCCGCACTACACGCGACCGGCGGAGATTGCCGGACGCCGGGTGCCGGACGTGCTGTTGTCGGGGCACCACGCGGAAGTACGCCGGTGGCGGCGCAAGGCCGCGCTGGCGCGGACGCTCGCACGGCGTCCTGAGTTGCTGGAGCGCGCGCCGCTCGATGACGAAGAGCGGGCGCTGCTGGATGAGATCAAGAAGGAGACGGAGTCATGAGCGCGATAGAGGTGGTCGAGAAGTCGCAGTTGACCGAACGGCCTGACATGAAGTCTGGAGATACGGTCCGCGTGCACGTGAAGGTGCGCGAGGGCGACAAGGAACGCATCCAGATCTTCGA
>AR_comb_assmDRAFT_10490331_pt1 | contig 18697 bp, 12 predicted proteins | sample ArasoioldDNA_FD_10543 | JGI IMG/M metagenome (IMG submission 10543) | reverse complement strand
ACGGCGCCGAAAATGGTGGCGCGGGACAGCGTATTCGTGCTGCGATGAAAGATCTGCGACATTCTCTTTTGAGGTCTGGCTGAAAGAGACCCGGCGGAGCGTCATTGTTTAACTCGTCCGCTACCGGTGCATCAAATTCATGTTTCCGAGTAAGAAAACCACCCACAGGTTTTCGAGTTGGTTGCGAAACAGAGAATTATAAATATTTCGAGAAACTTTGTCGCGGGTTTTTGGAAATTCGCAATAGAAGAAAGTTTTTGAGGAAATGCCGGCGGGAATTGTTGAGTTTTACAACGGAATGGGCTCTCCACTCTCAGCAAAAAGCCTCACAATTGTCATCGAGCAGAGTGACGCAGTCGCGTAGTCGAAGGATCCCTACTTTGACGCAGCAGTGTTCAGGCTAGGGATCCTTCCACTCCGTTGAAGATGACCAGCATCGAGAATCTCAGCGAAGGTTCATCACCAGCAATTTGGGTTCGGTCATTTCTTCGATGGCGTAGCGGAGGCCTTCGCGGCCGTGGCCGGAATCCTTCACGCCGCCGTAGGGCATGTGATCGATGCGAAACGAGGGAACGTCGCCGGCGATGACGCCTCCGACTTCAAGTTCCTCGTAGGCCTGGAAGAGCAGCTTCGCGTCGCGCGTGAAAATGCCAGCCTGCATTCCGTAGGCAGAGTTGTTGACCTGACGCAAGGCCTGGTCGAAATCCTTATAGGGCTCGACCGTCACTACGGGGCCGAAAACTTCCTGGCAGTTTACTTTCATGTCGGGCTTGGTGCCGGTCAGGACCGTGGGTTCGACTATGAGCTTGTTGCGGCGGCCCCCGCAGAGGAGACGAGCTCCAGCGCGGACGGCTTCCTCGATCCAGCTTATCGTGCGGATCGCGTCACTTTCGCGGATGAGCGGGCCCACATCTGTGGATTCGTCGAGCGGATCGCCGGTTTTCAGTTGCTTCACGCCTTCGACTAACAGATCGGTGAACTTGCCATACACGGAGTGCTCGACCAGGATACGTTGGACAGAGATGCAGGTCTGGCCGGCGTAGGCGAAGCCTCCGTTGACGCAGCGGTCGGCTGCGTAGGCGAGATCGGCGTCGCTGTGGACGATGACGGCGGCGTTGCCTCCGAGTTCGAGGACGACTTTCTTTTTTCCGGCGCGGCGTTTGATGTCCCAGCCAACGGGAACGCTTCCGGTGAAGCTGATGAGCTTGATCCGGTCGTCGGTGACGAGGAGTCCGGCATCTTCATTAGAGAGCGGGAGGACGTTCAGGCCGCCGTCGGGCCAACCGGCCTGCTGCACACACTCGGCGAGAAGCAGCGAGCAGAGCGGCGTTTGCGGGGCGGGCTTAAGGATCATGGGGCATCCGGCGGCGATCGCCGGAGCGACTTTGTGCGCGACCAGGTTGATGGGGAAATTAAACGGAGTGATTCCAGCGACGGGGCCGATGGGAAAACGGCGGACGATGCCCCAGCGCCCGGCGGTGAATTCCTGCCAGTCGAGGGGCAGAAACTCGCCGTAAATACGAGTGCTTTCTTCCGCGGCAACGTTGAAGGTGAAGATAGCGCGGTCGACTTCGATGCGGGCAGCCTTGATGGGTTTACCGGCCTCGTGTACCAGGCTGCGGGCGAATTCTTCCTTGCGCTCGACCATGAACGCCGAGATTTGGCGAAGAACGCGCTGGCGCTCGAAAGCGGGAAGGCGGCGGGTGGTGCCGAAAGCTTTGACGGCGGCGGCAATGGCGGCTTCGGCGTGTTCGCGGCGTCCCTGGGTGACGCGGGCGATCAGGGTGCCGTCATAGGGGGCGCGGATTTCGATGAGGTCGCCGTCCTGTTGCCAACGTCCATCCACGAAGAAACCGTGAGTCGCAACAGGTGCGATCGTCATCTCTGCCATTTTTGCTTGCCCCCAGGACGAACCACTTTTGCAATTATAGGATGCTTTGAGTGTTTGAGAGGGTTTAGAAAAACGTTCACCACGGAGGGTACGGAGGAACACACGGGAAACCTTTACAATGACCGCGCCGGATATGACGACTCTCGGAACAATTTCACAGCTCGCACAACGGTTTCGGCGGAGGGATGTTTCTCCGGTCGAGATCACTCGGGAGTGCTTGCGGCGGATCGAGAATCTCAATCCTCGACTCAATGCCTTCATCACGGTGATGGCGGAGTCCGCGCTGGCGGAGGCTCGCTCGGCGGAGGAGGAGATTTCGCGCGGGCAATGGCGCGGACCGCTGCATGGGATACCGATCGCGCTGAAGGATTTGATCAATACGGCGGGAGTGCGCACAACTTCGGCTAGCGCACTGCACAGGGATCGCATTCCGACCGAAGACGCGGAAGTCGTCCAGAGGCTGCGCCAGGCCGGTGCGGTGATCGTTGGCAAAAACAATCTGCATGAGTTCGCTTACGGCGGCAGTTCGCTCGTCAGCTACTTCGGCGACGTACACAATCCGTGGGATGTGAGCCGGATTGCCGGGGGCTCTTCGGGAGGGTCGGCGGCTTCGATTCCTGCAGTGATGGCATGGGCCGCGATCGGGACTGACACCGCCGGATCGATTCGCGAGCCAGCAGCGCTGTGCGGGTGCGTCGGGCTGAAGCCGACGTATGGGCGAGTTTCCGCCCGCGGTGTAATTCCGCTCTCGACGTCTCTGGATCACGTCGGGCCACTGGCTGCGAGCGTTGAGGATGCTGCAATCGTGCTGCAGGCGATTGCGGGACATGATCCGGGAGACGTCACCTCGGCGGAGGTTCCCGTTACCGACTATGTTTCCGACCTGAAGGAAGGCGCGAAAGATCTGCGAGTGGGTGTGCCACGGGCGTATTTCTTCGACGATCTCGATCCCGAAATTGCATCGGCGATGGAGCACTCGATGATGGGGATCGCGACGCTGGTTGCAGATGTTAAGGAAGTGCGGCTGGAGGTGCCAGCTGACCGGAAGTTGCAGTGTGCCGAGTCGTATGCCTACCACGCGGAGGACGTGGCAAAGAATCCGGAGATGTATCAGGCGGAGACGTTGCGGCGGATTCGCACGGGAGAGAAAGTCACGGCGGCGGAGTATATGCAGCGGCGGCGTGAATTGGACGCTGCCCGGCGCAACATTCGCGACGTGTTTGCCGAGGTGGATGTGCTGATCACGCCCACCACTCCGATCTCCGCTCCTATGATCGCGGAGTTGAGAGCTGACCCGGAGGCGCTGCGTCCGGCGGAGTTGAAACTCCTGCGGAATACGCGGCCGTTTAACGTGTGGGGATTGCCGGCGATTTCAGTTCCCTGCGGGTTTACGCAGAGTGGATTGCCAATCGGATTGCAGATTGCCGCGGCACATTGGCGTGAGGATCTTGTGCTTCGGCTTGCTCATACATACGAGCAAGCCACGGCTTGGCATAAGCGACAGTGCTCCCTCACATGAAACAAACCGTCCTCGGCCGCGCAAGGTTTTTTCTACGGGAACCTCCAGTTCGCTGTCGCCAGCATCGCGTTCACATCTTTCAGTAGCTTGTCTATGGCTTCGCCCTGACGACGTTCAGCAGGGACGCGAGTGGCTGGATGGGCTCGCCGCGACTAGAATGTGGCGTTCTCTCCGACTGCACCAGGAGCGCTACTCATGCCACGGGTCCTGTCCGTATTCTGTTCCGTCGTCACTACTCTCTTTCTTGTTGTCTTCTCTAGGGCTTCCGCGGCGGAAACCAAAGGAACGTCTGAACTACTCAGAGAGAGTTGGTTCATTCAGTCTTCCGCGGAACTGCACGCTGATGGGGCGGCGATCTCGAAGCCGGGTTTTGCGGCGGCCGGCTGGTATCCCGCAACATTACCGTCGACGGTTTTGAGTGCGCTGGTGAAGGATCAGGTGTACCCGGATCCCTACACAGGAATGAATCTGCGCACGATTCCTGGCACAACTTATCCGATCTTCGAAGACTTCTCGAACATCCTCATGCCTCCAGCAAGCCCGTTTCGGCAATCGTGGTGGTATCGCACGGAGTTCAACTTGCCGGCTGAGTACAAAGACAAGATCATCTGGCTCGGATTCGACGGAATCAACTACCGGGCGAATGCGTGGATGAACGGCGTGCAGATCGCCAGCTCTGAGGAGCTGGCGGGAACATGGCGGCTGTTTCGGTTTGATGTAACTTCAGCGGCAAGACCGGGGACGGCAAATGCCCTGGCGATTGAAGTCTTTGCTCCTCAGCCACGCGATCTTGCGATCACGCTGGTTGATTGGGCACCGATGCCTCCTGACAAAGAGATGGGGATCTGGCGGGATGTGCATCTTTACACGACTGGTCCGGTTGCGCTGCGTTACCCGGCGGTGTTGACCAAACTGGACCTGCCTTCGACGGACGAGGCGCGGCTGACGGTACGAGCAGAAGTAACGAATGCGGAGGACCACGCGGTAGAAGCCGTGGTGAAGGGGAGGATTGAGGATCTTGCGTTCGAGCAGGCTGTTCGACTCGGGCCGAAGGAAACGCAGTTGCTTCACTTTTCGGCGGAGAAGTTTCCTCAACTTATGTTGAGGAATCCGCGGCTGTGGTGGCCGGCGTGGGTGGGGAAGCAGGAACTCTATCCGCTCGATCTTGCGGTTGAGGTGAAGGGACAGGTTTCTGATTCGGCTCACATTCAGTTCGGCGTGCGCGAAATCAGTTCGAATATCGATGAGAACGGGCACCGGCTGTTTCAGATCAATGGCAAGAACATCCTGATTCGGGGGGCCGGTTATAGCTTCGACCTGATGCTGCGGTCGTCGCCGGAGAGACAACAGGCAGAGCTGAACTATGTACGCGATCTAAACCTGAATGCGGTGCGACTGGAAGGCAAATTGGAGGACGATCATTTCTTCGATCTTGCTGATCGGATGGGCATTCTGGTGATGCCAGGATGGTGCTGCTGCGATCAGTGGGAGAACTGGCCCGCGTGGGACAAAGAGAACGAGCGTATCGCCGGTGACTCATTGCGCGATCAGTTGCGGCGACTGGAGCGGCATCCGTCGGTGATGACGTGGTTGTATGGAAGCGACTTTGCTCCTCCGCCGCGGATTGAGAATTTGTATTTGCAGATCATGAAGGACGTGGAGTGGCCGAACCCGGCGATCTCTTCTGCTGGAGCGAGAAACACTACCGTTGGACCAAGCGGGGTGAAGATGACCGGGCCGTATGAGTACGTGGCTCCGTCGTTCTGGTACGTGGACAAGCGGCACGGTGGGGCTTTCGGCTTCAACACTGAGACCAGTCCGGGGCCGGCGATACCTCCGGTCGAGAGTCTGCGGCGCATGTTGCCCGTCGATCATCTTTGGCCGATTGATTCGGTATGGGAATATCACGCCGGCGGAATGTCGCGCACGCTGAACGTGTTCACGGAAGCTTTGAACAAACGGTATGGGCAGGCGAACTCCGTCGAGGAGTACGCCATGAAAGCGCAGGTGCAGGCGTATGAAGCGCATCGCGCGATGATGGAAGCTTATGGGCGGAACAAGTACACATCCACCGGAATCATTCAGTGGATGTTGAACAATGCGTGGCCGGGCATCATCTGGCATATGTACGACTGGTATCTGCGGCCGGGTGGATCGTATTTCGGCGTGAAGAAAGCATGCGAACCACTGCACGTGCAGTATTCCTACGATGATGGGTCGATTGTGGTGGTGAATTCGTATTATCAGCCGTTCGCGAATCTCAAGCTTACAGCCAAAGTTTACAACCTCGATATGACGGAGAAATTCTCGAAGCAGGCGGATTTGAGTGTGGGAGCGGATCGCAGTACGCCGGCCTTTTCCCTGCCCTCGTTGCCCGGGCTGAGTGCTACGTATTTTGTCAGTCTTAGTTTGGAATCGGCGGGAGAAATTGTAAGCCGGAACTTTTATTGGCTATCGACGCACGCAGAGACGCTCGACTGGGGGCGACAGGAGGAGGACACGAGTGGGAAATACGATATTTCAACGTGGACGCCTACCAAGGAGTTTGCGGACTACACAGCGCTGAATGGGCTGCCGACGGTGGATCTGGATGGGGATGCTGAAAACAAGAAGAAGAGCAGTGAGGAAGGTTCAACCACGGTTACGCTGCACAATCGCAGTTCGAGTCTTGCCTTTGCGGTGCATTTGAAGATCAACAAGAACTCATCCCGCCGGGTCAGCCGAGAAGGAGCGCAGGATGACGAGATCCTGCCCGTGCTTTGGACGGATAACTACTTTGCCTTGCTCCCCGGAGAGACGAGAAAGGTTACCGCGACGTATCGTGCTCCTGACAAAAATGTAGTTCCGAGTGTCGAAGTGGAGGGATGGAACGTCGTTCATAAGAATATCGAAGTTCACTAGCGGATTGTCATTATCACGAACCCGATCAGGAGATAAAGGCCCAATGAATACTCAGCCCGCGTTGGAATCGCATTGTCGGGACTTGGAAAAAGTTCTTGCGGTCCTCAAAGACACGCCTTCAATTGACCGTGAGTTCATCGCGCCGCGGGAGGAATTTCAGAAGAGGGTCCGCCGCTTGAACGAAGGACTGCAGAAACACGGCCACACGGTTGGACTGGTTTTCTCCGATGAGCACTATGCCGGCGACGTCCCGTATCTCGGCGGGAACACGAATGTTTCGATCGAGCAAGTCGCGGGAATTATCGGGCCGAAGGGATTTCACGTCGTGGCAGGACTCGAAGGAGGATACGTCGCCGAGCAACTTGCGGATCGTGCCGGAGCGATGGTGCATAAAGTTGAACTGCTCCAGTTAGCCGACGAAAAATATCCCATCCGTGCCGAGCGGTTCGAAGATGTAATTCTCGCCGCCGCTGAGAAAGAAGTCGATCACATTGCGCTACTCACTCCGAGGCAGGTGATTCCGGCTGGACTCGTCGAGTACCTGGAAAAGGTCTACGGCCGGGAAGGCGTCGTCGATGCGCAGGAACTCTACTATCGCGTGAAGTACGAGAAGAGTGACATTGAAATGCGGCTGATCGCCGATGCCTGCGTCATCGGGGATGCGATGCTCCGTGCCATGCTCGCTGTATTGCGGCCGGGGCGCCTGGAAACCGAGGTCGCGGCCTGGGGCGCGTGGGTGGGGCGCATGCTGGGTTCTGAGCGCGATGGATTTCAAATCATGGTCGGCGCCAACAGCGCGAACCGCACTCTGATCGGACCGGCACTCAACCGCCGCATCAACGAAGGAGATTGGGTTCACCTGGGCGTGGCTCCTAAACGTGACGGATTGACCGCATGCATTCGCAGATCGGTAATCGCGGTGGATTCACCCGCGAAAGTCACGGCGGAACAGAAGTACTGGTTTGACCTGGTGGAAGAGGCATACGGAGTGGGAGAGCGCTCGTATCGCGAAGTGGCGAACAAGGCCCTGCCAGCAAAACTGCAGGAGAAATCTCTGGTCGACTTCTTCGCCGAGCACTCGGCGGAAATTTCGCGGCGGATCGGCAGAAGAATCGACCTCGCCGCTCAGAAGCCCTACACGGGAACGCACAATTCCGGATATACAGAGTGCCAGGAATTCTTCGGCGCCATCACGCTTGAAAGCCAGGAGCCATTGGGGAATCAGATCGTCACCATGCTCGATGTTGCACTGCGCGGCATCGGAGATCATTGGAACGATGTTGTTATCCCGGGATTTGATTACTGTGTCGTCGAGAACACTCTGGGCAAGTATGGGCCGCGCGTAGAAACACTGACAAAGGTACCAATCCACGCGCAGGAATTGGTGGTAGGTTAGTCCCCTTCTCTACTCTGAGCTTTCTGGCGAGACCATTCAAAGCGGCCGCCCGCCGAATGACGCTCTTGGCTAGTCCACCGTTCTCACGTCATCCGGCAATGTCAGTACGAATTTGCAAGTGCCGCTGGCGACTGAGCATGACAGAGTGCCGCGGCGCAGAACCTTCACCGGGGTGTCGTCGGGGAACGTTAGGTGATAGTCGGCGGTGCGCAGGGCTTCCGTGTAGGACTTCAGCTTTTCGTCACCGCTTACCCACCTGACGGCATCCGCTTTGGCTTTCGCGCCGGTACCGCCGCTCAACAGGACGAAAAAATCTGCACTGCCGGTTTCTTTGGCTTTTCCGAGATCGATGGTGCTGAGGTGCTCGAGCTCTTCTTTATATCGAGCAACGGCGGCGTCGGCCTTGGCATCGCCTCCGGCCAGAGAGGCTAACCTAGTCTTCGTTTCCGGAATCGGACGCAGGCCGTTCATCGACAGCGCGTAAGTGCGGACCGCCATGTCCTTCTGGCCGCGCTTTTCGTAGATCTGGCCAAGATGATCTCCGACTTCGCCGTGATGACCGAGTTCCCATGCGGCGCCGACATATTTCTCCGCTTTATCGAAATGGCCTTCACCGAACTCCACCCAGCCCAATGTGTCCCAGTAAGCGATCAGAGAGGGGACGAGGGGCAAATCTTTTTGTGTGAGGCGGTCGAGCGAAATATTGCGCAAGGCCGCGGCCGTTGCGGAAACGGCAGACTCAGCATATTGCTGGGCGCGGTCGAGATGCGATCCCTTGAGCGAGAGCTGATAGGCGATGTTGTTCCACACCAGCGGGGTGGCATTGAGTTCGACGGCGTGGTCAAAAGTGGCGAGCGCCTTCTCGTCCTGCCCGAGATTCAGGTAGGCGTCGCCGAGACTGACCTGAAGTTCCGCGCTGTCGGGACTCAGTGACGCCGCCTTTTCCAGTTCGGGGGCCGCAAGATCGTACTTGTGCCACTCTGCATACATCGCGCCGAGATTAGCGTGAGCGAATTTATCGAGTGGATTATTCTCCAGCTGCTTGTTAAACGCCTTGACCGCCTCTTCGTACTTGCGGTCGTTCCAATAAGCGCGGCCGAGATTGTTGTAGGCAAACTCGTCGTAGGGATTGACCTCGATCTGCTTCTGGAAAGCGGCGATCGCCTGATCGCTCTGACGCATCTGGAGATAGATCAGGCCGAGATTGTTCCACGCGAACTTGTTTTTGGGCTCGATTTCGGTGGCGTGCTTGAGCAGGGCTTCGGCCACCGCCAAATTGCCGACTTCCTGCGCTGCTCGCGCGCTCTCCACGAGTTCGTCAGCCTTCATGTCGGCGGGAGGGACAAAGCCTCCGGCGGAAGCATTCTCCAGCGCGAGCTGCTGATTGAGATCAGCACCGACGGCGCGGCGGAAGGATTCATAGTCAGTAGCGCGGGCGACGGGAAGTTCGTCCTGCCGCAGCGTTAACTTGCGGCCGGCGGTGAACGTGCCTCCTTCCACCTGGTAGGTGGCTACATACTCCGCGTAATCGCGCTTCAAAGAAAACGCCAGGGGCGCATGGGCGGAGTACTTCTCGGGCAACTGCAGCTTGATCTTGTAGGAGTATTCGGCTTTGGGCCCAAGCTTCAGTGGCTCGGCATCGGCGTCACCGTCATCGCCATCGCCGACGTCGGGCAGGTTGAACTGCACGAGCGGCAGGACGATTTGTGTCTTCTTCTTCGACCAGTCGAGAAAGTTCAAGCGCGACACGTCATAGGAGAGGGTGAAGGCCTCAGTGGTCGCCGCGGGATCGCTGACTTTCAGGTTGGTCACGTCGCCGCCAAGTCCGGCATTGATATTTTCAGCAACACGCTGCCAGTTAGCCTGCGGCACGCGGCGGAAGACAGAACGTAGCAAAAGTTCTTCATCGCCGCGAAATTCGTAGCTGACGTGCGCCTCGAGTTTTCCGATCTCGTTAATCTTGCCGGTAATCTCGGAACGCTCGGTGTCGGGCATCGGAGAGTCCGCGGGAGTTTCTTCCAGATGCGGCGCTGGAGCATTCGACTCGCTTGCAGGCGGGATCACCAGCGCCTGCTTCTTGCGCAATGTGTAGGCGAGAAGCCGGAAAGGAGCGACTTCGCTGGTCGTATCCATCCAGACTTCCTGGTTGCCCATCGGCAGCATGGTAATCACGTGATCAAACTGCGAGGGCGAAGGGACGTCAGGATCGAGCTTGCGGCTGGAATTGATCAGTACCGAGTTGGCGTGAAGACCTTCGGCTTCGAGAAGCGATGCGAGCAGCGTGTGTTTGTCTTTGCAATCGCCGTACTGATTGTGAAGAACGTCGGAAGCGGCATGGGGCTGGTAGCGGCCGACGCCCAGCGAAAGACTCACGTAGCGGAAGTTCTTCGCGACGTAGTCGTAGAGTCCTTCGGTTTTGGCCAGATCGCCGTTCAGCCCCTTGGTTAATTCCAAAGCTTTGGCGCGAACTTCAGGCGATGGGAGGCGGCGATCTCTTTCCATGCCGGCGTACCAGCGGCCGATCTGCTCCCAGGTTTCGAAGGTGGTGAGCTGCACGTCGGGCCGATCGTCATCGGGACGACGCTTTTTCTTTTTCTTCTCTTTGTCTTTTGGGTCGTCGCGCTCGAGATGAGAACTCCCCCAGTGGTAAACCCGGCGGCCGTTTTCTTCTGTGATCTTGGGATCCATGCCGGGTTTGCACTTCAACTTGAGCGAACGGCCCGCGGGAACGTCTACGTCGAGAGACTCGTCGAGATCGATGTTGCTCTTGTCGAATTCGTATTCCGCCCAGAACTGACCCGTGGCGAGCGGCGTGTGGATCACCGTGACCATGTCGTATTCGAGGACTTCGCCGGGACGCAGGCCGGGAACGGTGATGTGCTTCTGGCGATAGTCGGTATAAACGGGTGCTTCGCGCTCGATTGGAGCGCTGAGATCCTGCACGGAGTCGTCACCGGCCTTCACGACCGTGCCGTCTTCTTTCAGAACCCGGACGTAAGGGATCTCGACGCGCTCGTTCGCGGAGTTGTACCCCTCCAGCAGTTGTCCCCACTGCTGCACGCCCGCTTCGCTTTGGACGCGGATGCGAGCGGTGGTCTCCTTGCGCCCGGTACCATCGGCTTCAAAGCGGTAATGGGAGTGCATCTGCTCGATGACGAACGATTCCTGCGCGTAGTCGCGCTTGTTTTCGGTCTTGGGCGGTGCGGCCGGAGTTCCGGCGGACTTGTCGCCACTGCTGGTGGACTGAGGCGCGGTGCCCGGCGCTTTCGGCGTGGACTGGTCAGGAGACGGTGGAGTCGATTGCTGAGCGTTGGCGGCGATCAGCACGCAAGAAAAAAGAAAGATCCAAAGACGATCACGCATAGGTTAGTAAAAATGGGCCCCAGTCATTATCCCATGCTGAGGGGATGCTAGAGAACGTTGGCGGGAAGTGGATTTGCGGAGTGAGTTCGTGGAACGGTTTGGATTTGGGTGCTAGCCGGGTACGAGGGCCGGTAGCCCTCGCGACAGCCGCCAAGTCGCTGGCACTACTTTCATAATATGCAATTTATTTTTACTTACAGGACCGTGATTTGGGTCACATTTTGCTTAACAGCGTTCAAAATCGGCGGTAAAATGCGGCTAAGATAGTGCTGCCTCCCCTACGATGCGAGGGCAGCCGTGACGCATAATTGTACTTGCGCCACGATCTTTCCGTTGGAGGTTATGCATGGAAGATCGGGCCCCAGTCGTCTCCCCTACCGAGCAGTCGTCTACCACAACCAGCGCGATCAAGCATGAAGGCCGAGGAGCATGGGTGCTCACGGCATACGGCCTATCGGGGCTGGCGTTGTTCGGGGTTCTTGCCTACTTCTTTTCAGACTTCATCTCCCACTAGTCCCAGGGGCGCCGTCTCGAACGGGCGTGCGCGCCCGTGGAAAGAGGAGGCTTGTGTACACGGTTGGCTCGCCCTGTCGATTTCAGATTGCAGATCTTGGATTTCAGATTACCCGAAGCCTAAGGGACTCGCTGAAATCTGGAATCTGAGATACCTTGCCCCCTGCGGCCACGCAGAGTCATCCGCTGAACGTGTTACAATGAGCGGCCTTAGCTAGCTGCCCAAGCAGTCGATCGTTAATCCCACGCAGAGATAACGAAACAAACGGAACAAAGCTGTGCCCAAGACTCCCACGTCTAGTCCGACGCCGATCACCTACGCCGATGCCGGGGTCGACATCAGCCGCGCGAACCGCACCAAGCAGCGCATCAAGTATCTGGCTCACAAGACGTTCACACGCGGTGTGTTGAGCGAAATCGGCGGGTACGGCGGGCTATTTGCCGTGGATAAGACGAAGTACACGGACCCGGTGCTGGTCTCGAGCGTGGACGGAGTGGGCACGAAGCTCAAGATCGCCTTTGAGATGGACCTGCATTCGACCGTCGGCGGGGACCTGGTCAATCATTGCGTGAATGACATTGCGGTGCAGGGAGCGGCGCCGCTGTTCTTCATGGATTACCTGGCGACGGGGACACTCGATCCGGCAATAGCGGAGAAAGTTGTTGAGGGGATCGCCGATGCGTGCAAGCACAATGGGTGCGCGCTGATCGGTGGCGAGACGGCGGAGATGCCGGGGTTCTATCCGGATGGTGAGTATGATCTGGCCGGCTTCATTGTCGGTGTGGTGGATCGCGAGAAGATCGTCACCGGGAAAGATGTCCAGATCGGCGACATTGTTCTTGGGCTGCCATCGAACGGACTGCATACCAACGGGTATTCGCTGGCGCGGAAGCTGCTGTTCGAAGTGGCAAAGTATTCGCCGGAGACCTACGTCAACGAGATCAAGAACAAAGTCGGCAACGAATTGATGCGCACCCACAAGAGCTATTGGCCGGCGGTGCGGAAGTTGATTGACGGGCAATGCGTGGTGGCCCTGGCGCACATAACGGGCGGAGGTATTACGGAAAACCTGCCACGCGTGCTGCCGCGGGGGACGGCCGCAGTGATCGAGCTCGGGTCGTGGCCGGTGCTTCCAATCTTTGAGCACCTGCAGCAGTTGGGGAATGTGCCGCAGGACGAGATGCTGCGCACGTTCAACATGGGCATGGGGATGCTGCTGGTGGTGCCGTCGGCGAAATTCAAGAAGGCGCAATCGGTGCTGGAGCGCGTGGGCGAGAAGGCGTACACGATCGGAAGGATCGTGAAGGGCGAGCGGAAAGTTACGTACAGCTAGATTGCAGATTTCAGATTGTAGATTTCAGATTCGTTTGCCAGTCGCGCCGACAAATCTGCCATCTGAAATCTACACTCTGAAATAATGCACTCCCTTGGCATTCTTCTCTCCGGGCGCGGTTCGAACTTCGTCGCCATTGCTGACAGTATTGACGCTGGGCGCATTCCGGATGCGCGGATTGTTATCGTTATCTCCAATAGGGTGGATGCGCCGGGAATTGCTACCGCACGCTCGCGCGGGTTGAATGCGTTGGTGATTCCTTCCAAGGGAAAGCCGCGGGAAGAGCACGATCATGAAGTGGTCGCAGCCCTGAAGCAGCATGGCGTGGAGCTAGTCTGCCTTGCGGGATACATGCGCTTGCTATCGCCGTGGTTCGTGCAGCAGTTTCCCCAGAGGATTCTCAACATCCATCCATCGCTGTTGCCGGCGTTCCCAGGACTGGAGGCGCAGGAGCAGGCATTCGCCTACGGAGTGAAAGTTTCCGGCTGCACGGTGCACTTTGTAGACGAAGAACTCGATCACGGAGCGATCATTGTGCAGAAAGCCGTCGCTGTGCTGGATTCGGACGACGAGCATACCCTGGCAGAGCGGATCCTTGAACAGGAACATATTGCATACACGGAAGCGATCAATGTCGTCCTAAAACGGGAATTCATACTAGACGGCAGACGACTTGTGATGAATGTCACATCTTCGCGGCAGGGAGCGTAACTATATTTCAGATTGCAGATCTTAGATCTCAGATTTCTATGGCTCCTGGCTGCACTGCTGATTTGCTAAAAGACCGTACAAAGCAGTTTGCTTTGCAGGTCATTCGCTTGTGCCGTGCATTGCCGCGCAGTCCAGAGGGCTCGATTATTACGCGCCAGATTCTTCGGTCGGCCACCTCAGTCGGAGCGAACTATCGAGCTGTGTGCCGCGCACGTTCTACCGCAGACTTCGTTTCTTAGTTGGCCATCGTACTCGAGGAAGCCGATGAAACCCTATTCTGGATTGAACTGCTCGTCGAAAGTGGCGTAGCCCACCCTGAAAAGATCAATTCGGTACGCAGAGAGGCTAACGAACTCGTTTCCATCTTTGTTGCTTCGCTGTGTACAGCGAAGGGTTTGAAATCTGCAATCTGAAGTCTGCATTCTGCAATCTGAGATCTACAATCTGCAATCTCTCCTCATATAATGTCCTTTCTCATGGCAAACTTCGCTCCGGTAGAGGAACAGCTAACTTATCTGAAGAAGGGCGCGGCGGAGATTATTCGCGAGGCCGATCTGCGCGCGAAGCTCGAAAAGTCGCGCACGACGGGGAAACCGCTGCGCGTAAAACTCGGGATGGATCCGACTGCGCCCGACCTGCACCTTGGCCACACGGTCGTGCTGCGCAAGTTGAAGCACTTTCAGGATCTGGGTCACACTGCGATCTTTCTGATCGGCGATTTTACCGGGATGATTGGCGATCCGACGGGGCGGTCGGCGACACGGCCTCCGCTTAGTCGCGAGCAGATCGAGCAGAACGCGGAGACGTACAAAGCGCAGGTGTTCAAGATTCTCGATCCGAAGAAGACGGTGATCGATTTCAATCGGCGGTGGATGGGAGCGTTCACTGCGGACGACTTCGTGCGGCTGATGGCGAAGTACACGGTGTCACAACTGCTCGAGCGCGAGGATTTTCACAGGAGGTTTCAGGAGGAGAAGCCGATTTCTGTGCACGAGCTGCTCTATCCGCTGGTACAGGGGTACGACTCGGTTGCTCTTGAGGCTGACGTTGAGCTTGGCGGCACGGATCAGAGATTCAACCTGCTCGTAGGACGCGAACTCCAGCGCGCCTATGGGCAGGAGTCGCAGGCAGTCGTGACGACTCCGATTCTCGAGGGGCTCGACGGCGTGCAGAAGATGTCGAAGTCTCTAGGAAACGCGATCGGGATTCACGAGCCTCCGCTGGAGATGTATGGGAAAGTCATGAGCATCTCCGACGAGATGATGTGGCGCTTCTACGAACTGCTCACCGATGTGCAGGTCGCCGAGATCGAGAAGATGAAACGCGAAGCGCATCCGATGCATACGAAGAAAGATCTGGCGCGGAGGATCGTGTCGGACTTTCATTCGCCGGAGGCGGCCGCCAAGGCTGGCGAGGACTGGGCGAAGCAGTTCCAGAAGGATGAAGTGCCGAGTTCTGTAGAACTCGTGCGGATTCCTCTGGACAGAGTGAACGCGGCGAGTTCGAGAGAGTTGGCGGACGAGGAATCGTACTTCCCTCTGGATGATCCCAAGCTGCCCGGAATAAGACTCGTTTGGTTTAACAAGATCTTAGTCGAAGCCGGCTTCGTGGCTTCTAGCACTGAGGCCTCACGTAAGATTAAGGAAAACGTGGTTCGCGTCAATGACAAAACAATTAGTCAGATGGTAATGACAATCGTATTAGATACAGAAAAGGTCGTACGACTCGGGAAGAAGATGAAAAGAGTCATGATCATCGAGTAGGGGATCTTTCCGACCGTAAATTTCCAAGATAACCATGTGGGGACAGCCGCCCTCGATTGTCCGGGCGAGCGAAGCTCGCCTTTCTCACCAGCAAGGAAATTCCCAACCTGGAATCTGCTCTTTCCAACTCCTAGAAAATCTCTAAACTCACCGCTGAGGCAGACCTACCATCAAAACCAGCGGAGCTTCGCTCCGCGGACAGCCGAAGGCGGCTGTCCCCCGCGTTCTTGCAACTCCACAATCCTAACGCCCACTAGGGCAGCAGTCCGAACACCGCCACTCCGTTCGGCGTCCCTACAAACACTTTCCCGTTCACAATTGTGGGCGTCATGTACTTGTTGCCGTTGCCGAAGTGATCGCGGCTGCCGCTGGCCTGGTTGCTGTTGTAGAGTTCATTCAGGGTGGCGGCGTCGTAGGCATGCAGCACGGCAGGGCTGCTATTCTCGATCGCCCATACTATCCCGTTGCTGGAGCCGTTTGCTGAGATGCTGGGGGTCGCGCCCGGATATCCAAAACTGTTCGCCGTATGCGCGGTCGCGCTGGCCGACAGCTTGGCGTTGGTGATGGTAAAAGCTCGAATCGAGCTTCCCACCGATCCAAAGTACACCGAGTTGTTGAAGTACGCCGGCATCGCGAAGACGGCGCTCGGCAGTGCGAGATCCTGATAAATGGCGTTGTTATTATTCGGGTTGAACTTTCCCATGGACTCGCGGTTCACCACGTAGAGATTCGAGTCTTTTCCGGCGCCGACTGCGAGGTGCATCGTGTGGCCCGCTCCATCGTTCAGGTCGGGAAGCACCATGGCCCCACCGGAGCCGAGGTCGACGTCGCTCCCATTCTCCGATGCCTGATTGTACATCTCAAAATAGTCCGCCACGGCGAGCCCGCCGGAAGTGGAGATCTTCATGAAGGCGTTGCCGTAGTCGCCATTGCTGGGAAAGCCGCTGGAATTTAGGTTGGTGTCGAAGTCGCCGTTGGCATCGAGAAAATAGATGTTTCCCGAATTGTCCGCGGCCAGCCCCGCTCCCGCCATCCAGATGGCGCCTTCGTTGCCATTCGGAGTCACGTTGAGGACGCTGGTCTGTGCCAATGTCGCCGGGTTGTACGCGATGATCCATCCCGTGTAGGGCCTGATATCGCAGTGCGAAGCCCAACTCGTATAAAGGATGCCGTTCATCAACAGCAGCGCGGCACGTTCTTTGTATTGCCCCGGGTCGAAGATCACATTGGTGCCGTCACTGTTATCGCCCGTTCCCGGATACTTTGCCTGAATCTCCGCCGGCCCGCTGAACAATTCCGTGCCTAGCGCCAGATCGAGGGCATGGAGCCTCTGGTGGTAATTGCCCGACCCATCCTTCGACATGGCGACGGCATACACAACTCCATTGGCTCCCCGAGTGCGATCAATGACTGGGGTGGAGGTTACGCCAATCTCGGGTGTGACCTGGTCGCAACCTCGGTTATCCGACGTCGTCTCTCCTGCTTTCAGCATCGATGTATGCCAGATCGTGGTCCCGGAATCCGCGTCGAACGCATACACAGAGCCGTGCTCGGTAGCAGCAAGCAGCAGGTTGTGCGTGCCATTGCCCGGCACGGCAACATTCGAGGCGTAGAGCGGCTGCGCGTCCACCAGGCCATCGACGGAATAGAATCCTAGTTTGCCAAACTTCGCCGATGTGACATTGCTGGTGGTCAGGACGGTTTCGTTCAGATTCTGCCCAGTACGAGCGATGTCGTTGTGGTAGGTCAAGACATCTGCTGCGGCTGCCGCGGCACTCACGGTGAGTGTGGCCGCGCTGCTGGTCGTGCTCCCCACCGAATTGCTCACCACCACTTGGAATTGTGCGCCGTTATCCGCGGAGATCGTCGCTGGCGTCGTGTAGCTGGCTGACGTTGCACCCGCGATCGGTGTCGTCCCCTTCTGCCACTGGTAGCTCAAGGGAGTCGTCCCCGTCGCCGCAACAGAGAAGGTCGCGGTCTGCCCAACAACGACTGACTGGTTCGAGGGCTGAGTGGTGATGGAAGGAACAGCGTCCTGGACCATCGAACTGCTGCCGCCGCAGCCCGCCAGCATCAGGCTAAGTGCAAGGCAACAGCACACAGATCTCCAATTACAGAATTGCACGGCGAGGACCCCCAAGACGATTGGACTGTGCCCCATCATGCCAGCAATCGGGCATTTTGGGGAAGGCCAACATGGTTACCATAGGCGAACCCGCTCGCGGGTCAGGGCAAACGGGCGACCATGGCCGGTGGGACGAGCAGAATCGCCGTTCCGCCGCCTTCGACTCTGTTACTCTCTGCACGTCCAATGCGCGCGGCGGTCATTCTCGGGTTGGGATGCTCTCCGAAGGATCTGAAACCTTTCCAGGCAGATGGTGGGGTCGAGTGGCGCGTGGGCATGCCTGCGTCCGATGAGGCTGACGCCATTCTGCTGTTTGGTGGAGATGGGACGATCCACCGTCACTTAGGGCAACTGGTCAAGTTGGGAATGCCGGTGCTGGTTGTGCCAGCGGGAAGCGGGAACGACTTTGCGTGCTCGCTAGGGCTGCGGAGGGTTCGCGATTCGCTGGCCGCGTGGCAGAAATTCTGCGGCGGCTCGGCGAATGCCCGTGAGATCGACTTGGGAATTATCTCGGCTGTACCAGGCTTGGGCGAGGCACCATCCATTCAAGGACCGCGGTACTTCTGCTGCATTGCCGGGGTTGGCTTCGACGGTGAAGTGGCGCGGCGGGCGAACCGACTGCCGCGCTGGTTGCGCGGGAACGGAGGGTACGTCATGAGCGTGGCGCCCACTATCTTCACGTTCGATCCGGTTCCGATCAGGGTTCTGACCAAACAAGACGACTCTATTGCGAGCAGCGGGTGGAAAGTTCGTTGCGATCGGCCCACGTTGATCGCTGCATTCGCCAACACTCCTCTTTATGGCGGTGGGATGAAGGTTGCTCCAAGGGCACAGATGGATGATGGGTTGCTTGACGTCTGCATCGTGGGCGCGATGCGTCCCCTGCGGTTGCTGCGACTTTTTCCGACGGTGTACAGCGGAAATCATCTGAAAGTCCGTGAGGTGGAATACTTCCCAGCCTCGCGGGTGCGTGTGGAGACAGGGGACCCGATGGATGTATATGCGGACGGAGAATACGTGTGCCGGACTCCGATCGAAGTCTCGGTGCGGCGGGCGGCGCTGAAGGTTATCGTGCCGGCTTGATTGCAGAGGGCCACACGGTCATTGCCACATGAGCCGGTGCCGCATCCGATCCTGCCTGGCGCTACACTTTTGCCATGTCTGAAGGACGTTCGCGCACA
>AR_comb_assmDRAFT_10294834_pt1 | contig 18697 bp, 20 predicted proteins | sample ArasoioldDNA_FD_10543 | JGI IMG/M metagenome (IMG submission 10543) | reverse complement strand
TGGCGATCGCAGTACCGCTTACAATCTTTACAACCGGACGGTACGGATTAGCCGGAATTGCCTTAGGACGTCTGGCGATCTTTATCGTAACCGTAGCGGCGATCGCAATTCTAGAGAGAAAAACATTTGGAAACATTCAATCGAAATACTGGAGCGCACTGCTATTACGAATTGGAGTTGCCGTCGTCATAACAGCGTTGGTTGAGAAAGCGATCTCATCCATTTTACCCGTAAGCTGGCTAAGCCTGGCGATAACTGGAACTGCCGGATTAGCGGTTTACGCACTTGTCCTCTTTTTTCTGGGAACGGTTAGTGATGAAGATCGCCGATTGCTACACCGAATGGTGAACCGCGAGGCTTAAACTATCTTCGCTCGGCGACCAGCAGCAGATTCTTACCTAGCGGTGGCCGGACCAAATTTTCGAGCGGCTTGATAAAAGGTACCGCTATCCGGTCGTAAGCTCGAACCGCTGCGGCTTCCATCTTTAGCGAACCCATAAGTCGGTATTTGAATAGCCAGGGCAGGATTCCGACCATATCGAACCAGCTAAGAACCAGTGTCCTAAAACCGGCAGCCTCGACCTTAGTTTTGAGTTCGCGTCGGCCATAGCGCCGAAAATGTCCGATCGAACGATCAAATTTACTAAACAGCGTCGCAATCGCGGGCACAAAAATAAATATTCGGCCGCCTTTCTGAAGTGTTCCGTGAGCAAGCTCCAATTCAGCACGATCGTCCTCTATATGCTCGAGAACATTTATATAGAGAATCGAATCGGGCGGACCCAAGCGATGTACCTCGTGCGCGACATTCGCAAAGATATCGTTAAACATTCTAATTCCCGATGAAGTTCCGTTATCGGAAAATCGTGCGGACAGCTCGTTAAACATCGCCGACGGTTCTACAAGCGTTAGTGAGTCAGGCTTGCGCATACTCAGCATCTCGGAAAATGAACCGCTTCCCGCACCGACTTCCACGATCTTTTGTCCTAAATATGGCGACATTCGGTCAAGGATCCATCTATGGTAGGCCGTTGCAAAATGCATTGCCTCCAGATCCTTGCCCTGGTACTCCACTGAAGTCATACCGGGTCGGAATCGAGAAGTGGCTGGGCTGTGTGGGAAAGCTGCGGTTTCGTTCTGAACGAACTTCGAACGCTGGAAAATAAATTAAAGCGGAAGATGTAAAAGAGGGCGGCAAATCCGTCGCTATACGTTATTTTCTTGCCTTCCTCATAAGTGCGACCATAGTAGCTGATGGGCACTTCATAAAGTACACAATTAAGTTTCGCCATCTTTGCGGTTACTTCGATCTCGAAGCCGAACCCCGACGAAGTAATGTTCATATTTCGAATAATTTCGCCCCGGAAAGCTTTGTAACATGTTTCGACATCCGTAATGTTCAAGTTGGTCAGCAAATTGGAAAGTAATGTCAGGCCTTTGTTGGCAACATAATGGTAAAAATACAAAACGCGCGCCGCCCGCTTGACCATGAACCGAGACCCATAAACCACATCAGCAAATCCACCAATGATCGGCCTGATCACCTCTGGTATCTCAGCAGGATCATACTCGAGATCCGCATCCTGCACGATAACAACATCGCCCTTCGTAAGCGCAAATCCCGTCCGTAACGCAGCCGTTTTTCCCATATTCCGCTCGTGCCGCACGATCCGCACGACGTCGTACTGCTTAACCAGCTCGGCACAAACCGAAACCGTCTGATCGGTAGAATGGTCGTCCACGATAACGATCTCTAACAAATTTGGAACAGTGACGAGCTTTTGTATGATCCGCGCAAGTGTGGGACCTTCGTTATAGGCCGGCACCACAACCGACAGGCATTTGCGTTCAGCAAAGTTCGACGTCACTAGCTGCATCTCTCACGCTCTCCGGCCATATTTACCTGGCAAGGTCTAAGATAAGTCGCTGATCCGGGATAAATTAATAGAACACACTTTGACCGGGAAATTCAACTATTGTTCATATCGATCGATGATTAAAATACATAAGCGCTTTCACTAGGAAGGCGAATAAAAAATGGTCACGAGACACCAATAGTCTTATTTGCTAAGATTCACTATTGAATCAGAAGGTTCCCGGTTAAACTTTAACATTAAGAAATGGTCCGCTTTTGATTGAATAATAAAGCACAACCCGCGTCGAAAAATATTGTGAACGAGCGTTTTGAACTTGTCCAGCGCGTTGATTTTATCAAGAATATTTGCAGCGGAAAAAAAGTGCTGCATCTTGGCTGCAGTAATGCTCCGTATACTCGAGACTCGATCTCGAATAAAATGCTCCTTCATTTCGAGTTGGAGAAGATATCCTCCGAGATCTACGGATTCGATTCCGACCAGGACGGGCTCGAACTCCTTGCCAAAGAGGGTTCGACGCACCTCTACAACGCTGATCTTGAATGTCTTGACAGTGTTCCGTTGGAGGAAACGTTCGACATCATCATAGGTGGTGAAATGATCGAACACCTTTCTAATCCGGGCTTGTTCCTCCGCGATATTCAAAAGTTCATGAACGCGGATACAAAGCTGGTGATCACTACGATAAACGCCTATTGTGCTATGCGTTTTTTGATCTATGGGCTGCGTGGCAGAGGTGGTAAGAATGAACCAGTGCATCCCGACCATGTTAGCTATTATTCGTACAAGACCTTGAATCTTACCCTGGAGCGCCAAGGATTGAGATTACGAGAGTTTCATTTTTACGACGTTGGCAACGAGCACCGGCCATTTAATAGATGGTTCTACAATGTCTTTAATGACGTTTGCGTGCGGATCTCGCCGCAGTTGAGTGATGGTATTATTGCTGTAGCAACTCTTTGATCTACATGTCATATCCACAGGCATTTCTTCACCCAGTTACAGATCGCTCGAGACGAGGATTGGTTTATGGAATTCTGTCGATTTGGGGCTTGGTAGCAATAAGTTTCTTGACCGTGATATTCAGCGAGATCGGTCTGGGCGACCAGTCTAGCAAGTATTATTTACTGCCGTGGTGTTTGGTAACCGGCGCGGTTGTGATAATCCCAAGTATGTATCTGGTCTATAAGGGACGCTTTGATCCTTTTCACCCATTGGTATTCCCCGCATGGAGTTATTTTTTCCCCGGCTTCTTCATCGGTGGGCTGCTTCTAACCGCCGGCCTGTCGCAGCCATATTTTCTGTCTCTCGTTCCAGATGAATCTTATAATCTGCCGCTTACTCTCGTTTACGTGATGCTGGGTTACGTCGGATTGGTAGCGGGCTTTGCCATCCCATACGCACGACGTGTCGGTGAATGGATAGCCAAACACCTGCCGAGGTGGCCGCTATTGAACGAAAGGGTGGCTGTACCCGGATTGCTCTTGATGGCCATCGGTATGGGATATACGCTTGTCGGGTTCGCGCAGGGCTTGCTTGGATTTCAGAAGGTTCAGGAGATCGGCGCTTTTGATGGCATCGTTTTTCTGCTTTCGCTTTTTTGGTTAGAAGCCTCGTTTTTGCTCTGGTTGTATGTCTTTCGATCACCGAGGATCGCTTTTTGGCAGGGATTGGTAATAGCGGTTCTCGTGATAACGGCACTTACGAAATCGGTATTTCAGGGAAACCGCGGCAGCTTTATTCAGTTCCTGATCCTGATCGCGTTCGCGTTTGTTTTATCTGGCAAGAAACTGACGATTCGGTTCTACGCGGTTGGGGGCATGCTCGCGGTAGCTGGTCTGCTCGGCGGCATGATCTATGGGACTACATTCCGCTCCGTTAAGGAGTCGCAAGATCAGGTCAGCCTCGACAGGTACATAGCAGTAGTTCCAGCGACTTTTGATCGCTTGTCCGAGCAGGACATCGGCACGGTGCTCGTGAACGGGTTCTCAGCCCTTGCTGAACGTGTCGATGCAGTTAGCTCGCTTGCAGTTGTCGTTTCCAACTACGAAGCACTGGCTCCATACGAGGAAAGTTGGGGCATCAACGACAATATCTACGTAGACACCGTTACATTTTTTATTCCTCGTGTCGTTTGGCCGGATAAGCCCATATCCATCGATCCAGGCAAATACGGCGATCTTTACTTTAACTACAGCGAGAATTCATTCACGATAACGCCCATGGGCGACCTGCTGCGCAACTTTGGGCCCTTTGGCGTACCTATCGGTATGATCATATTGGGTTTTCTGATTCGAATCGTCTACGCGGCGCTGATTGAAAATCAGCCGTTCGAATATTGGCGCGCGACGCTCTTCTATATGATTTATGCGAATATTTCGTTCGAAGGAACATACGGTCTGATAATCCCCACGGTGTCAAAGATCGCCGTATTCTCCATCCTCGGCCTTTTGATAGTGCGATTCTTCGCGGGCACGACTAAAAGAATTCAAGGAAGTTTCGCCGCCGGGTAACGGAAATGGAATCTGTTGTTTTCACCAACGGGTGCTTCGATATTCTGCATCCGGGCCATATCGACTTGCTCGAGCGCGCTAGATCGCTTGGTACAAAGCTTATCGTTGGAATTAACGATGACGAGTCCGTACGAGCGATAAAGGGTCCAGATCGGCCTTACTTATCACAAAACGACAGGCGAAAAATGCTGCTCGCTTTATCGTCGGTCGACGAGGTCGTGATTTTTGGAGAACTTACGCCGGAAAACTTGATTCGAAAGATCAAACCAAATGTTCTCGTTAAGGGCGGCGATTGGAGAGTTGATGAGATGGTCGGCGCGGACGTAGTTCTTGATGCCGGAGGAAAGGTGTTGTCGCTTCCGTTTGTGGATGGATACTCAACCAGCGACATAGCGCAGAGAATTCGAGAAGGTCAAAAAAAGGATGATCCCGGATCAAAACACTTGGAGCCTACATCATCTGCTTTTGCAGAACATTTGAGTGTCTTTGAGCGCTTGATCGGCGAGCATTTCCCCGCGATCGACGGCTGCGCTGAAATGCTGGCCTCCACCTTCGAGGAGGGAAAAAAGCTGTTGATATGCGGGAATGGTGGAAGCGCGGCTGATGCTCAGCATATCGCGGCGGAGTTTGTAGGCCGGTTCGAACGTGAACGCCGACCCCTGCCTGCAATAGCGCTGACGACCGATACGTCGGCATTGACGGCGCTGGCTAACGACTACGACTTTGATCGCGTTTTTGCTCGACAGGTCGAAGCTCTCGCTGCAAAAGGCGATTGTCTTCTTGCCATAAGCACGAGTGGAACATCCCCTAATGTGATCGCAGCTGTAATGGCGGGCAGACGAGCTGGCTGTAAGATAATTGGCCTTACTGGTTCAAAGGGCAAGAAAATGGCTTCGCTCTGTGATGCCGTGGTAATGGTGCCATCGGAGCGTACCGCGCGCGTGCAAGAGGCACATATTGCTATAGCCCATTACTGGTGCGAAGTGTTGGACTCCCGGATAATCGACTAAATGGACTCTATTGCGGAACGCTTTCGAAAGGTCTCTATAGCGATCGTTGGGGACGTTATGCTGGACAGGTATTGGTGGGGAACGGTAGATCGTATTTCCCCGGAAGCGCCGGTTCCTGTGGTGAAGCTGGAACGATCTACATTCGCCCTGGGCGGTGCCGCAAACGTCGCCGCAAACGTCGCCGGTCTCGGTGCCAAACCATTTCTGATCGGTTGTCGTGGGAGCGATGAAGAAGGCGGACTTGTTTGCGAACAGCTTTCGTCGGCCTCGATAGAATCCAGGCACTTGACCGAAACAGAACGCCCCACTCCGGTCAAAACACGAATCGTCGCACATAATCAACATGTTGTACGCGTAGATCGAGAAACCATCGACCCGCTCGACGCACTTGCTGAAGCGAAGCTCATTGAAAAGCTTCAGGAGATCATCCCCGAAGTAGACTTGGTTATCGTTTCAGACTATGCCAAGGGCACGCTCACAACCGTCTTACTCGAACATTTGATTCGAACCGCAACTAAGGCTGGAAAGCGAATAGTTGTAGACCCGAAAGGCAAGGATTACACAAAATATAGAGGAGCTTCAGTATTAACCCCAAACAGACGAGAGGCGTTGGATGCTTGTGGGCTTGAAATACAACAAAAAGACGCTGTCCAGTTGGCGGGGCGTATGTTAATGGAATCTCTCGACCTCGAAGCGCTAGTGATCACACGGGGAGATGAGGGGATGACTCTCTTCCAACCCAACGGTTTTTCGAGAAGTTTGAAGGCGGAAACTCACGAAATTTATGATGTAACGGGCGCCGGCGACACGGTTATTGCTTGCTTAGGGGTTGCTCTCGCCGCAGGCCTTTCATTCATAGATTCCGTTCAGCTTGCAAATACAGCGGCCAGTCTTGTAGTCGAGCAGGTGGGTACGACTGCAATTTCGATAGATATGCTGATAAACTTCATCCAGCGGAAGACGGAGGGGCCACCTTCCGGTGCTTCGATAACCTCAGCATGATCGCATTCCTCCTGAAGAAAATGAACAACCTTGCGACACTCGACGAGCCGTTCTAATCGTTCAAGAGGTTATAGAGATTCATTAAGAAAGAATTTAAGGTCATAGATCACTTCAGATGTCGGAACGCCGATAGCTAAAGCATCGGATCATCCTATGAGGCTGCTGATAACAGGCGCAACTGGAATGCTCGGGCATAAGTTAGTGCAGCGTCTGTCGGGAACTTTTGATGTTTACTACACGATTCGCGGATCGTTGGACGGGCTAAAGCGATTTGGCTTTTACGAATTAGGCAAAGGGATAGGCGATATTGACCTGCTTCAAGATGAAATGATTACCAAGGCTTTGGAAATATCGAAGCCCGACGTTGTGATAAACACTGCTGGTGTTGTTAAGCAACTTCCTCAGTCAGAAGACGTCGTTAATACACTCCTGGTGAACTCGATCTTGCCGCACCGGCTTTATCGGTTGGGTAGAAAGTACGGTTTTCGCTTGATCACTATTAGCACTGATTGTGTATTTTTAGGAGATCGCGGAAGCTATGTCGAGTCTGATCCGCCCGACGCTTTTGACCTCTACGGGCGTAGTAAGAGCCTAGGCGAACTCGATAAGAATGCCTGTCTCACGATCAGGACCTCCATCATCGGAAGGGAATTGACGTCGGCTCACAGCCTGATCGAATGGTTTCTTAAAAACCGCGGCGGGACCGTAAAAGGCTATAGCAAGGCAATTTACAGCGGCTTTCCAACGATCGTATTTGCCGATATAATTGCTGACTTGCTGCAGAACTATCCGGACTTGAGGGGCATCTATCACATTTCAAGTGACCCGATCGACAAATTCCAGCTTCTTACACTGGCAAACCAGGCCTACGGAGCGAATGTAAACGTCGAAGAGGACGAAACTTTTACGATAGACCGCAGCTTGAGATCAGAGAAATTTCGAAAATTGACCGGGTTTATTCCGGATAGTTGGGAAAACATGATCGTCCGTATGGCTACAGATCCAACTCCGTACAACGAATGGGAAAGATGACGTTACTCAACGGAAAGCGAATCCTGGTGACCGGCGGAACTGGCTCGCTCGGACAGACGCTGGTTAGGCGCATTCTTAGCGGCGAACTAGGCCAACCTGAGAAAATCACAGTTTTTTCGCGGGACGAAGCCAAGCAGCATTACATGCGTCTCGACTTCATGCACCGGAATACGGCGACCGACGATGTCATTTATCGGAATTCAAAGGACGTACTCAGCTTTCGCATCGGTGACGTACGAGATTATTCATCGCTGTTGTCTGCTGTAAGAGACGCAGATATCGTCTTTCACGCGGCAGCGTTGAAACAAGTGCCTTCCTGTGAGTACTTTCCGTTCGAGGCCGTAAAGACAAATATCCACGGAGCTCAGAACCTCACGCGGTGTGTTCGTGAAAACGACCTGAAAGTGACGAAGGTTATCGGTATTTCCACTGACAAGGCATGTAAACCTATAAATGTCATGGGGATGACTAAGGCGTTGCAGGAACGTATTTTGATCGAAGCCAACCGAGAATGTCCGAGAACGAGCTTTGTTTGCGTTCGATATGGCAATGTTATTGCGTCACGAGGTTCGATCGTTCCGCTATTCGTCGAACAGATCAAAAACGATCAGCCGATCACAGTAACTTTGCCCGAAATGACTCGTTTTCTGCTAAGTCTCGACCGGGCTGTGGATACTGTGTTTGCGGCGCTCCAACGCGGGAAACCTGGCGAGACTTTTGTGCCTAGAGTGCCGGCCGCCAAGATCACTGACGTTGCGAAGGCGTTGATGCGAGATAAAGAGCTTCCAATAGTATTTACGGGGATTCGACCTGGCGAGAAGGTACACGAGATCATGGTATCCGAGGAAGAGTGTTTTCGAACTTATGCCGATGGTGATTACTACATCATCAGTCCAATGCTTCCCGAGCTTCGTGGCGTAGAAATAAATCCGACTTTGGACGGCGAATATTCCTCGAAAGATAACAATTTGGGCTTCGAAGATCTTCGTAAGCTCCTTGGCTCCGCGAGCGATGAGATAGAGCGTTTCCTCGCGGCGAACGCATAATTAAACCGCTTATGAAGGTAATGACCATCTTCGGCACCAGGCCGGAAATAATTAGGTTAAGTCTTGTAATGAAGTTACTCGGCAAATATTGTGATCATGTAACAGTTCATACCGGGCAGAACTTCCACGAATCTCTCAGTGATATTTTTTTCCGCGACCTTGACGTTCGGCCTCCAAGTATTCACCTCGGTATCAGAGCGACTAACTTTGGCGAACAAGCAGGCCAAATACTTTCCAAGGTGGACAACATTATTACAGATCTTCGACCGGATAAGGTCTTGATCCTGGGTGATACCAACAGCGCCCTTTCGGCAATAGTTGCGGCGCGACGAGGCATACCCGTCTTTCATATGGAGGCGGGTAATCGATGTTACGACGACCGAGTGCCCGAAGAGATCAACCGGCGCATTATCGATCATTCCAGCACAGTTTTGATGCCTTACACCCAACGAAGCAAGGAAAACTTGGTTAATGAAGGCATCGAACGCGAGCGGATCCTGGTCACGGGGAATCCGATCAAACAGGTCTTAGATCATTTTGCTGATAAAATAGATGCGAGCGACATCTTGGAGAAATTGGAAGTTCAACCGAATGGCTATTTCTTAGCGACCATTCACCGCGCAGAGAACGTCGACGCTTCCGATCGGCTTGCCCACATCTTCGGCGGACTCGCTGCGGTCGCCGAACATTTTCAATTGCCGTGCCTCGTTTCAGTTCATCCGCGAACGGCAGATAAGTTAAACCAGCATGGGATTAGGGCAAGCGAAGACTCGATAAGGTTGCTGGATCCGCTTGGATTCTTTGACTTCGTGAAACTGGAAAAGAACGCTCGGGCGGTTTTGACGGATAGCGGCACGGTGCAGGAAGAGTGTTGTATTTTCGGAGTTCCCAATGTCACGGTACGAGACGTAACCGAACGACCCGAAACCATTGAGGTCGGCAGTAATATGATCAGTGGCGCAGAAACCTCTTCTATAATTCGATGTGTCGAACTTGCCGCCAATGAGTCCGCCAAATGGACGCCACCGCGCGAATACCTTGCTAAAAATGTTGCTGAAACCGTGGTTCGCATTTTGTTGGGATACTCAAGCTTCAGGAAACACGCCTAAAATATCTACCGAACTAATAGAGTGGAGAGCAGCGAGAAGAGTTTATCCGGCGCTCAACGAATGGGCCATCGATTGTGGGTCGTGAGCGAGGTATATTATCCGGAAGAGACATCTACCGGGTATTACCTTACGGCTATTGCGGAGGGTCTGTCAGACCGTTTTGACGTGAAGGTCCTTTGCGGACAACCTAACTATTCTGCTCGCGGAGTCCGTGCGGTTAAGCGAGAGATGCGAAAGGGCGTAGAGATCTTTCGAGCGGCCGGCACGCGACTTAACAAGAACATCGTTGTTTTTCGACTGATCAATATGGTCACGCTGGGATTCTCAGTTCTTATGCGCGGCCTCTGGCGTTTTCGTCGCGGCGATAAAGTTCTTGTTGTGACTACTCCTCCGAGCATGCCTTTCATTGTTGCGATGGCCTCACTGATCCGGGGAGCGTCGTACACACTTTTAATTCATGATAGCTATCCGGAAGTTCTTGTAGCCGTTTCAAATTTACAGGAAGGTTCGATCGCGGTGAGAACGGTGCATTTCATGAATAGATGGCTTTTCAAGCATACTTCAAAGATCATAGTCGTCGGACGTGACATGAAAAAGCTTATTGAGAAAAAAACGGTAGGCCTCCATATTCCGGTTGCTGTAATACCAAATTGGGCCGAAGTCGAAGACGTTCAGCCATTAAAACGAGAGCAGAACGAATTGATTAGGGAACTAGGTTTGTCCGAGAAACTTATCGTCCTGCACGCGGGAAACATTGGACATCCTACGGATGTCGAAACGGTTGTAGAGTGCCTGCATCTCCTACGTGACGATGAGCGTTTTCATTTTGTTTTCATCGGGTCCGGGGTGAAGAAGAAACAGCTTGAGACAGCATTGAGAAGGTACGAGCTGAAAAACCTAACGCTGCTTGAGCCCAGACCTCGAACAGATCAGAGCGAATTTCTCAATGCATGTGACATTGGGCTAGTATCACTTGTTCCTGGAATGTACGGTGCCGCAATGCCGAGCAAGACCTACAACATAATGGCCGCAGGGAAACCAGTACTAGCGCTGACCGATGAAGGATCAGAGCTGGCGACAGTCATCGAAGAGGAACAGGTGGGCTGGCACTTGCCTCCCGGTAATGCTAAGTTGCTGGTCTCGAAAATAAAAGATATCTACGAAACGAAAGACACTCTTTGTGAGATCGGGGAGCGAGCTCGCAAGGCTACCGAACGAAAATATTCGCTTGAGAGCGCCTTGAATCGATATGCCGCGGAATTAGATCAGTAAATGATTGTTATCGACTTGTTGATCTTGGCTCTCTCATTCGTTTTGACGTACGCTTGCGTTGCTTTTTTCAGACACGTAAGTGTCCGAAGGAAATGGGTGGATGTCCCAAATGAAAGAAGTTCTCACGGGGTTCCGACTCCGACCGGCGGCGGACTGGTTATCGTCTTGGTGAGTCTGCTCGCCTATTTAATTATCTCGATCACTCTGACCAAACAATTTTCAAAGGGTTATTTTTTTGGAGCTTTGATCATCGCCGTCGTTAGCTGGTCTGATGATCTTTACTCACTGTCCGTCGCTTGGAGGCTGTTGGCTCATATCGTCGCCGCTGTTCTTGTCGTCATTAGCACCGGTTACTGGGATTTGATCAGCATTCCCGGTTCGTTCACGATTGCAATTCCACGATTGGGCCCGCTGATAACCGTCGTGTGGATCGTTTGGATGATCAATGCATACAATTTCATGGACGGAATCGACGGTATCGCCGGTCTGCAGGCGATTGTAACTAGCGCCGGATGGGTGATGATTTGCCTAGCGAATGGTTCGGCAGATTTTGCTTATCCTTTAGCGTTGCTCGGTTCGTGTGCGGGATTTCTTATTCACAACTGGCAACCGGCTAGGATCTTCATGGGTGACGTGGGCAGTGCTTTTCTCGGTTTTACGTTCGCCTCAATGCCTTTGCTCTTGGATCATAAGATCAAGGCCGTAGGTGCGATACCTATACTCTCAGCACTTTTGATATGGCCGTTTTTCTTCGATACCGTGATTACGCTAATTGTGCGTGTCTACAATAAAGAGCCTATTTGGCGGGCTCACCGAAGCCATCTTTATCAGCGACTGGTTATTCGCAATTATTCGCATGCCACTGTTTCGCTTTTGTACGGGCTTTTTGCATTAGCTTCTTCGTTGGCTGGAGTATATCTTCTCCGAGCGCAGGGCATCACCGTAGTGGCGCTGCTAGGTTCGGTTTTGGTCGTCTCGCTCATATTCGCGATCGGTCTTTTGATCTCAGAAAAGCCGCTCGCTCCTCAAAATTGACCATTCAATGTCCTCCACCAGATCAACAAACAATCAGTTCTGTTTTGAGTCTTTTGGAGTCCGGATCCGCCTTGAATCCGATTCGACTGAGATACTTAATAGAGCCGTCGAAACAGCCAGTTCGGCACTTCTAGACCAAGTCATGGAGATCGCCTGCGAAACGGCCGATCAAATTGTTCGCTTTCCGACTTCGGCTGGCGGCAACTGCAGCATCATCCAGAATGGCGAATCCCTAGTAACGGATCAGCCCGGCAAGCTCTTTTGGAAGTATTTTGACAGCCTGATTCGAATTCTGGTAGCAGAATGTACAAAATCTTTGGTATTTTTGCACGCGGGTGCAGTAGGATGGCGTGGAAAAGCTATCGTCCTACCTGGGAATAGCTTTTTTGGCAAAACGTCTTTCGTCGCAGAACTGGTGCGGAATGGGGCCGTTTATTATTCCGATGAATACGCTATTTTCAATGAGAGTGGCCTCGTTTTGCCTTTTGCACGCACTTTATCGCTTAGGTCAGACGGCCCGAGTAAATTTGAAACGCCCACTACAGCCGAAGAGCTTGGCGGGGTTGCCGGCAAAGAACCGATACCGTTGGGATGCTTGTTTTTCACCAAATTTGTTCCCGATTCCACACTGGATTATCGGGTTTTATCCACCGGTGAGGGACTTATGGAAATCATTCCCCAAACTATTGGGATCAAAAGAAATACCGAGTTTGCTTTAAAAGTGTTGAAAAATGCGTTGAGTGATGCAATAATCGTGAAAAGCCCCAGACCAGATGCGGGCGGGTTTGCTCGCGAATTCTTGGAATGTGTTGACAACACAGCGTTTTAGGCTAGAATAGTGTTTAACAACTGGCTTCGGCAATTACAATTTTGGAGGAGAAGATGAATAACTCTCAATTCCCGGTAGCTCGAAAGAGCGGGTTGGTCGTACAGGAAATGCCAGATGAAGTTCTTGTATACGACTTGAACACCAATAAAGCACACTGCCTCAATAGAACGGCCGCAAGCGTTTGGAAGGCTTGCGACGGTAAGACTTCGGTTTCCGATATCGCCACTCATTTCGGTAGAGGGAACAATGAGGATCTCGTATGGCTGGCTGTTGATCAGCTTAGCGAGAACGATCTCCTCGAAAAGCAGGTTTCCTCGAAGTTTAAAGGTCAGTCACGGCGAGAAGTTATCAAGAAGATCGGTTTAGCTTCGGTGGTTGCCCTCCCGGTGATCGCATCGCTCGTAGCGCCGTCTAACGCATTGGCTGCACAGTCGTGCAACTGCGTAAATCCGGGACAGTGTACGACCGGTCCGAATGGAAACGGTATGGGAGGAACGATTTGTGCGGCAGCGACTTGTAACGGATCAGGTCATTGCGCTCCTTAATTCAATATATATCTCTGTTCCAAGAACAGCGACGAAGTAATTCGTCGCTGTTCTTTTTTCGTTGTAACATTCAGTAGATGAAGGCGGTCACGGCCAATACCGAGCAGTGGAATTTACTTCAACAAAACGTTCTGGGAGTCCGCGTGGCCCTCACTTTCAATGCCTTTCGAGACGTAGGAGTTGAGCCCATTCTAATCAAAGGGTGGGCGGCCGCTCAAAACTACCCTAAAAGCCACGTCCGTCGCCCGGCTGATATCGATCTCGCAGTTTCATCGGACGAGTATCAAACAGTTCTGGCCCTAATTCGTGAACCGCAGTTAGCGAATTTCGATATCGATCTTCATAAGGGTCTCCGGCAACTCGACACGCTCGAATGGGACGATGTTTTTGAACATTCTATTTTGATCGATCAGGAGGGGACCGCGATTCGCGTTCTGTGTCCGGAAGATCACCTGCGCGTGCTAGCGACTCATTGGCTTATCGACGGCGGCGGATACAAAGATAAGCTATGGGATATTTATTATGCAGTGGCAAACCGGCCGCCAGATTTCGATTGGGAGCGTTGTCTGAGTGTAGTGGATAAAAATCGCCGGGACTGGGTAATATGCGCGATCGCCATTGCTCATAAGTATCTTGATCTACCCGTGGAAGACTTGCCTTTCGCAAACGAGGTTGCAACAGTGCCAAGGTGGATCAGCCTATGTATCGAACGAGAATGGAAACGAAAGAGGCTTGAGCCAATCCTCACCTCGACGCATGACAAACGGCTCTTTTTGGGCCAGATCGCGAGGCGACTTCCTCCAAACCCTATACGCGCTACCATCGAGGCCAATGGAGACCTGTACGGTCGGAGAAGGCGGCTTTATCAGGCCCAGGTGCTTCGACGTCGTGCTGGACCATTCCTACGCGACTTGTTTGACTTTATTAAGCTTAAAATGAGGGGCAGTCATAACTGAGCTAGCGGGATTAGTTCTGGCGATCGAAACGGCTATCGGGGGCGGCAGCATCTCGCTTTGCCATCGGGACGTAGTAGTTGACTCGTGGATCGGCGAAAAGAGCCTTTCGCGGGCCGAGGAATTGCTTCCGAACATCGACCGTATGCTCGAGGTCACCGGATCAACCCAAAACGATATAGAGTTGATCATCGTTTCTACCGGGCCGGGAAGTTATACCGGCATTCGCGTTGGTCTGGCCACCGTTCTGGGCCTTCGGAAGGCGCTTGGAGTTCGTTGTCTGGGAATGACTGCTCTGCAGGCGATCTCTGGCTTCCATGTTGGTGAGCAGCCAGTGATCACAGCGGTTCCGATGGGTCGAGAGCTGATGTGTGTGCAAACATTTCAGAATTGCGTCCCGCAATCCCCGCCAAAGGTCGTAGCAGAGCTGGAATTGAGGGAATCGGTACTCTCCACAGGACTTGCGGTTGTCGCACACGCTGATGTTTACGTTAAAATATCAGATTTACAAAATAGTATTTCCATCATCGACGCTGGCCGAAATATCGCCTCGTATCTATCCTCGGCCAGTCAATCAAGGCTGACGTCTTCTGACCTATCGCCTTTGTTTGTCGAGCGAAATTCGGTATAAAAACAAAGGTGACTCTTGCAGTTTCAAACCTGACCGTCCGCGACATCCCTGACGTACTGTCGATCTCAGTCGAGTGCGGGCTTTGCCTTTGGAGCTCGGACGCTTATCGCTCTGAACTGGTCCGCGACGATACGATAATGCTCAAGCTGACAAACCAAGCCGAAGTCACGGTAGGGTTTGCTGTCGGCAGGATCTTTAACTTCTCTGGTAACGAGTTTGTTGTAGAACTAACAAACATTGGAATACGCCAAGCTTATCGTAATCAAGGATTTGGGTCCCTTCTTTTAAAGTCATTTCTAGAGAGATGCTCGGTTTTCGATATCTCGTCTGTAATTCTTGAGGTTCGGGTTTCTAACGTTAATGCGATCAACTTTTATAAGAAATTTGGTTTTATCGCTTCGGGCCATAGAAGAGGATTTTATGCTAATCCCCTGGAAGATGCTCTGACAATGAACCTCGTGCTCGATCATGCCGAGACTGTAAAAATTCACACTTGATTAACATATTAGGTTGAGCTAACATTCCCCTTGAGAGCCGAGATCCCACGCCATCTAGACCGAGGTCTCGGTTTGAATATTCATTGAAAAGTGAGGAAATTCAGCGCTATGGACTTGTCAACTCCTGATGCCGTACGAGACGAACTACTCAAACAGAATCCAAACTTTAGAGATCTAGTTCAACAGCATCAGACATTCGAAAAAAGACTCAGCGAATTGGCCCATCTTTCCTACCCAAGCGAAGACGAACAGCTCGAAGAAACTACTCTTAAAAAGAAAAAGCTTCAGATCAAAGACGAGATCTACGCAATGATGAACACCTATAGCGTGACGCATTGATCACAGCGAACGTTAAAGGATTTCAAAGATTTAATGGGGAACGTTATTTCGTTCCCCGTTTTCAGTTTACCGAGCACGGCGAATCGCTCTCCAAAAGGATATGGCGATTCGTAAGAAAGATATATTTACCGTCGTCAATTAGCGGGCCACCTAGAAACGATTCGTCCGATCCCACGCTTACCTGGCCGGCCACCTTTCCATTTTCGAGGTTTAAAAGCACTGCGCTCGGGTCTCCTACCGTGAGCACAATAACGGATGAGGTGTTGCCGACCATGACGTCAGAGACTCGCCCAGGCATACGCTTTTTCCACCGCACGCTGCCGTAATACGGATGGACCAAGTAAATAAAGTTGTCCAACGACGCCGCGAGAATACCCTGTTTACTCGTCGAAAGGCCCGATATCTTTGCTCCGTTCCTAAACTTCCAATAGACCGAACGCTTCTCGAGATCGTATCGAACGACATTTCCGCGCTCATCTCCCCAAACCAGATCGTCATCGATGAACGCGATCGCGGAGACGGGCTGTCCACTCTCGATCGTAGCTATCTCATCGCCGTCCAAAGCCGACACCAGGATAACTTTACGGTCCGTAGTAGCGATCGCGATCTTATCCTTCCAAACCACTGCTGTACCCGGAATAATATTTGGATAGTTCCGATTCCAGGTCAAAGACCCGGATGATCGGTCGTAAGCCATCACCGATCCATCGGTCGAGATACCGACGATCTTTCCATCCGATAGCTCTAAACGTACCTTTACGCCCGTGAGAAACGGCATATCCAAATTTGTAATTCCGGTCCTGGTACTCAGGGAACGGAGTCTGGTTTTTTCATTTACACTGCCCTGAGAGCCGAACCTGATCACAGCGTAAATATTCGACTCCGCAACAACCAGATTCGAGATCACGTTACCGCCTAGCTCCGTCGACCACAGACGCGTACCCGTCGAAAGCGTCATAGCTGTAATGCGGCCACCTTCCTCGACGATGTAAACGTTAGATCGGTCGGCGACCGCCCCAACTGATACAATGTCCTCGACAGGATATTTCCAGCAGACGTTCATCGTGACCAGAGTATTGTCGACCTTTTGCGCGGCCGTAAAACTAGCCAGCACACAAACACAGGCCAAGGCCATGATGACGCAGTATTTTTCTAAGTTTGGGAACACTTCGCTATTCATCTATGTGAGAAAAGAACGGTGTTTAACAAACCCTTGATTCTATCACGGGCAAACTTGACCCTATTCAAAGATGGCTGTAACCTACCTCAAAGTTCGCTAACACCAATACTTCCAGGAGACTCGCAAATGTCTTTTAATAAGATCATCATTGTCGGCAATCTCGGGCGCGATCCCGAACTCAGATATACTCCTCAGGGCACTGCAGTTTGCAATTTCTCGATGGCCACCACCGATAAACGCCGTGATAAATCGGGCGAATTCCAGGACGTAACGACTTGGTTCCGTGTCACGCTTTGGGACAAAAAGGCCGAGGTCGCTGCCAAATACCTGACCAAGGGCAGCCAGGTCTATATCGAAGGGCGTCTCAAACTCGACGAATGGACCGATCGCGACGGCAACACCCGCACTACTCTCGACGTGACGGGAACTGACATGCAGTTTGTCGGCAGCGGAGCTCCTCGGGATACGGGTTATTCTTCCGAGGCACCCGAGATGGACACTCGAGAGCCGGCTTCGACCTCGGCTGCGGCAGCTAGCGGTGGCAGTTCTTCTACCTCAACCGACGACGATATTCCGTTCTAGCTGAGAATTGGAAATTTTTATATCTAAGGGCCATCCGGCGTGAGCGGGCGGCCTTTTTATATGTCCACAATACTTTTTTCACGCCTCTGTTTCACCTCTGTTTCGTGTCTGTTTCACTCTTTGAGTGAAACATCTAACCCATTGATGTTGTGCGACTTATGGTGACGCAACTGGTCCGTTTCACTGTTTTTGCGAAAAAAACTTTTGAAACCATGGATCACTTGCTTACGACAAGTGATTTCCCCGATCTCGTAGTCATCAAAACAGACCTGGTTGGCACATAACCATCGGACTAATACATCCGTTATGTCTATTCTAACACACGTGTCACCCGGTCTCCATTTGTACCGATACCGGGTGTCACCTCAATACAAACTGTACCCTTGCCAAACAGTGTTCGACCTCGCGCAAGCTGCGAATGGTCCCGGCGTTAAACTATGTCGACAGGTGATTTAGGTCAATGGGCGGAGCTTATGTAGGCTGGAAAACATTTGCGGAACGTTTATTGCGAGGCAAATCGGTGAGATCTTCAAAGCTGCCCCCGCAAAAGCTATGAAGGGTGCAACTAAAACAAGGCGGATCTTATGCATCGAAGACAATGAGGACATGTGCGAACTCCTTAAAGCCGTCTTGCAAAATTTTGACGTGGTATGTGCAGCCACTATCGGAAAGGCGACAAAGGCTTACGAGTCCGCTAGATGGGCTCTGTTGATCGTGGACGAACAGTTGTTTGGCGGTCCGGGGCTTGCGTGGGTCAAGCAACTTAGAATCCGAGATATAGACACCGCGATTGTCGTAATGTCGGGTGACCCCGACATAACCGCCAGTGACGTACGAATAGCGGGTGGTCAAATTCTTCTCAGAAAGAACAGCCGCACCTTTGTCGAGGATCTTAGCTCGGCCGTAGATCGGTTTGCACTAAGTGAAGTTTGATAATAAGTTCGATCGGCCCATCGGTCGGTCATCGAAGCTCCGTCTGCCCGCTCCCGAACAACGGCGAATGAATTTCCTTACGTGCACAAAGATATTCGCTGAGTGGTCTGTCGGGGCTTCGCAATTTACTTCTTACCTTTATTCCTAAAATCCTCGGGGTTAAAATCAGCGAAGTTTATCAAACCGAAGTCTTTTGGCGGCGTGAAGACGGATGTCTTCTCGTTTTTGGGATCAAGGTCATTGAACGAGCCCTCCTCGACGCGGACAAGCTGCCACTGTTTGTCGCGACGGTGATAACTGAAACGAAACCAGTTC
>AR_comb_assmDRAFT_10191186_pt1 | contig 18739 bp, 21 predicted proteins | sample ArasoioldDNA_FD_10543 | JGI IMG/M metagenome (IMG submission 10543) | reverse complement strand
CACTTGATCATCGCTCGGCACAATTGGGAGGCGACCCACCGACTCGGCGATGTGCGATGCCCCACGCTGGTTCTCATTGGCGACAACGATTCAGGCCGCAGCAACCACCTTGCCCAGGCAGAAGCACTGACAAAGCGTATCACCGGCGCAGAATTAAAAGTGCTCAAAGGGCAATCCCACGGCTTTTTCTGGCAAGCTCCGGAGGAAACCAATGAAACGATTCTCTCCTTTGTGAAGGGTCACAGCGCAAATTAAGTCTTTCGCGCGCTGTTCCAGGAGTTTCTCATGCCCTATTGTTATCCCCCGGATCCCAACACGCGGAAGCCCAGCTGCGCTCCCCCGCCAAGATCATGCGACACACACTTTCATGTCTTCGGCCCTCCCGAGACATTCCCTTTTCTATCGACGCACGAATACACACCGCCGGCGGCGCCGCTTGAGCATTATCTGAAAATGACGGCGATAATCGGCATGGAGCGTGCCGTCGTCGTGCAGCCGAGCGTCCACGGTCTAGATAATTCGGCAACGCTCGATGCCATCGCAAAATCACAAGGGCGCTTCCGCGGGGTTGGGCGTATCGACGACAAAACAACGAAAGCTGAATTACAAAGATTGCATGATTGCGGTATTCGCGGCGTGCGCTTCAACTTGCTCGACCGGCCGCGCGGCAACGTGAAGCTCGACGTTTTGGATCGTTGCGTCGAGCACGTCGTCGATTTGGGCTGGTCCATTGATCTGCACATCGACATGAAAAACCTCCTAGATCAGGAAAAGCGCATACGCGCAATGCCGGTTCCCGTTGTCATCGACCACATCGCCCGAGTCAAACCTTCCGAGGGCTTGCGGCAAGCCGGCTTTCAACTTTTGCTGGACCTTCTCAACCTACGACACGTTTGGGTCAAGGTGAGCGGCGCGGACAAGATCTGCAACACGCCGGTGCATTCCTACTTCGGACTGCCGTTCGTCGAGGTTATTCCCTTCGCTCGCGCGGTTATCGCCGTTGCGCCCGATCGAATCATCTGGGGAACCGACTGGCCCCATTCCAATAATTTTACCCCGGGACGTACGCCTAACGACGGCGATTTGGTGGATTTACTTGCCGCATTTGCGCCAGATGAGCAAGTCAGAAAAAAGATTTTGGTGGAAAACCCTGCAACGCTTTATGAATTTGATTGATCAAAGAAGGCATCAAATGGAGCTCACCGAATGTGTCAATTTTGGCCATTCCGATTGTATTTTACGCCTGGTGTGTTACGCCGTAGTGCTTAAGGATACAAACCGATGAAACTCTATGCCGCTAGCCGAGAAAAACAAATCTCTTTAATCATTGGTCTAGTCACCTTCTGTGCCGTTGTTACAACTGAAGTATCGGCAGCGACAATCAAAGGGAACGTGCGATACGTGGGGCCGCGAGTGGAAAGAAAGACCGTACCCGTAACCATTGATCAATATTTGTGCGGCAAAGAGAAAGAAGCCGGAGACTTGGTGCTTTCGTCGAGCAATGGAATCCGAAATGCCGTAGTTTCTCTCCAGGGGGTTCCAGCCAACTCGAAGGCGCAGGTAAGCCCCGCAGTCGTAAAAATGGATCAGAAGCAATGCGTATTCGTGCCCCGCGTGGTCGTCGTGCCCGCCGGCGGGACCGTCGAATTCTTAAATAGTGACCGCCTATTGCACAATGTCAGGGGTGGCGGCAAAGAGAATCCACCCTTCAACCGCGCGCAACCCCACGCACGGAACATTGCCATCGTATTCAAAAGCCCTGAGATTCTTCGGGTGGATTGCGACCTCCACTCCTGGATGCGTGGTTGGATCGTGGTGGCCGAGCACCCTTTCTACGCGGTCACCAACGAGGAAGGTGAGTTCGTCTTCGAAAACGTACCGCCCGGCAAGTACAAGCTTCAAGCCTGGCAGGAAACCTTGGGACGCGCCAACCAGGAAGTTACGGTGACAGGCGAAGGCACTCAGACGCTTACCGTCCGCATGGAGAAGAAGTGAGCTGGTCGTTTCGCTAAGGAACGACAGTAATTTTTTTGGACGCTTCCCAGGCCGCCGAATGAGTCGGCTCCTCCAGTGCACGGAGCGACCCGCCTTCGTCAAGCGCGATCGTGAAGGTGACTTTGGGGAATGAATAGACCGGGTGCAGATAAACTCGGGATATCTCTGTGGTATTGACATATAGAGCGATGTAGCGGACGTAGTGCTCGCTTAGCGACGGATGCTCCCCTCCGCTTCCAACGGAAACCGTAACGTCAAACCATTGACCACGCTTGACCGTGTCCGGAGCAACGATTTTTGGCGTATGCTTGGGATCGTAAGACTTGCGCACCTCCTTGAACTCGGGGGTAAACTGCTCTGCCTGTCCCGCCCACACGACCGGCGTCAGTCCGGCGACGACGATCTGACCTAGCGCCAGACCGACCACCATGATGGCCCCTACGAGCCGCTCCCTTTGACGACTACTCATTTTGGATTTTCCTCCTGCCATCGGTCTCTGTCGCACTCTTATGGCTTGCGCCAGCGGAGAACGTCGTAAGCCAACACCCCGTCTTGTTTTCCCGCCACTCTCAGGAGTCCTAGCTCGCGAACCTCTACAACGTCTCTCACATGTTCATAGGTGCTACCGGTGATCAGTATTTGTCCCGGTCCGGCATTCGACTCGAACCGCTGGGCCACATTGACCTCATTGCCGATCACCGTGTAATCCGTCCTTCGCTCCGATCCTATGTTACCGGCAATAACAACTCCGGTGTTGATTCCGATTCCCATGTTGAGATGAAGGTCAGGAAACCTAGTGAAGCTGAGGCCCTTTAACCGCTCCTGCATCGCAAGCGCACAGCGCACAGCGCTGGAAGAGTGATCTTCGTGACCTATCGGTGCCCCGAAAAACGCCATCACCCCGTCTCCCCGGAATTTGTCGAGAACGCCTGTGTGCTCAAAGACGATGTCGATTACATGCTTCAAGTAAACGTTAAGAATCTCAACGGCGTCCTGCGGGTCAAGTCGCTCGGCCAGAGGTGTGAACCCGCGCAGATCGCCAAAGAGAACAGTAACCTCGCGCTTTTCCCCGCCTAATTTCAACCGACGTTCCGGATCGGCAATGATCTCCGCGGCAACTTCCTCGGAGACGTACCGGCCAAAAAGCGTGCGCAGCAGGTGGTTTTTTGCCTCCAAGTCATCATGCAGCGTCTTGATCCTGAGAAGCGACTTGACGCGGGTCAACAGCTCCTCCCGGTTAAAGGGTTTGGTCAAAAAATCGTCGGCACCTGCTTCGATGCCGCGGATACGATGGGAAACATCGTGCAGAGCCGTCAACATCACTACCGGGAGGCGGCGAGTGGTCTCGTTGGCGCGAATCCTCTCGCACACCTCGTACCCTGACATACCGGGCATCATTACATCCAAGAGGACCAAATCCGCGGCGGCGCTTTCGACGAGATTCAAGGCTGTGGGGCCATCAGTGGCAGTGATGGTCTCGTATTTCGCCGATGTCAGTGCTTTCGTGAGCAGATCAAGATTTTGCTTGTTGTCGTCGACTGCGAGGATCCGAGGGGGTAAAGGCTTCATGACCGTGCTTAGTTTTCAGGAACCAATTTTCGAATCATTTGGAGCAACTCCCGAGGACTATACGGCTTTGCCAGATAGGCGGAAGCGCCGGCATCCTTTGCCTTCTGGTCGTCGCCGCTGAGCGCGAACGAAGTGATCACGATGATCGGGATAGCAGCGGTCTTGGGATCAGCGCGAAGCGTCCGGGTCGCGTCTAGCCCTGACAGCTTAGGAAGCTGGATATCCATAAGAATCAAGTCAGGCAACTCGCGGCGCGCCGTCTCCACCCCTAACTGGCCATCCATCGCCTCGATCAACCGATAAGAGGTGCGGCCTAGCAGCTGGCGGACAATCTTGAGATTGTACTCGTTGTCCTCTACGTAGAGGATGGTCTTGTCGCTCATGTGGCCCCTCCATCATTGACGCGCAAAGGGATTGAAAAGAAAAAGGTCGATCCTTTTCCCAGCTCGCTCTCCACCCAAATCCGGCCACCGTGCATTTCCACAAATTTCTTCGTGATATTAAGCCCGAGGCCAGTGCCGCTGAACTCCCGCGTAATCGCCGTATCGACTTGCTGGAACTCGGTAAAAATATTTTTCAGCTCCTCCTTGGGTATGCCAATTCCGGTATCCGAGACGTGATAGAGCAGATTGTTCCCCTGTCGTTCTACCCAAACCGCTACGCGCCCACGTTTGCAGAATTTCAGCGCGTTTCCCACCAGGTTCATAAGACATTGGGTGATTCGCCTGCCGTCCCCAAAGGCGAGCGGAATATCGTCCTCGGCGGCGGCGGCGAATCCCAATCCCTTTTCCAAGGCCAGGGATTGAAGCGACGTGCGGATAGTCTCCACCACGTCCTGCACGGAATACTCGCCCAAAACCAGCTCCATGCGCCCGGCTTCAATCTTGGAAAGATCCAGAACATCATTTATCAGATTGAGCAAATGCTTGCCATTCGCCTGGACATCTATGAGAGGCTCTCTCAAGTGGGGCGGTACCTCTCCATAGATATCGTCCAGCAGCATCTCAATGAATCCTAGAATAGCGTTCATTGGCGTGCGCAACTCATGGCTCATGTTGGCGAGAAATTCGGACTTGGCCTTGCTCGCCTCCGTGAGCCGCTCATTGAGCATCTGCAGTTCTTGCGCCGCTGCCCGCTGGTTTTCATACAAACTGTGCAATTCCCGGCTCATTTGGTTCATTCGCTCTGCCAGGTCGCCAAATTCATCCCGGTTGGGCACGTCAATGGTGGCTTGAAAATTGCCCTTGGCGACCTCGGCCAGGAACCCATGCGCTTTACGAACAGGTAAAATGAACGACCACGAGATCACAAAGCCGAGCAGCAGAGCCAGCAACATGGCGCTTACCACGAAGACACCCATAAGGATCTGCGTTCTTCGGGTCTCTGCCGCAACGTTAGCTCTCAGGCCAGCCATCTTCGACTGCTCAACGATCACGATTTTGTCCACCAGCCCCGCGATCTGTTCGTAGAGAGGGTACCCCTTGCTCAGCTGCAAATTCATTGCGTCGTTTACCTTGCCATCGCGCAGCAGATTCGCAATGTCGGCCACCGCGGTCAAAGCTTCCCCTTGCGCGATACGGATCCGCTCAATGACATCTTGCTCCTCGGGCACGGCTTCCTGGGCAATAAGCGCGAGTATATTATTGAAGCGATTGTTTTCGCGCAAGATTTTTTCCACCGTCGCCTCATCCTGTAAGAGCAGGGCCATTGCGGTAAAATTCATCTGCAAGGCCAGAGCGTGCTGGATCTGGCGCGACCACTCGACCCGCTTGTGGGCTTCATCCAGGAGAATGCTTTGGTGCGACATTTTAGTAATGGCTTGCAGGCTTAACACTCCCATGGCGACCACAAGTAACGTGACCAGCATGAAACCAGTGACTAATTTTGCATGCACTGAAATCTTAATGCCTGCGACCCAGCGAACGACTTTCCCCAAGGGTGTCCGGTCGAGAAAAAAGTCAGCGATTTGTAGGCCCCAGTCCGTTGGTGTTGGAGCCATACTTATGATTTCTTTCGGGAGAGTAATTTCTGGTTAGCCACGCAAGTATACCGAAGTAGCACCGCAACGATGCTAGCAAAGGCCAATGAATATCGTCAAGGAGAGCGCCACTAGCTATAACGGTTGTCTACAAATGAACCGATTGAAAAGCAAAAGCACGAGCGATCGAATGTCGGGACGCTTGACAGCACTGGAGCTTAGGCATAGGAAGTTGCACAAAAAGCGACAGGTAATCGATTAAACATGCTCACACAAGTCCTCGTCATACTCGTCACTTTGCTCTGGCTCAGCGCGCAAGGCGATGCCCTCGACAGGATTCGGATCGCAGTTTCAAATCCAAACATGCCGAATTTGACGGTCGCCGTGACCCAGCAAAAAAGTTTTTTCAAGGATGAAAACGTTGAGGCGGAGATCATCCGCATGAACCCCAATGTCGCAATCACGGCGCTCGCCACCGGCGACGTCGACTACTGCCAGCTTTTTGGCGCGGTCGTCGGCGGTGCCATCGTAGGGTTACCGGTAAGGATCGTCGCCGGTCTTCTCGATAATTGGCCACTGACTCTCATTGCGCAACCGGAATACAAGTCGCTCAAGGAACTTAAGGGCAAGACCCTGGGCATTAGCAGTTTTGGCGCAACTCCCGACGTCGGCGCCCGCATGATGCTGAAGCAGGTCGGTCTCGATCCGGAGAAAGACATCAAAGTTCTTGCCCTGGGCTCCGATGCCGCGAGACTCGCTGCATTAAAACAACGAGTGGTGGATGTCGTCATCATCTCACCGCCCGCCGACGCGCAGATGGAGAAGCAAGGCTATAAGATTCTCGCCCGTGCCTACGAGCTTTTCAGTTTCCCCTATCTGGGCCTTGGTACGCACACCAAAAAAATGAAGGAGAAGCCTGAGGAAATTCGTCGTACTATCAAAGCAACGATTCGCGCCAACCGTTTTATTCGCGAGAATCGCGAAGAAGCAGTCCGAATACTGGTTGACTGGGGAAAAGTCGAGCGGGACTATGCCTATGCCTCCTATGACGCGCTCCGAAATCTGTTCAACGCCGATGGCAATGTTCCGGAGGACGGCCTCAAGCTCGTCATCGATCAGGCTCGACGCAGCGCCAAGATCACAAGAGAAGTCATGCCTGCTGAGGTCGCGGACCTCACGTTTCTGCGCGAGGCACAGGCGGAATTAGGCATCAAGCAGCGATAACCGTAAACTCTTTACACAGGAAGAAGGAGCAATCTAATGATTGTCGATTGGCATGCTCATGTCTATCCCCCGGAATTGGCCAAAGAGCGACGCTGGGGCGGTGCCTCACCGCTCACTATCGAAAACTTGCTCGAAGCCCACGAGCGCGCCGGCATCGATCTCTGCGTCGTCAGCAATACCATCCATTACCTTAGGGACAAAACAGCGGATGAATCGTTGGCATTTCTGCGTCGCTGGAATGAATATGGTGCCGGGATTCAGCAGCAGCATCGTGACCGGATCGTTGTCTTTACCAGCACCCTACCCTGTGGCGGCGCGCCATTTCTGAAAGAGCTTGAGCGCGCGATCCTCCAATGCGGATTGAAGGGCGTACTCATCAACTCGAGCCATCAGGGCGCATACCCGGACGACGATGAGGCTCGGCCGTTTTTCGAGTTGATTACGAGCCTCGGAATTCCGGTTATGATGCACGCCCCGTCGGTGGGTTTCGGCGAGGAGCGTATGAGGGAATACCGCCTGGCATCGAGCGTCGGACGACCCTTTGACGAGTGCTTGGCCATCTCCCGCATGATTGTGCGCGGCGTCTTTGAGAATTTTCCCAAACTGAAATTCGTCGGTTGCCACCTTGGCGGCGGCATCTGCGAAGTCATCGGCCGCATGGACTATGCCTATGAGCTCGGCGACAAGGCGTCGGGATTGGGAACCTATGAGCCAATGCTTATTACCAAGCGTCCCAGCGATTATTTGCGAACGCTTCATATGGATACCGTGGCCTATCACGCGCCCGCAGTGATATGCGCCTATCAGACGGTGGGCGCCAAGCAGCTGTTGTTTGGCAGCGACGCGCCGCCGTTGTTGCCACTGCTGCCGCGCGCGAAGAGCATCATAGAAGAGTTACCGATACCCGAAAATGAACGGCTGGACATTCTCGGTCGCAATGCTCTTAAGCTGCTAGAGCGATGATGGGAAGGCGGCGGTTGACAGCCGCGCCCGACTGCGGCTAACCTGCGGATCAAGATAGACGCAAGGTTAATTAGAATCCCACAAGGAGACCTCATGGGACTATCCTACGACGACCTGATTGAACCCACCATCGTCAAGCAAGTATCAAAGAGCGTAGCTTACTGCCGTTGTACGCGCACGAAAAACCCGCCGTTCTGCGACGGTTCCCACGTGGTCACCAGCATCACGCCGCGCATCCTGGAATTTGACGAGCCGACCACCATCGCCATCTGCCGCTGCTGGAGATCCAAGGATCATCCTTACTGCGACGGCACCCACGGGCGTCTGGTCAAGCCCAAAGAGCGACCGCCGCGAAATCACGAATGACAGAACGGATTCTGAACGACTGGAACGGTTTCAACTAACTAAGAGGAGGATCATCATGGTCGAAATGAAAAATCCTATCAAAGAAGCCGACGCCAATCCGGAGATCAATCATCTGAGCCTGTGGCGAACGGATTTGGCTTACTTCTGGGTCATCAACTGCGACGCCCAGTTGCAGGACGACATGCATTATCACGAGAACGATGACCACATATTTATGTGTCTCGAAGGCGAGTGCACCGTGCGGACGCCGCATCGGGAATTTGTGCTGAAGCAGTTCGATACCGTGCTGTTGAAGTCCGGCGAGGCCTACCAGCTGTGCAATACCGGCAATGGCCGCATGCTCCTTCTGGGCGCGGGCAATGCTGGTGTCGGCGGCAAGCCGCGCACGCGCGTGCCGAAGATTCCGAGCCACATTCCGCTATCAGAGCCCGTTGTCGCCTGAAGACATATGTAGCGGCCGCTTCTACCCGGTTCTAACGTGCGACAGCGTGGGAGCCCATCCATGTTCCAAATGCCCATCGTCGGTCTGCTCGATGAAGCGTATCGCCTTGCCGATCGCGGACAACGGGTGAGCGTCCTTTGGCAAAAAGCCGACTCCCTCGTCTTCATCGCCCGGGGCCGGGCATACCGCAGCGAGTTTCACATTAACCCAAGCGACGAGACCATGTACATGATAAAGGGGGAGATGAATCTCCATTACCGGACTCCGGAGGGAAAAAAAGAAGTCGCAATTATTTCCGAAGGCTCGCTCATCTATACTCCGGCCGGTACGCCTCACTCTCCGCGGTTTCCACCCGACGCCTTTGCGCTCATCTCGGAACGCCAAAGACGCGAAGGCGAGGTCGATTGCTTTCAGTGGTACTGTCGCCAATGCGACTTTTTGCTACACGAAGAGAGCTTCATTGTACGCGATTATGCCGAAGACCCGGTCTCCAAAGCCTATCAACGCTTCTTCGGCAACGAGGATTATCGCACCTGTAAGAAATGCGGCGATGTCATGCCTGAGGCATGACGTGTCTTTCACGAAGTAATTAGATCAAGAACCGGGGAGTTCCTGAATTGCCGCCCGCGCTCGGCGTCTCGCATTAACAGCGAGTAAACCGCTGGCCGCCAAGGTGCAGACCCCGGAGCACACCGCGAAGGTCCAGCTAATGCCGATGGCGGACGCCGCCGTTCCCATGAATACGCTTCCCAAAGACCATAAGCCTCGGTCCATGAAGAATAGACTGAGGACACGGCCCAAAAGGTTGGATGGCGTTTCCATCTGAATCGCGGTATTGGACAGCGCCCGCTCGCCGATCTGGCAAAAGCCGACCATGGCGAGAAATACAAAGGACAGCACGAAAGAATGCGAAAATGCGAAAAGAGCAAGAGAAAAAGCGAATCCAAGGACGAACGCGCAAATCCAGCGAAGCCCAACGCGCATTTTACTAACGGAGGCCAAGAACAAGGCGGCCAGGGTTGCACCGAAGCCCGGGGCGGACATTAGAATGCCGAAACCGGTCGGGCCAAGGTGCAAAATGTTTGTCGCGAAGATGGGAACGAATCGGTTATAGGGAGCACCGAACATCGCCATGACATACGAAATGGAAATAATATGAAAGATGCGCCTGCTGCCGCGAACGTAAGTGAATCCTTCTTTGATGTCTGCCCAAATGCTCTGCTCAGCAGCTCGTTTCTCCCAGGCAGGCAACTCCATCAGGTAAAGATTATAGATGAGGGCCAGAAAACTCAGCGCGTTTACCAGGAAACAATCGGCAATGCCAATGAAACCGATGATGACTCCGCCGACGGACGGCCCGAGAATCTTTGAGAAGTTGAATACGGATGACTGCAATCCAATGGCATTCAGTAATTCGTCTTTAGGAACAAGGCTATTGACCAGCGACTGGCGTGCCGTCTGATTGATCGTATTGACGATCCCTAAGAAGAAAGAAAATACGACGATTTGCCAGAAGGCTATAACCCCGAACCAGACTGCCAGCCAGTAGATGACGGCCTGGATCATCGCCAGCGTCTGAGTGATCAGTAGTACCCGCCGTCGATCAAAACGATCCGCAATAGCACCGCCGAACGCGCCGACCAATAAACGCGGCATGCTATCGAAAAACGCCACCACACCGATGGCGAAGGGCGAGCGCGTTAGATCCCACACCAACCAGCTCTGGGCAACGTTTTGCATGAAGTCGCCGGAACTCGAAATCAGCGCGCCTTCCAGCAGCAGACGAAAATTGCGATGTCGGAGGGTTCGAAGAGGTCTAATGGTCCAGAGGTTTTGCACGAGTAGTTGCCATCACTGAAGTGTCAGCAATCAGTGTAGCGGTAAATGTCCTCCCATTGCAAAGGTTGAAACCAAACGGCGCAAATAATACGCAGGCAGCCTGCGGATGTTTTCCGCCAAATAGAAATCGGAAGGGTCCCGGGAAGGAGAGCCGGCCGTCACTTCAAGAGATAGCCAAACTTCTCCTGTCCCTTGCGAGCGCTTTCCTGGCTGGGTGCATTGACGCGGGGAAACTTGTCCATCCAATCATAGGGTCGCGTCGCATCGACCACCATCCGCGAGTTGGTGAGGTCGCGTGCTTTCCTTTGCTCGGGGCTGAGCCGTGGGTCCGCCGGGCTAGTCCGCATGCGCCGCAAAATATCGATGGATGTGGCGGGGTCGCAGCGGGTAGCCATCGCCCACATCAGTTGTTCGAAATTCGACACGTCGATGTCGTCGTCCACGACAACCACCATCTTGCATCCGTACACAGTAGAGCCGCAGCTGGCGGACAACACGCCGACCTGTTTGGCGTGGCCGGGATAGCGCTGCTTGATCGCGATGCCGTGGAGCATGCGCGATGCGCCGACCTCATGGCACCAAACCTGAGTGACATCCGGCACTCCGGCGTTTCGTAACTCGTGCTTGAGCATGGCAGAACGCATGATCGCTCGGTAGCGCGCCATCTCGTCGGAACCCCCGCCGAGGGGAGGCACGCCGAGGATAATCGGATCGTTTCGATGATAGACGGTTTGTATTTCCAGGACGGGCTGAGCACTTTCATCGGACGCATAGTAACCTGTCCATTCGCCAAAGGGCCCTTCGTTTTTACGATTGGCGTTGCTTAAAAACCCTTCAAGAACGATCTCGGCACTGGCCGGAAAGGGCAGCCCGGTTAGTTTGCCGCGCACCAGCTCCACGGGTTTACGGCGCATCCCACCAACGATGTCATACTCACAGAGACCGTAGGGGTGCTCCGTTCCCGCCATGAAAAAAAACAGCGGATCCCCACCAACGACGATCACCAGCGGCATCTTCTCGCCGCGGCGAAAATATTTTTCCCGATGCATGTAGCCATGCTTACCCGGCACGATCAGCAGGCTCACACTCCTCTGGTCCTGAATCATCGCTCGGTAACAACCTACGTTGATCCACCGCTCGTCCGGATCCATGGTCACGGAGTAGCAACCGGTGCCGATGTAACGGCCACCGTCGTGGACATGCCAGATGGGAGTTGGAAATTTGCTGATGTCCACCGCATCGCCGGTCAGAACATTCTCAAAAATCGGCCCGTCATCCACGATGACCGGCGGGATGTGTTGCTGTTTGTTCTGATAATGGTCAAAGTAGGCTTGACTGAGCTCCTGCTTCGTAAGCCCCTGAGGGAAACCCAACGTCATTCCGCGGCGCTTACCGGCAAAAACATTGATCAGCAGGCGAAATCCCTTAGGGCAGCCGGGCACTTCATCAAAAATCACCGCTGGCCCGTCGTCGCTTGGAACTACCACGTCGGAAGCTAAACCGATTTCCTCCTGCCAGGAGGCACCGAGGACGGTCTTCAATTCACCCAATTTATCGGTTTCGCGTAGCCACTCGCGGAGATCACTGTAACGCCATTGAGGTTCCAATTGCGTGTCGTGCATAGTCGCTCCTACTCTAAGGTTTCCAATTGCCCTACCGTATCATAAAAATAACAGCCAAGTTAATGGCCCAGCTGACACCCTCCGAAAGTTCAGCATGCTCAAAGACTCCGATTCGGCCCCCGCGTGGCGGGCAACAGTCTATTGACGCTGGCCGGTTACTACCTTAAATAAGATCAGGGATCGATAGAAGTCGATTGGCGCTGAAAAGCCGGTTTATGGATTTATGGTGCACAGGAGGAAACGATGATTATCGATGCAGACGCTCACGTAGTTGAAACTCAACAGACCTGGAACTATCTGGACGGCGGCGAGAAGAAATATCGTCCCCAGCTTTTTCAGTCAGCCGAAAACCCCAACGCCCAGTACTGGTTTCTTGATGGCAGGAGCATCGGTTTCCGCAACGCGACTTTGAGCGAGCAAGAGCTTATCGCGCTTTCGAAGGCAACCGGACGCACCTTGCAGACCGCGGCGGATGCCCGGGAGCTCCGTGACGTGGAGCTCCGTTTGCAGCATATGGACAAACTCGGCATCGACGTACAGATTCTCTTCAATACGATGTGGATCGCGCGGGTGGCGGACAAAGCCGAGGCGGAAATTGCTCTATGCGGGGCATGGAACCGTTGGATGGCCGACGTCTGGAGACAGGGGAGGAATCGTCTCCGCTGGTCCTGTGTCGTACCGGCCATGACGATCAGCGAAGCCCTACAACAAATTCGTTTCGCCCGAGAAAACGGCGCTGTCGCCGTCAGTCTTCGACCTTTTGAAAATGACAAGCATCTCGTCGAACCGTATTTTTATCCGATCTATGAGGAAGCGACTCGCCTCGGCATGACCATCGCCGTCCATATCTCCAACGGCAGCCCGCAGCTCATGGATCAATTCAAACCGCGCTATGACAAGATGGGCGGCTTCGCACAATTCCGCATTCCCACGGTAGTTACCTGCCTGTCACTGATGATGAGTGAAGTCCCAGCCCTCTTTCCCAAACTGCGATGGGCGTTCGTCGAGGCCTCCGCCCAATGGATACCTTGGGTAGTCAATGAAGCCACTCGCCGTTCCGGTACCAAAGGATTCCCGAAGAACCCCTGCAAGGAGTTCAAAATCTATATCACCGCCCAGACCGACGACGACTTCCCCTACGTGTTGAAATACGCCGGCGAGGACAATATCGTCATCGGCACGGACTATGGCCACACCGATGCTTCCAGCGAAGTGGACGCCATCGAAATCTTCCGGAACAAACCCGAAGTCAGCGATGCGGTGAAGAAAAAAATTCTCGACGACAATCCGCGAACGGCTTACGGGCTCTAAGAGAGAGACCGCCCAAACATGCCGAAAGAACTACGCGCTTTTATTGCCGAGCTGGAGACGAAATCACCAGAGGATCTCGCCCGTGTCACCAAGCGCATCTCTGCTCGGTATGAAATCTCCGCGCTGCTCACCCACCTGGAAAAGAGAAAACGTTTCCCCCTTCTCTATTTTGAGACCGTCGAAGGCGGCCGGGCACCCGTGGTCATCAACGCCCAGGCCAGCCGCCGATTGATGGCCATGGCCCTCGAATGCGAGCCAAATCAACTTGCAAGGAAATTCAGCGAGCGCCAGTCAGGACCGATTGCGCCGGTCGAAGTCAGCCATGGCCCAGTTCACGAGGTGGTCGTGTTAGGGGATGATGTTGACCTGAGAGGAATTCCCCTCTTGACCCACTACGACGTCAATGCCGCTCCCTATATTACTGCCGGCATCGTCGTCGCGGCCGACCCGGACACCGGCGTCAGAAACACCAGTTACAACCGGCTGATGATGGCGGGCAAGCGTGAGCTGAGAATTTTTATGGCCATCGGCAGACATCTCTGGACCCTGCATAACAAGCTCGAGAGCCGCAACGAGCCCCTGCCCATCGCCATCGTCATCGGCGTCCATCCGCTCTTTTCTCTGGGCGCACAGGCGCTGACACCAGCGGACGAAGACGAGTACGCCGTTATCGGCGGCATGATGAATGAACCGTTGCGCTTAATTAAGGCCAAAACCGTGCCCATCCTAGTGCCGGCGGACGCCGAGATGATTATCGAAGGCAGGATCCTTCCGCACGTTCGCGGCGTGGAAGGACCCTTCGGCGAATTCACCGGCCATGCCGTGGATTCCGATGATCGACAAGTGATCGAAGTCACCGCCGTCACCCACCGGAAGGGTTATATTTTCCAAGACATCCACGCGGGGTACACCGAACATAAACTAATGGGAGCGGTGCCGCGCGAGGCCGCGCTGCTCAAAGCGGTGCGCCAGTCCGTTCCCACGGTGAAGAATGTCTGCATGCCGGTCTCCGGCAATTGCCGATTTCATGCTTATATTTCCATCGCCAAACGCGCACCGGGTCAGGCAAAAAATGCCATCTGCGCCGCCTTCGCAGCCGACATGCTGCTCAAGCACGTGGTCATCATCGACGACGACATCGACGTCTTTGACGAAGAGCGGGTCCTTTGGGCGATCTCCAATCGTTTTCAAGCCGACCGCGGCCTCGTCGTCATCGCGAATGCGCAGGGCAGCGAGCTCGATCCCTCCGCCGGTCCCGGCGGCGTCAACGCCAAAATGGGCCTAGATGCCACCAAACCGCTTGGTGATTTTCCAGCCGAGCTACAGGTTCCAGACGAAGTGATGAAACGTATTCGTTTGGAAGATTTTCTACCCAAGTTGACCAAGTGAGCGCCCAATCTCTAACTTGCGTTACGACACTGAATCATTGACAACAATTGAGGAACTGTATTAACCGGTCAAAGCAGTGGAAGGGCACCGCCTGCAGGGGAGGAAATGAATGAAACACAAGGAGGTATGGCTAGCAGTTTTCTTATTGCTGCTGCCGAAGACAGTTATGGCTGAAGACATTATCCAGATTGGAGCGTTCAACAAGGACGCCGCGATCATCGCGGCTGATACAAAAGGCTTTCTTAAAAAGGAGAATATCCAGGTTCAGATCAATATCGTCACCGATTCCCCGACGCTGCTGCGCAATCTCATCAGCGGCAAATACGACGTCATCCTCAACAACGCCGATAACGTCATCGCCTGGGCCGAGGGGCAGGGAGAAGATCCCCAGAAAAATGACTTCATCATCTTCCTGGGAGGAAGCCGCGGCGTCAACCAAAAGCTGATTGTGGCCCCAGGGATCAATGACTACGCCGATCTCAAAGGGAAAATCTTTGCGGTGGACGCGCCCACCACCGGATACGCCATCGTCGGCGTCTATATTCTCAAAAAGCACGGTCTGGAGCTGAACAAAGACTACACGTTCAAGGCCTTCGGCAACACCGGCGCGCGAGCCGACGCTATGAGCCGAGGCGATGCGTCAGGCGCCATGATGAGCCTTGCCGACGACGAGATCCACAAGCGCGGTTTCAAAGTTCTCGCCAAGTCCGAAGATTATGTCCAGCACTACGCAAGGGGACTGGGCGCGACCCGGCGCGATTGGGCCAACAAGAACGAAGATGTGCTCGTGCGTTTCACGCGCGCCATGATTCGCGCCACGGATTGGCTTACAGATCCGAAGAACAAGGAAGAAGTTATCGCTATCCTTGTCCCCGAAAATCGGAACAGCGAGGCCCGAGCCGAAGCCATGTATGCGGAGAGCCTTAGTTCTAGATTTGGTTTCACCCCGCGGAGCGAAATCGACATGGAGGGTATCCGCTCGGTGCTCCAGCTGCGCGAGACTGCCGGCTTGATGAAACCACCGGTACCGAAACCCGATAAGTACGTTGACGAGCGCTTTTACAAGAAGGCTCTGGCAACTCTGGGTCGTTGATAGATTTTTTGGGCACCCAGGCTTTTTTGTTTCATAGCATTAAAAACAGGAGGTGACTTATGTTTGAGATAGGCGGAAAGAAAATACCGAGCAGTCTGGCGGAAGTTATCGACCCTCAGCGCGCGGCTTTGCTTATATGGGATATGGAGTACGCCATCGGACCCAATGCGTTCAACTACAAGGAGATGCTACCGAAACTACAAGAATTGTCCGCGTTGGCGCGTCGGGTCGGTGTGCCGGTTTTCTATTCGGTGCAGACTGGATTTGATGTGGCAAAAGAAGAAGCGGGAGTTTGGGTGCGCATTAGAATGAAGCGGGCGAAAGCTACCGATCCGAGTCAACTTTTAAAAGAGAAAGAGGATCCTCACGACAGGGAAATCATTGCGGAGCTAAAACCGCAGCCTCAAGACATCGTTTTCCAGAAGCGGCGGCCTGACGCATTTGTCGGCACAGACTTCGATCTCATGCTGCGGAGTAACGGTGTCAAGACTATCTTGATTAGCGGCGTCGCCACCGAAGGCGGAGTCGAAGGCACGGCGCGCAGCGCGCGCAATCTTGGCTATGACGTGGTCATTCTGAAAGACTGCGTCGGCTCCAGAAATCGTGAGCTGCACGATATGGCCCTGAAATTGATGGAGCAAACATTTTTTGAAGTCGCCACGGCCGGGGATATTGCTGCGATCTGGAACAAAAAATGATCGCCCACAAGGAATCGCTTTACCCGCTATTGTTATTTACTCTCATTTGGTTTTGCCGAGGTTACGCCATTGCCGCCGATGAGAAGGCCTTGCAGCTTGTCAAAAAAGAGGGCCAGGTGAGCTTTTATACGACAATGGCGGCAACGGAGAGCAAGTTGCTGGCCGATGCTTTCCAAGCCAAATACCCGTTTATGCGGGTGGACATTACCCGTCTCAGCAGCGACAAGCTGCTCCAGAGAATCACGACGGAACATCGCACCGGCGCTCAGCTCTTCGATGTGGTCACCAATAGCGGCATGGAAGTTCATTTACTAAAGAAAGCCAATTCGCTCGCGCGCTACGTTTCCCCGGAGGCGCAGTTCTTTTTTGCCGATTCCAAAGATCCTGCCGGTAGTTGGGTGGATATGTATTCGAATCTGCGCATTGTCACTTACAACACCCGACTCGTTCCCAGGGAAAAAGTACCCAAACGATACGAAGAGCTGCTCGATCCGGCATGGAAGGGGCAGATCGGTTTCCCCGAAGGACAGTATGCCTGGTACGCCACCTTGTTGCGCATAATGGGCGACGAACGCGGCCGAAAGTTCATGCAGGCACTGGGGAGACAGGAGCTTCATTATCGCAATGCGCCGGTGTTGATTGCGCAGTTCGTCGCCGCCGGCGAATTCAATCTCGGCTTGGTTTACGAAAACCAGGTCCTTCGCTTCAAAAAGCAAGGCGCACCGCTCGGCATTGCGCCCCTGCCCTTCGTTACTAAGAACATGCATCCGTTGGCCGTCGCCGCCGCCGCGCCCCATCCCAACGCTAGCAAGCTCTTCGTTGATTTTGTGCTGTCTAAGGAAGGGCAACTCATGATGAAAAATCTCGGCCGGGTTGTTTCCCGCACCGATATCCCGCAGGACGAATTTGGGCAGGTGAAAATTATCGCCGAAGACATTGCGATCGCCGACCGCATTGGCCAGATCACGGAGGAATACAAGAGATATTTTCAGTAGGCACAACTTGCCGAAAGGATGAGTTCATGGCCAGGATCAAACACATTGCCATTAGAACCGCAGACATTGAAAAGACCGCGACCTTCTACAAAGAGGCCTTCGGCCTGAAGCAAGTCGGGCTAGGGCAGAACGGAATCTATCTCACCGACGGTCATCTCAATATCGCCGTCTTGAAATTCCAGCCCGGAAAGAACGGCGCGCCGCTGCGCCTCGGCGTCGATCACGTTGGCTTCCAAGTGGATGACGTCGAAGCCACCGTCGCCCGAATCAACGGCCTCGGCGGCAAACCCTTGACCGATAGAACGGAAGTCAATCCCACCGACCCATCCCGGCCACAGTCTTACTACGAGATCAAATGCGTCGGGCCCGACGAGCAAGTGATCGATGTTTCTAACGCGGGTTGGATAGGAGCCGATTGAGTTGGCCGCGCGCAGTCAGGACAACTCGAGAACGACTGAAGACGAAGGTAAAGTCAATCGTCGCGTCGGCGTGATTCGATCCCCAGTCACGGTAGGATGGGTTGACCCTGGCGAAACCCATCCGTCTAGTACAGGGCGCCTCAATCCATCCTACGTTGCTATGTTTTACGTTCCTGAATTGGCATGTCGGCGCCAAGACTGGAAAAATCTCATGCGGATGATAAAAAAGGACAGAGGAGGCTAGGTGATGGAAATTTACGAGCAACGCACGGCGGACATTGTTACTCTAAGCCTGTCCGGAAAACTGGACGGGACAACTGCCAAGGCATTTGAGGAAAAGATTCTCGGCCAGATTGAATCGGGCAACCGCCGCTTCATCATCGATCTTGAGCAGCTCGATTATATCAGCAGCGCGGGCCTGCGCGTGTTTGCCCTTGCGGGCAAGCGTCTCGATAGCACGAACGGGAAGCTGGTGCTGTGCGGGTTTAAGAAAACGATTCCCTACCACACCCTAAACCGTCCCCAGAATCCAGTCAGAGAAGTGTTCGACGTCGCCGGGTTTTCGTCGATTTTTTCCACTTACAGCTCCCACGACGACGCAATCAAGGATCTCCAAGCGTAAACCATGAGTGTTTTACAATCCGAGATCAGATCCGCCGCCTCGACAACTTCGTCGGTATTCACCTAAGGAAGGGCCAGCACCCAGGAAGCGTGAACAAAGGCATGATGCTTGGAAACGCTCTTAGCCGGTGGTTACCTAGCCTTGAAGCATTCCGACCAGGTTGGATTCTGACCACCGGCTCTCTGATCATCACGACTGTTCTCTGGATCGCCGG
>AR_comb_assmDRAFT_10006570_pt1 | contig 18745 bp, 17 predicted proteins | sample ArasoioldDNA_FD_10543 | JGI IMG/M metagenome (IMG submission 10543) | reverse complement strand
AATAATGCAGATTAAAGTTTTGTCAGGTTATGGTCATTTAAAAAATTAGTTTTGTTCAAATCCTGATTGGAATTCATGAACAGGTTAAGAGCTTTCATCCTGATTATCGGATTGGTGGTTATTAGCAGTTGCAACAATTCGAATAATTCCTCACCTTATGATGAATTACTTTCCCGGCCTCCTTATTCAAGTTTAACTGATAGCATTCGCCAAAATTCTGCGAACGCTGAACTCTTTTACCGGCGAGGTATGCTATTGTATCGAAACAATAATAATCCCCCTGCATTAACCGATTTTAAGAAAGCGTGGTCAATCGATAAGAAAGAACCTTATGCTGTTGGCATCAGCAATATTCTGGTAGCGGACAAACCGGATTCGGCCATTTCCTTTTTGAAGGACGCCTTAAAAGATCTTCCCCAAAGTGTTCCGCTTCAATTGAACCTTATACAGGTTTATGCCAACAAGCATCAGACAGATCAAGCATTGGCCGCTTGTAATAAACTAATTGAGCAGCAACCCAAACATGTAGGTGTATTGATGATAAGATCTGATTTACTTGAATCAGTCGGTGATTCCGCCGGGTCTCTCCAAACTCTCGAGCAGGCTTATTTGCTGGCCCCTTTTAACCAGGATCTTTGTTACAATCTGGCCTTCAAATATGCACAGGCTAAAAATCCAAAGACTTTGGTTCTTTGCGATTCACTCTTGAAAAACGATACGGCTGAAAACAAAGCTGAGCCTTACTATTTCAAAGCTGTTTACTTCAGCAACATAAACGATAAGTCCAGGGCGTTGCAACAGCTTAATAAGGCAATTCAAAACGACTACAATTTTCTCGATGCACACATGGAAAAAGGCAGAATTTTATACGATCAGAAAAAATATGCTGACGCTATTAAAGTTTTTCAACTAGCGCTGCGCGTGTCCTCCACTTACGCCGATGCCTATTTTTGGCTTGGTAAATGCCAGGAAGCACTAGGCAAAAAAGATGAGGCGAGGGCAAATTACCAGCGGGCTTATGGTCTCGACAAGTCATTAACCGAAGCCAAAGAGGCAGGGGAAAGATTGTGAAACCTCACCCTTACCCCTCTCCTAAAGGAGAGGGGGCAAGCGATATCCGTTTTATCATCTTTTACACTGACAAACTATCAATTTATCATCTATCATCTGTTTAACCAGCACCTTAATAATTTGTCTCCCCTATTGGATCATTTGCCTGCCGGTTATTTTGATTATCCTCCGGGCCCGCGTCCCCGGAAGGTGTTTTATCCTCCAGGCCGGCCTCTCTCCTCTGCTCTAATCTTGATTGCTCTGTATCGGATTTCTCGCTGGTGTTCCTTCCGGGCATCTTATTACTAATTTTCGCTTCCATACGAATCCTCTCGCCTTTTTTATCCTCACTGATATTTTTTTTCTTTTTATTCATAATAAATTGCTTTACGTTTTACAATCCTGCTGTCAAGTTATTACACCAAAAATTTTACCACAAAGTGGTATTGTTTTCCCTTAAAGGTGAATTTAACTTGCATCCAGTTCTTTCACTCTTAAGCATACTCAGTTTTCTCATGGTGGAACGCCCCGTTTGAGCAGTCATTAGCGGGGCTTTTTTATGCCTGCCCTCCTATTGAGAAAGGTAATCGAAGTCATTTCAACATTGAATTAACATATTGAGATGCGCCTAGCCCGGCAAAATTTTTATCGTTATTTTGCCCTGAAATTTTCAACAAATGCCCATTATAGCCCCTTCATTTTTAGCCTCTAATTTTCTAAGACTGGAAGAAGAGTGTAAACTCATGGATGAATCTGAGGCCGACTGGTTTCATCTTGATATAATGGATGGAAGGTTCGTTCCCAATATCAGTTTTGGCCCCATGATCGTTGAGTTCGTCCGAAAAACAACGAAAAAGGTTTGTGATGTTCACTTGATGATTGTTGAGCCGGAAAAATATGCTGAACAATTTAAGAAAGCAGGTGCCGATAACCTTACGGTGCATATTGAAGCTTGTCCCAATCTGCACCGGAACATTCAGCAAATAAAATCGCTGGGTATGAAGGCCGGCGTGGCCATTAACCCACATACTCCCGTTTCATCACTGATTGACGTGCTCCAGGAAATAGACCTAGTGCTTGTAATGAGCGTTAATCCCGGCTACGGAGCGCAGAAATTCATTCCTCATACTCTTTCAAAGGTTCGTGAATTAAGAAAGCTAATCGATAACTGGAACTTGCCCGTGCTGATTGAGATAGATGGCGGCGTGATCCTTGAAAATGCAAAAGACATTATTGCCGCCGGCGCCGATGTATTGGTTGCGGGTAACACGGTTTTTCAATCAAAAGATCCAAAAGCAACAGTTTCACAGTTAAAATCAATTGAAGTAGCAAAAACGTTATAGAGATACATCGAGGCTGAATTCCTACGAAACCCGGGAGTTCGACTTCGATTTTCTTTTCACGAAAACGCGAAGGCACTCACAACTCACAACTCACAATTCACGAATCAGAACTCTTTTCCCTTTATACTCTTAGTTTTGTATCTTGTTTCGATTTCTCTTATGAAAATCTGCTTGCGCCAAATAATTCTGACTGCATTCTGTCTTTTGCTCACTGCTATCGCTTTCTCGCAAAAAAAATTTGCTTTTGTTTCCGGTAAAGTGCTCGATGAAAATGAAAACCCTTTGCCAAAGGTCAGCGTTGTCATCCTGGGCCGACAATCAGGCATTGAAACTGGGGATTCGGGAACGTTCCGTGTTAAAGTTCCCGCCGACAAGGCTTTTGCTCTTCAATTCACCTACACGGGATATAAGCTGGAACAAAGAAATTTTTTAATGAATGAAAATGAACAGGAAGTAATTACCGTACGAATGGAAAGAGGCGCTACCGTGTTACAAGGTGTAACGGTGACCAATCAACGTGATAGAGAAAATGCCGGGCTCATACAAATCAATCCCAAATACAGTCTAAGTATCCCTACGCCAGTCACCGGGGTGGAAAGCCTGATCAAAATTTTTGTCGGCAGCAATAATGAATTGACTTCGCAATACACTGTTCGGGGTGGCAACTATGATGAAAACCTGATCTATGTAAACGATTTCGAAATCTTTCGTCCTTACCTGATCCGCAACGGTCAACAGGAAGGTCTGAGTTTCATCAACCCGGAATTGGTGCGCAACATCAATTTTTATAACGGAGGTTTCCAGGCCAAGTATGGCGATAAGATGAGCTCTGTGCTCGATATTCAGTACAAAAAACCTAAGACGTTTGGAGGATCAGCGTATGTAGGTATTCTTGAGCAGGGTTTTCACCTGGAGGGCATTACGTCAAAAAATAAACTCAGCTACCTGGTTGGTGTGCGCAATCGCAGTAATAAGAATTTGCTGAGCAAACAGGAAGTCCAGGGCAACTATGTACCTTCTTCCGTTGACGTGCAGACATCAATTAATTACCAATTCAATTCCAAATGGCAGGCAGAGTTTTTAGGAAATCTTTCGCAAACCAAATTCACCTTACATCCTGAATTCAGTCAACTTACTTCATCGGTCTTCTCTCCATACTTTGCAGCGAATCTTGGCCTGGATATTTACTTTGAGGGCCAGGAAAAAGATCAATACGTCACAAACATGTTGGGCGTGGCCACCACCGTGCAGGCGAATAAACATTTAAAATTAAAATGGCTGGCATCCAGATTTGAAAATGATGAAGAAGAAAATATTGATATCATAGGCGCTTATCTTTTTGGTGAAAGAGACTTTGATAAAAGCAAACCCACTTATGGTGTGATCACCAACCCGCTCGGCGCCGGGTTGTTTCAGAACTATACGCGAAATAAACTGGATATTGTTGACTGGAACATTTCTCACAGAGGTTCTTTTGATAAGGGAAAAAATATTTTTCAATGGGGTATTGGATACGACAGAACCCTGATCAATGATAAACTCAATGAATGGCAGTACCAGGATTCGGCGGGTTACTCTCTTCCCTACAATCCAAACGTTTTACAGTTAAGCTCGGTCATTAAATCTTCAGCCGACCTTACAGTAGATAAACTGTCGGGTTATTTCCAGGATAATCTTTTATTTGGTGATACGTTGCATTCATTTACGGTGCAAGCTGGAGTACGTTACAATTACAACTCACTCAATCAAGAATTTCTCATCTCACCGCGCATTGGGGCCAGTTGGAAGCCGAACTGGCAGCGTGATATTGTATTTCGTGCTGCCGCCGGTATCTATGACCAGCCACCGTTTTATCGTGAATTGCGGCGGTATGATGGCACGCTAAATACGGATGTAAAAGCACAACGAAGTGTGCAGGTTGTAGGAGGTTTTGATTACAATTTCAAAGGCTTTGGGGGCCGGCCTTTTCGTTGGACAACGGAAGCCTATTTTAAATGGCTGGAACATGTTAATCCTTACGATATTGACAATGTACGGATTCGCTATTATGGAAATAACAATGCGAAGGCTTACGCGGGTGGCATTGAAACAAGGTTGTTCGGCGAGCTGGTGAAAGATGCGGAGAGTTGGATCAGTCTCGGCATCATGCGTACAAAAGAAAATATCGAGGGGGATTCTTATAAAAACTATACACTGGATTCCACGTTCACCCCAATTGACAGTACGACGGTTGAAGGAGGTTGGTTTCGCAGGCCAACGGACCGGGTCATTACATTTGGAATGTTTTTCCAGGATTATCTTGCCACCAATAAGAATTTCAAGGTTTACCTGAGCACCATTTACGGCAGCAACCTTCCGTACAACATTCCCGGCAGCGTTAAATATCGCAATGCACTTATCATCGAACCTTATATCAGGGTAGACATTGGGTTTAGTGCATTGCTGCTGGATTCCGAACGCAGCAACCGCCGCAGCCATAGCCCTTTTCGAAATTTTGAAAACATCTGGGCCAGTCTCGAGGTGTTTAATTTGCTTGATCGGCCCAATACCATTTCTTATTTGCTGATCAAAGACTTTGCAAATAATGTTTTCGCCGTTCCCAATCGCTTAACTCCACGGTTAGTGAATTTTAAAATTGTAGCGAAGTGGTAGCCTCTCGCAGATGTGAAGAAAAGTCAGATTAAAAAGTCTAAACAACTACATTTGATAACCGGGCAATAGCATTTTACCTGGTCTTGAAATAATCGCTCATCAAATTGAATTTTAATGATCGGTATATTAGTTCAACTCTGTATTTCCTGGCTTGTTGTGTGGCTGTTTGAAAAAAAGAATCTTTCCGTTCTCGGATTTTACCCGTCAAAGCGACATTTGATTGATTTCATATTGTTCTTCTGTATCGCCGCAGCATCTTGTTCTCTTGGATTTCTCATGAAGATATATTTTAGCGGGCAAGTTTGGCAGTTAAACCCCGCCCTATCCGCAAGTTTAATACTCAATGGTATTTGGTGGAATGTGAAGTCAGTTCTATTTGAAGAACTAATTTTTCGTGGCGCGCTTCTCTACATCCTCGTCAAAAGATTAGGCTCTCTGAGGGCCATCATTATTTCCGCTATTGCATTTGGTATATATCACTGGTTCTCTTTTGGAGTATTTGGAAATGTTGTTCCAATGATTGTCACATTTCTGATGACGGCCACCATGGGTCTATTATTAGCGTATGGCTATTCAAAAACATTCTCACTCTACATTCCGATTGCCATTCATCTTGGTTGGAATCTAGCCCAAACATTTATTTTTTCACAGGGTCCCATTGGAAATGGAGTACTGGTTGCTACAAGCGAAAAACCCTTCCGTACCGATTCCTATTTTGTTTTCTTTTTGGTAACCTTTCTGCCAATCCTACTTGTTTTAAGCATTAGCTTTTTGTTGCTTAAAAATAAACCTCAGCCTCAGCTTGTGTAATAACCACTAGCCGTTCAGCATTAACAGTCCAGGCCTTGTGTTCGTCGTGACCATTCCGTGACCAACGGGACACAAAAGACGCTACGGTTCACGACGGTCACGAAGAAACTCGAAATAGCTCTATCAGGTAGCCTGATATTCAGCTTCGTTATGGAAAGCGGCAGCGAGCTGCGCCAGGGCAAAAGCACCCACGGCCATGACCAGGTCCCTCACTGCTACATCGGGATGCCCGCTGAAGACAAGAGTCACTGCAATCAATATGAGCCACGCCATGACAACATATGCGCCAATACGGGGGCGAAACAAAACCAATACGCCGGCAGCCATTTCGATAATTCCAACGATTGAAATGAAGGTTGTTGCGTTGATGGGTAATATGTTTGTCACGGTGGGACTTAAATAATCCTTCCAATTGACAAGAATGTTGGTGAACTTATCCAGGCCTGCGATTATTGGTACCAGCCCATAAGTATACCTTAATAGTTTTACAACGTTTTCCGTTTTCTGAATTGAAATAACCATATTTTATGTTTTGATGAAAGTTTATTGAATCTCTAATTCATGAATTTATTTTTGTTTGGGATAAGAAAACTTGTACAATGTTTTGAGTAAGAACCCCGGGGAAAGGTTACAAAAATTTTATTGCGCTAGTTTTGTAACCTTAACTCAGACTGATACTCTAATAAGCATATTGACGTAAAAAATGATAAGTCGCGACCTACCTTTAACAGACACCTTGTCTGATGAAGAAACTATCACCCGGGTTTTGGCGGGAGAAAAGGATTTATATGCCCTCATTGTGAGTCGGTATAACCAGCGTTTATACAGGGTAGGTATGTCGATTATTAGAGATCCGGCAGAAGTTGAAGACGTGATGCAGGTGGCATATATAAAAGCTTATGAAAACCTTGGAAAATTTGAGTTTAAATCAAGTTTTTCAACCTGGCTAACCAGGATATTGATCAATGAGAGCCTGCTGCGATTGAAAAAAAGAAAAAAGTCGGTCACCATGAACGATGACATAACTAATAAAGAGTTTTACCTGCAGGAAACTGTGGAGATGCGCACTCCGCTCAATGAAGTGCTGAACTCTGAGTTGAAGGGAATGTTGGAACAGGCAATACTGCGACTCCCGGAAAAATACCGCGCAGTTTTTATCATGCGCGAGATCGAAAACATGAATGTCGCCGAAACGAAGGAATGTTTGAACATTAGTGAAGCCAATGTTAAGGTCAGGCTCAACCGGGCAAAGGTTTTACTAAAGAACTTACTGAGCAGTTATTATAAAAAAGAGGAGGTGCTTCATTTGCATCTTTCAAAATGTAACAGGATAACACAGTACGTCATGTCACAGATTGAGCAGCTCTGACCGGCCTCATTCGCGTCGTCTCCTACCTCTTTTCTTCTCCAGTCTTATTCTTTCTCGATTTTTCCGGTGGAGTTATTGCCTCGGGTGGTGGCTGCAGGGATAGTTTAACAGCCTCTTTAAACGCACTTTGCTTTTCCGCATTCTTCCCGGGATCCGACTCTGCCTTTTTTCTCGCTTTTCCCATTTGGTAAAGTTACCAAAATTTGCCAGCAGCTTTTCTGCGAACGCGTTCTTTTTCACCTGCATTTATGAATCTTTAGTTAATGTATCTCATTCACCCGCAAAACTCTTTTCAAAGAAATAGTTTTGGATTTGCATTTTATGGGTTCTGGAATACTTCACCGCTTTCATAAAACGGGTAAAACTTATTGGAGGGAAATACTAGCATTTTTATTCCTCCTCGTAAGCATATTTTTTTTCCGGTCCGAACGCCGCGAACTTCACTCTCTACAACGTCACATTGCCGCTGCCAACACTACCTGGGTTTGGCTGGGTGTGGCTGTTACCATGCTTTACATTTTCCTACAAAGTGGCATGTACGTCAGCTCTTTTTTTGCCATTAGGACAAAACTTCCATGGAAGAATGCCATCGAACTCTTCTTAAAACGAAATTTCCTGAGTGTGTTTTTACCAGCGGGTGGAATTAGTTCGCTTGCCTATTCGCCCACAAGCTTTAGAAGAAATGGGCTAACAAAAATGCAGACGCACCAGGCTTCCGGAATTTATGCCTTTGTAGGATTACTCACCGTGTTCATTGTTGGGCTACCCGTGTTGATTTATTCTTTTTTCCGGGGAAACATTCTTCATACCTGGCAAAGCCTTATCGTTCTTTTGGTGGTATTGATTACGGTTTTGTCCACCTTCCATTCTTTGCAACAGAATGGAAGATTACGCCAATGGATAGAAAAGAAGTATCCAAAATTTATTCCTTCAATTGATGAGCTATTTTCAGCAAATCTTTCTTTACGTCACTTCTTTTTCACGGTTCTCTTTTCCTTGGGCGTTGAGTGCTGTGGCATGATGCATGTATTTATTGCCACGAAGGCGTTGGGATTGCCTGCTTCCCTGGCTGCGAGCGCCGTTGCCTATATAGTTTCCGTGTTATTAATGGTCATCTCACCTTTTCTAAGAGGGCTTGGCGCGGTAGAACTTTCCATGGTTTATATATTATCCACGTTTGGCTATTCGCCGGTGAATGCACTTGCCGTAACAATATTGTACCGCCTTTTCGAATTCTGGTTGCCGTTACTCTCCGGTTTCTTTTCTTACCTATGGCATGGACGACACATTTTTGCCAGGGTGCTTCCTGCCTTCCTGGTTTTTGCATTGGGGGTGATTAATATTCTATCTGTCATCACACCGCCCATCGCAAGTCGCCTGCGTTTGTTGCACGGATTTATTCCGTTGAATTCCATCTATGCCACCAATGCCCTGGTGCTTCTCATCGGCGTCATATTATTGGTCACGTCGGCGTTTTTGATTCAAGGGCAGAGAAATGCATGGATTCTAGCCATGATCTTATCCATGTTATCACTTTTCGGACATATTTTTAAAGCCCTCGATTATGAAGAGGCCATTCTTGCTGCCTCAGTTATTATCATTTTACTGTTGAGTATGAAGCAGTATCGCTTAAAAACAAGCAGCCAGCTATTGCAGTTGGGTATAAAAACAACATTCTTCATTTTTATCGCCGTCCTCGTCTTTGGGTTTATTGGTTTTTACTTTATTGACAAACGTCATTTAGGCATTGAATTTAACTGGAGACAATCGCTATTATTTGCCTGCAAGAACTTTTTGCTTATGAATGATAACGGCATAAAACCGCTTACCCGTTTCGGTCACGAATTTATCTGGATGGCTCATCTCCTGGGCTTCATTGCCTGGAGCTTTTTAGTGTTTACCCTATTAAATCCCTATTTGCACCGCAAACACACGCCCATTACGTCAAGAGAAAAAGCCATGGAATTAGTGGAGCGATTTGGTGACTCGCCCGTTGATCATTTCAAAACCTATCGCGATAAATTGTACTATTTCTCCGACAGATTAGAAGCATTTGTTGCTTACAGAATCGGGAATGGGTTCGCCATTGTGCTGGAGGAACCGGTTTGCGCCGATGATTGCAAAATACCTGTATTGCAGGAGTTTGACAGACATTGCCATAAGATGGGTCTAAAAACAGCCTTTTACCGGGTAGATGAAACGGGAATGTCCTATTTCAATTACCTGAAAAAAAGAAAATTGCTGATTGGCCAGGAAGCGGTGCTGGAACTGGAGAAATTTACTCTGGAAGGAAGAGAAAAAAAATCACTCAGGAATGCATTGAATAGTTTACAACGAAAGGGTTATGACACCACCGTTTGTCATGCGCCTCTCGCAGGGGAGCTCACTAAAGAACTGAAGAAGGTTTCTGATGAATGGTTACAGCACTACGAAAAGAAAGAGATTGTTTTTTCGCAGGGAGTGTTTGATGAAAAAGAAATTGAACAGCAGGATGTAATAATTGTGTGTGATGAGTTAGGAAAGCTAAAAGCATTTCTCAATATCATTCCTGATTTTGCGCCGGGAGAGTGCACATATGATATGATTAGAAAAACCGCTGATGTTCCGGGTGGTTGTATGGATGCACTCATTATAGAACTAATAAAATATGCGAAACAAAGAAATTTCAAATGGCTGAATCTCGGTCTCGTGCCAATGGCGGGCATTGAGCAGCCCGTGAATACAGCGGAACGGTTGATCCGGTATGCCTATGAAAAGATCAAACGTTTCAAGCAGTATGCCGGCCTGCGAGAGTTCAAAGCAAAATATGCCACAACCTGGCTGAACAAATATCTCGTTTACGAGAACGATTTTGACCTGCTTCAATTACCGGCTGCATTGAATAAAGTAATGCAGCTTTCATCACGATGAAAACCTTTTGTTTAACTTTCTTTATACTGCTGACCAAGTCCCATTTTTTATGGGCTCAAACATCCTTACCTCTTTCCCTTCACAGCAGCACGGATACTACCAAGGCACTGGTGTTTTATGTGTCAGGCGATGGCGGGTTCAATAAATTCTCGATGTCATTCATGCAAACGCTGAACAGCCTCGGTTATGCTGTTATGGGGTTGAACGCAAAAGATTATTTCTGGACCAAGCGAACCCCTCAAGAGGCAGCGGGTGCCATTGAGACGGCAATCAATCAATCGAACAAGCTTTGGAAGAAAAAAAATATTATTCTCATAGGTTATTCCTTCGGCGCTGATGTGGTTCCCTTCGTGCAAACACATTTCTCCGCATCCATGGCCGGTAAAGTCACTCATCTCATTTTATTATCTCCGTCATCAAGAACGGATTTTGAAATTCATGTTCTTCAAATGCTGGGTTGGGGAAGAGATTCCGGGGAGAGCGTTCCCGGCGAGATAAACAAAATCTCACAACCAGTGAGCATTATTATAGGTGACGATGAAAGTGGGTTTCCTGTTGAGCAGCTGGCCGCAAAACACAGAAAAATCATCAAAATGCCCGGCGGCCATCATTATGACGGCGATGTAGCCGCGCTGTGTAGGCAAATCGTATTGCAGGTAAAATAACCTCTAACAATAGCTTCTCTTTTTCGGTTCCGGGGGTCTTTCTAATTGCCTTGCTCGGGCTGAACCCGCATCCATTTGAAAACCGGGAATGGCCGTTCGCTAAGTTCCTGCCTGAAATAACAGGATTGTGTTATACCCTTGTGTAAGTTCACTGAACGGGGGTAACACTGGTATTTGGATATAAATGTTGGTTTAGCCAGTGTACTTAAAAAAATGGTTATTGTTTCATTAGGGTTAAATTCTTGTACTAAAAAACCGGGCGGTGGGACTAACCGTAGTTAGAAAAGCCAGGCTTCAAAAATTCTGTTTTTTATAACAAAAGAAAATGTTACCTGACCTCCTCTTTTTACGTCAAATGGTTAAACGGTTCAACAATGACCAAAATAGAAATGAACAACAACTCTGTAAATATTATCGCTACATTGGATCAGCCCGAACTGCTGGAGAACCTGGTCGAAAAACTGGCCAGTCGCCGGTATGACATCGGGTATTCCAATGAAGTAGTACCAAAGGATTGGCAGGCTGTTGAAACTTCTTCCACTGAAACCTATATAAGCGGCACCTTGTCCTTCTCGGGCATAGAGACTAATGATGCTCCCATCAATATGCCGTTTATCACCTCGATGTTATTTACTTGCGTCAAAGGAAAGGAAGATGATTATCATCTTTTATGGAGCAGCTCCATGTCATAAAATTCGCAGCGTCTTTTGCAACAAATTCCGGCTAACATGAAATTTTAAAATTGTAGCGAAAGGGGTGACACCTCACGCTACACCTCTCCTTTGGAGAATTATTGGGACGGGTATTTAACTTTTCATTTCCAGATAACCTGTCTTCATCAGCAACCTCTGTTACCAATACTACGATCTCTACGTCAGATACTATGGATAACAAAAAAAACTTAATTACGCAAAGCAGAAGGAAATTTTTTATATGAATAAGTCCCTACATATCATCGCGACGTTGAATGAACCAGAATTACTTGAAAGCCTGGTAGAAAAATTGGCTGGCCGCCTCCATAATATTGGATATTCCCACGAAGTGGTACAGAAGGATTGGCAGACTCTTGAAACTTCTTCCACCGAAGCCTACGTGAGCGGAACATTGTCTTTCTCCGGCATAAAGAATAATGATGATGCTCCCTTCAATATGCCGTTTACTACCTCGATGCTATTTACTTGTGTCAAAAGTAAGGAGGATGGCTACCATTTATTGTGGAGCAGTTCTCTGTCATGAAATCATTTCTCTCCGAGAGCCTTCAGGACGGTAGGCCCATAATGTTTCTACTGAAAAACATGATGATACAAAAAATCTGCCATCCAAAATCTAACGGCCAGCAACGTCTTTAATTATCGCTTTCTCATGTCGCGGGGGTAGTTGCTACACTTCGTGCTATTGACTGATCGATACTTTCTTTAGTTATGCTGCTGTCATTTGGGTCATTTGCCTTATTAACAAACTTTTGCAGCAAACCAGGCAAAGCACCGGCTATAGCCCCCGTAATTGCAGGCGGCAAACCAAGTCTGCTTCCTAAACTCCCTACCAATCCTCCCTGAATGGCACCGACAACAGGACTACCAGATTTGAGAGCTTCCTGGAGCATTGATAACAACCCGCCCGCACCACCTTGTGCTGCTCCCTGGCTTTTTAACTCATTGGTTAAATGGCTCGCCACTTCATGCTGAACGGCATCTTGCTGATCAGCAGGAATCGCGCTTGCAACCTGCTGATTATTGCCAAGCTGGTCTTTCACCATTTTTAAAATTTCGTCGTACATGGTTTTTATTTTGGAGTTTGATTAATCAGTTGTTAAAGGTACCAGATATTCAGGCCTGCGCTGGGTCAAACCTGCACAATTCCATAATTTCAAACACCAATTTTTTGGGGGAGAAATGCTTTTTCAACTCGGAAATAATCTATACATGAGCCTGCTGTCTGCTTGATCAGCGAGGTCATTGTATGAGTATTGCGCCTGCTGGGGCGTGCGAACAGCCACCGTGATGGCCACTATTTTAATTCCTTTATTTTGATATTCCTGAAATAAATGGGCGCACCAGCGTGCTTGCCCTGGAAACCGATGTGGCCATGGAGAGGAAGCGAAGCCATGGAATTGCTTAACCATGCCGGAATCTCAGTTCCATCAGGATTTGTTTTTGCTGAAGTGTATAAGTTCATGTCACATACATTCACTAACTCACCGTTCAGAACAACCCATATTTTTTTATCGAGGCACGTGATGGTATAATGATTCCACTCTCCAGCTTTCTTTACCGTACGTTTTGTAGCTGCCTGGTGTCCAAAGATGGCAGCACACTGCCACGTCGGCGATGCTTTGCTCCATTCTTCGGAATAGTCATCGGCAATCTGAATTTCCACCGAATGCGGTATCCATTCTTTGATGTCGCTGGCGTGCACTATCACTCCACTGTTCGTTCCCTCCGCGTTCTTAAATTCAAGATCGAGAATGAAATTGTCATAAGCTTTTGCACTCCAGATCGCTTCGTCCTTGGAAGCCGTGAACACGCCATCGGTAACGGTCCACACGCCTTTTGGAAAAATGGCATTGCTCAGGTCAGCTTTGAAAAGATCCGTCCACCCTGCAGACGAAGTGTTGGGATGTTTATCATAACTGTCTTGAGCTGATACATTATAATTGACTGCAAAAATAAACGCGACGGAGATAATCAAGTTTTTCATAAACGAGTGTTAGAAGAGATAAAGATAAACAGAGAATCATAAACGTGAATCCGTCTTCAAATTTTATATCATTATCTTCGAAAATAAACTGGTCAGATATTACCATGAAAATTGCAACTTATAATGTCAACGGAGTCAATGGTCGTCTCGCCGTGTTATTGCGCTGGCTGAACGAAACGAACCCGGATGTTGTCTGTTTGCAGGAGCTAAAGGCTCCTGAAGAAAAATTTCCGCTGTCAGCAATCAACGATGCGGGTTATTCCGCTATTTGGCACGGCCAAAAAAGTTGGAATGGTGTGGCTATACTCACACGCGACAAACCAATTAAGGAAGTTTGCCGGGCGCTTCCCGGTGATCCGGAAGATCTTCACAGCCGTTATATCGAAGCAGTCGTTGATGATATTGTTATTGGTTGTCTTTATTTGCCCAATGGCAACCCCGCACCCGGTCCGAAATTCGACTATAAGCTCGCATGGTTCGAAAGGTTGACAAAGCATGCATCACAGCTTCTGAAATCTAATCAACCTGTGGTATTAACTGGCGATTATAACGTAATGCCGACCGACCTGGACGTTTACAAGCCCGAGCGTTGGGTGAAGGACGCTTTATTCCGGCCGGAATCAAAGGCTGCCTTCAAAAAATTGGTCTCACAGGGCTGGACAGACGCGATCCGAAAACTTCATCCCAACGAAAAGATCTATACCTTTTGGGATTACTTCCGAAATGCCTATGAGCGTGATGCGGGTTTGCGCATCGATCACTTTTTGCTCAGCAAACATGTTGATAAACGGCTCCGCAAAGGCGGTGTTGACCGCCATGTCAGGGGATGGGAAAAATCAAGCGATCATGCTCCTGTGTGGATTGAATTAGCTGACTAATCAACGCCGATTTGGACCTCAGCGCAATTGTCCCGGCTCTTTTGCAAACAAGTTTAGGTAATGCACCCCAATAAATTATCCGAGTGACAAGAAGGGCACGATGAACTTTAAATTTCCATATCGCTATCGCATACTGATTTTTCTTTTCTTTCTTACACTTATTACTTACCTCGACAGAATTTGTATTTCCCTTGTTGGAGTGAGAATCAAAACTGAATTCCATCTTACCAATGAACAGTTTGGCTGGGTGGTGGGTGCGTTTTCCCTGGCTTATGCAATATTTGAAATTCCTTCCGGCATGCTCGGTGATCGTATTGGGCAACGAGCCGTTTTCATTCGTATTGTGTTATGGTGGTCGGTGTTTACCGCATTAACCGGAGCCACCACCGGCCTTTGGTCATTGATCATTGTTCGCTTTCTATTTGGAATGGGAGAATCCGGTGCATATCCCACCAGCTCTGCAGTTGTGTCGCGCTGGTTTCCCGTTAATGAAACGTCAAGGAGTATGTCGTCATTATTTGTGGGTCAAAACGCCGGCGCCGCTATCGCACCACTCATTGTCATTCCCATTGCGGTGGCCTTGGGCTGGCGTGCGCCATTCTTTGTAAATGGAGCCATGGGTGTGATCTGGGTGCTGGTATGTTTTTTTTGGTTCAGAAACAATCCGTCGGAAATGAGGGGTATTACGGCAGAAGAAAGGAAGCTAATCGAAAACAACCGCCGGTTCGTCAACCATGCGCAAAGTTTTCCCTGGAAAATAGCGTTAAAAAGCCGTAGCCTTTGGGCATTGGTTGGACAATTGTTTTGTTCACAATGGGCCCAATATTTTTTTATTGCCTGGATGCCAGTCTACCTGCAGGAAGGAAGACATTTTTCAGAAAATGACATGAAGACGATCACCTCCTATTTTTTTGTCATTGGTATTGCAGGCGTTTTATCGGCGGGCTTTCTAAGCGACTGGCTTGTCAAGAAAAGAGGATTACGGTTTGGCCGCAAGTTTCTTGGAGCTATCGCTTTGGGCCTTTTAGCATTGGCATTTTTGGTAGCGGCACAAACCTCTAATAATATGGTTGTAGTGCTATGTCTCTATTTTGCCCAACTTGCTTATTCATTTGTACCGATAGTTTCATTTTCCACCTGCGTCGATATCGGTGGCAACTATGTAGGAACGGTTGCCGGAATTATGAATTTTTTTGGCCAGGTAGGCGCATTTCTTTTGGCCATTGCATTTGGGAAAATTGTCGACCTTACGGATAGCTTCAATGCTCCGTTATTTATCATTGCGGGAGTCCTGCTTACAGGAAGTTTGTTATGGCTATTGGTGGATCCCAGTAAAAAAATGATTTCCACAAAAGAAAGCATGGGTCAATTAGCTTGAAATTCTTACAATTTCAAATCCACTTTTTTCCCTTTCTTAACGGCCAAATAAATAGCATCTATGATCTTCAAATCTTTCACCCCCTCCTCGCCATCAACAGCAACAATCGGTTGTTTACCCTCTAAGATGATAGATGCCATTTCATCCATTTGAACGGTTTGGTGTGTTTGATGCGGCTGGGTTAGTTCACCGTTATGCGTTCTTCCCTTGATAGGGCCATAACCGGTCGCCGGTAACAATTCACCGAATCCCTTTTCACCATTCACAAAAAAACGATCGAGATTGCCCATATTGTATGTGGACAGGCAGGAAGCAACAGCTCCGCCGGGGAAGCCCAATTGAAATTGAATTGTTTCATCAACGCCTTCTTTAAATTTTACGTGGTCCGTCTTCGTCTCCTGGGCGGTAACCCACAGGGGCTCCTCTCCTACCATATATCTGGCACCGTTGATGGAATAAATTCCAATATCCATCATGGCACCGCCACCGGCCAATTCTTTTTTTAATCGCCATTGAGTCGGGTCGCCGATGCGGAAGCCTGACAAGCCCTGGAAGAATAAGACTTTTCCAAGTTCACCGTCTTTTCTCATTTTTATTATTTCGAGTGTTTTTGGCTCAAAATGCATACGATAACCTACCAACAATTTTACATTGGCTCTTTTGCAGGCATCAACCATATTTTGTCCCTCCTTGGCATTTACTGCCATTGGCTTTTCGCAAATCACGTGCTTACCTGCTTTTGCAGCACGAATAACTCCGCTGTGGTGTAATGCATTTGGTGTGATGACATACACCACATCAATATCCGGATTGGTTTTTATGCTATCAAAGTTTTCATAGTTGTAGCAATTTTTCTCCGGAATGCCATATTTAGTCTGCCAGGCAGTGATCTTTGAAGGGGTGCCGCTCACAACACCCACCAGTTTTGCTTTTGAGCATGATTGCATCGCTTCCGCAACCCTGGTTCCATAACTTCCCAGACCCATGATCGCCACTCTCAGCACGTTTCCGTCGTTTACTTTTCTCACGCCACCTTTTTTCGCCAGCGAATTCATGTATGGAAATAATGGGAATACGATGACAGAAGCCCCGAGCTTCTGCAGAAAGTCGCGACGGGAACTATTCATAACAGTTGGTTTTTACAGTAAGTTAACCTTTCTACATTAATATATTTCTTTCCAAAAAAGGTATTAGAGGAGTTGGAACAAGAGTTGCGGCAATAAAGGTTAGTTATTAGTCGAAGGCTTAAAGAAAGTGGGGGGGCATTTTATATCTTCGGTGATAATCTGGATGCACAGATTTACTCTCAAACTATTTATGGATTACTTTCACAAACTTGTTGAAGAAATTGAACTCCATTCGGTGGAAGGCATTAGGGAGTGTTTTTCTAACGGAGTAAGTCCCAATGATTTTTTCAGAAATCAACCGCTTATTTATGAATTGACGAGTGAATACACACGAAGCCCGCGGTTTAAAGATTGTGTCAGAGCCTTTGTAGATTTTGAGCTAGACTTTAAAGACAAAATTTTATTGTCGGTTCTTTTAGACGACGCTCAATCCCTGGATGCCCACTTAAAAGACAATCCCGAAGCAGTTAGAAAAGAATACACTCTTCGATGCGCTTATACGCCCCTATATAAAGTGAACTTACTTCACATCTGCGCTGAGTTCAATCATGTTCGATCGGCTGAGGTATTGGTAAAACACGGAGCAGATGTCAACACAAAGGCAGGGGTTGACGAATATGGATTTGGAGGACAAACGCCTATTTTTCACACCGTAAATCAAAACTCAAATCGCTCCGTTGACATGCTAAATTATTTCCTTTCGAAATCTACTGATTTGAAAATAACGGTCACCGGACTGATTTGGGGCAAGGGATATGATTGGGAAACATTAATCCCTGCCGTAAATCCAATTAGCTATGCAATGATGGGTCTGCTTCCTCAAATGCACCGGGATGAAATTACGATTTCAAAAATAGTCTCCACGTTGCTTAAGGCTTCCTATGGAATTGATTACACTTCTCAAAACGTTCCCTGCAGATATTTAAAGGAATAAAGGTCATTGTTGTTTACCGTACAGAGGTATTCGAAAATTTTTATTGTGGCTGTCCCATTCTGACAACTTCAATCATGATGTAAGGCTTAGTTATTTCGCTGTACTCTGGAATCACCTATTTTCCTAACATAGGAAACAATTTTTTTATCGCTGCCTCATCCGGCTGCGCACCATATTCACAAACCTCAAAAGCTTCTGCATATTTCACCTGTGCTGCTTTGTCCTTACCATACCACTTTTCCAGCGATGCTCTTACGTCAGGATTAATCGTACCTCCTCTTTGGTTTGCAAGCCATTTGATGCGCTCATTTTTTTCTTTGGGAACCTGTTCAAGGAAATGTCCTATCCAAGGCAGCCACTCGTACATCTGGGATTCATGGGCATCAAGTGCTGACACTTTTTTATCATACACGGATGTGATGTCAACAGCGATATCAGGACGAAACGGATTGGGCCTTTGAAAACGATCCTGGTAATATAAAAACACCGGATTCTTCTTGAGTGCAGGTACATCAGGCGCAATATTGGGCACAGCCACCATGTATGCGGCGTCCTGCACCAGTACGCCTGTATAGCGATGATCGGGATGGTAGTCATTCGGTCGTGGAGCGATCACCACATCGGCATTCCACTCACGAATTTTTCTTATGATCGTTAATCTAACCTCCAGGTTTGGCATTAGGAGTCCATCGTGGTTATCAAGCACATCATAAGAGACACCCAGTCGCCTTCCCGCTTCCTGGGTTTCTGCAAATCGTCGTTTGGCAAGCGCAACTCCCTTTAACGTTTGATGACCCGCATCGCCATTTGTTACCGAAACAAATTTTACGGCATAACCCATTTGCGCAAAAAGTGCCGCGGTGCCACCACCATCTTCATCACAGTCATCGGGGTGTGCACCTATCATGATGATGCGAATCTTGTTGTCAGCA
>AR_comb_assmDRAFT_10341726_pt1 | contig 18758 bp, 13 predicted proteins | sample ArasoioldDNA_FD_10543 | JGI IMG/M metagenome (IMG submission 10543) | reverse complement strand
CCCGCCGGCCGTGCGAAGGTTCCGCGTTCGATGAGCCGGATGCGCTGGTTCGTGCGCGGGGACGTCGACGGGTTCTTCGGCCTGGCGCTGGACAACCTGGTTCAGCTGCTGGTGCTGTCGGAGCTGTGTCGGGCGGTCCTCGGCTTTCCGGACGCGCTGGTCTATGGACGCATCCTCCCCGGGGCGGCGGTCTCGATCCTGGTCGGGAATCTCTTCTACGCGTGGCAGGCGATGCGCCTCGCGCGGTCCACCGGCCGGACCGACGTGTGCGCGCTCCCCTACGGCATCAACACGGTCTCGCTCTTCGCCCACGTCTTCCTGGTCATGCTTCCCGCCAAGCTGCTGGCGGAGGCGGCGGGAGCTTCGGACCCGGCGCAGGTGGCGTGGCATGCCGGGCTGGTGGCCTGCTTCGGCTCCGGGGCGATCGAGCTCCTCGGCAGCACCGTGTCCGAGCGCATCCGGAGCTCCACCCCCCGCGCGGCGCTGCTGTCGACGCTCGCCGGCATCGCCCTGACCTTCATCGCCATCGGCTTCCTCTTCCGGACCTATGCACGGCCGATCATCGGCCTGGGCACACTGGCGATCATCCTCCTGGTCTACTTCGGCCGGGTCCGCTTCCGCGGAGGGGTCCCCGGTGGGCTGGTGGCCATCGCGCTCGGGACGGCGTTCGCCTGGGTCACCGGCCTCGCGCCCTCCGGGGCCGTGCCGCCGGCCGCGGGCTTCCACCCTCCGGTCCCCGTGATCGGCGCGCTCGCCGGCGCCTTCGGCGGAGGCTTCTGGGCCGCGTACTTCTCGGTCATCCTTCCGATGGGGCTGTTCGCGACGGTGGGCTCGATCGAGAACATCGAGTCCGCCCGCGCGGCCGGGGACGAGTATCCGACCGGCATCTCGCTGGCTGTGAACGGGGTGGGCACCCTCGCTGCGTGCGCCTTCGGCTCGTGCTTCCCGACGACCATCTACATCGGTCATCCGGGGTGGAAGGCGCTCGGCGCCCGTGCCGGGTACTCGGTGCTCAACGGCGCGTTCATCACCTTCATCTGCCTCACCGGGACGGTGCGGTGGATCGCCTGGGCGGTGCCCATCGACGCGGGGATGGCGATCGTCCTCTGGATCGGGATCGTCATGGCCGCGCAGGCGTTCCAGGCGACTCCGCGGGCACACGCTCCGGCGGTGGTGGTCGGCCTCCTGCCCGGTCTCGCTGCCTGGGGCGTGTACATGGCGAAGTCCGCGCTGCACGCGGCCGGGCTGGGCGTTCCCGGCGGGCGGCCGTTCTCGGAGGAACTGCTCGGCGTGTTCCTTCGCTCGGACCTGTGGATGGACGGCGCGCTGCGCCTCGAGCAGGGCTTCATCCTGAGCAGCGTCCTGCTGGCGGCGGCGACGGTCTGCGTGATCGAGCGCCGGTTCCGCCTGGCCGCTGCCTGGTGTCTCGCCGGCGCGGCCCTCTCCGCGGTGGGCCTCATCCATTCCTACCGGTGGACCGCGGCGGACACGGTGCTGTCGCTGACACCCGCGTGGCCGTGGGCGCTCGCTTACCTCGTGATGGCGGCGTGCTTCGCGGTCACGCCCTGGGTGACGGTGCCGGTCGACGACGCCTCCGGCGGACACTGAGCGACGAAGCGGCCGCCCGTGGTATGGGCCACGCATGCGCACTCGAGTGGACGCCGGGTCCCAGAGTCGAACCCGGCGTCTCCGCGATGCGCATCAGTGGTGTCCGTGGTGCCCGTGCCCCGGCGCGAACGGCGCGATGTTCACCACGAGCCCCATGGCGTTGTACCCGGCGTGGTTCGGGTGCAGGTAGTCCCACGGCAGCTGGGTGAACTGGCTGTTCGGCAGGTACACCGCCTTCATGTTCCCGGTAGCGGGGTCGAGCGTGGCGCCGTCGAACTCCTCGACGCCGTCGAAGAGGCCCGAGGTGCGGATGAAGTCGTTGAGCACCTTCCGGTTCGCATCGATCGCCGTCCCGTTGTCGCCCGTGGGGAACGCCACGCCGAACACGCCCAGCGCCGAGGTGAGGGTACCGGCATAGACCTTCACGTCCTGCGCGTGCAGGCGGCTCACCACGTCCTTGTACCCGTCGATGATCGAGTCGGTCGTGTGCGCGCCTCCGAGATCGTTGATGCCCTCCATCCAGATGACGTGGGTGAGGCCCGACAGGCCGAGCACGTCGCGATCCAGCCGGTCGACGGCAGCCGGACCGGACGCGGCGTTGGGAACGACGGGATTTGACGACCCGGTTCGCGCCGCTGGCCTCGTTCACGATGCTCACTTCGTGTCGTCGTGGTCGACGAGGCGTCGAGGGTCGCCCAGCGCCCATCGGCCGCGAGAGTGTTCAATCGTGGCCTGGAAACCCGGACTCAGGAATGCGAGGGTGCCTGGCTCCGATGTCAGGGCCGTCGCCGCTCACGTCCGCAGATCAGCTCCTGGAGGACCTCAACCCACCGCAGCGCGAGGCCGTGCTCCACGGAGACGGACCCCTGCTCGTTCTCGCCGGAGCCGGTTCGGGCAAGACGCGGGTCATCACCCGCCGCGTGGCACATCTGGTGCTCGCTCGCCGGGTCCCTCCCTGGCGCATCCTCGCGGTGACCTTCACCAATAAGGCAGCGCGCGAGATGCGCGAGCGGCTCGAGACCCTGCTCGGCCCCTGGGCCTCCGACCTGAACGTGGCCACCTTCCACTCGGCTGCGGCGACCATCCTCCGGCGTGAGGCGGAGAAGGTGGGGCTCACCCGCTCCTTCGTCATCTACGACGACAGCGACCAGCTCCAGCTGGTCAAGCGGGCGATGCGCGAGGAGCGGGTGGACCCGGTCCTCAATCCTCGCGACGTGCTCCGGCGCATCGACGTGGAGAAGAACGCCGGCCGGGGGCCCGACGTGGAGCGGGTCTCACCGGACGATTACCGCGGCCTCGCCGTTCAGCGCGCGTACCGCGCCTATCAGAAGCTGCTCCGGGCGGCGAACGCGGTGGACTTCGGCGATCTGCTGCTGCTCCTGGTGGAGCTGCTCCGGAAGGACGCCGAGACGCTCGAGAAGTACCGCGCCCGGTTCCAGCACGTCCTGGTGGACGAGTTCCAGGACACGAACCCGGTGCAGTACGAGCTTCTTCAGCAGATCGCTCCGCCGCCGGAGTCCAACCTGGTGGTGGTGGGGGACGACGACCAGTCCATCTACCGCTGGCGCGGGGCGGAGGTGAGCAACATCCTCGAGTACCCCGACCTCTACCGCGGCGCGCGGGTGGTCAAGCTCGAGCAGAACTACCGGAGCGACGGGAACATCCTCGACGCCGCCAACGCGGTCATCGCCCAGAACCCTCGGCGGATGCCGAAGAAGCTCTGGACCGACCGTCCCAAGGGCGAGCCGCTGCATCTCCTCATCTCGCGCGACGAGCGGGAAGAGGCGCACGAGGTCGCGCGGCGAATCCACTCCCTCCACCAGGAGAGCGTCGTCTCCTACGACCAGATCGCCGTGTTCTTCCGGGTGAACGCCCAGAGTCGCGTCCTGGAGGAGGCGCTTCGCCTGGCCCGGGTGCCCTACACGCTGGTCAGCGGCCGCAGCTTCTACGAGCGGGCGGAGATCAAGGACGCAGCCTCGTACCTGCGCCTCATGGCCAACCCGCGCTCGGACGCCGACCTCCTGCGGGTGGTGAACGTACCGGCACGGGCTATCGGAGATACGACGCAGGAGCGGCTGAGCGCATGGGCGGCGGACCAGGGGATCTCGCTCTGGGAAGCGCTGGACCAGGTGGAGTCCATCCCCACCTTGCAGGCAACGGCGCAGAAGCGGCTCCGGGGATTTCGCGCGCTGATGGAGCCGCTGGTCCAGTTCGCGGTCGAGGCGCCGTCGGCGGCCTCGGCGCTCGAGCGGATGCTGCAGGAGACGCGCCTGGTCGAGTCGCTGATGGAGGCCGGGGACGACGAGTCACTCGGCCGGGCGGAGAACCTCCGCGAGTTCGTCGGTGCGGCGCAGGAGTTCGATCTCCAGCGCGCGGCGCGTCCACCCCCGGGCCCGGAGTCGCTCGAGGCCGAGGCGCCGCCCCTGCAGGCGTTCCTGGAGCAGATCAGCCTGGTCGCCGAGGCAGACGCGGAGGCAGGCGAGGGCCGGGTCTCGCTGATGACGCTGCACGCGGCGAAGGGCCTGGAGTTCGATGCCGTCTTCCTCCCCGGGATGGAGGACGGCGTGTTTCCCCACCAGCGGGCGCTGGACGAGTTCGGCGACGACGAGGAGATGGGGGAGGAGCGCCGCCTCTGCTACGTGGGCTTCACCCGGGCGCGGAAGCAGCTCCTGGTCTCGCTGGCCCAGGCCCGGTCGCTGTTCGGCGAGCTGCGCTTCAACCCGCCGTCGCGCTTCCTGCGGGAGGTGCCGAAGGAGCTGTTCGACTTCCAGCCCGAGCTGCGAGCCCCGCCGCCCGAGCCCTCGTACGGACGCGCCGAGCGGAGGCCGCGGTACGACGACACCGGTCCTCGCATCGATCGAAGCTACGCCCAGGACGCGGACTACATGGAGGACGGTTCGGTCATCGGGATGCGGGTCCGCCACGCGCAGTTCGGCGACGGCGAGGTGATGGCCTGCGACGGGACGGGCCCGAACGCCAAGCTGACGGTCCGGTTCCGCACGGTGGGACTGAAGCGGGTCATCGCGCGGTTCCTGCAGCCGGCGTGACCGGCGCTCAGGCCTGAGCGCCGCTCCACAGCGCCGCCTCGCGGTGGAACAGCTCGATGAGAAAATCGAGCGTCGCGCGTACCCGCGCCACCCCGACCAGGTCCGGGTGCACGACGACGACGATGTCCCGCTCGCCGATCAGGCGCGGCGTGATCCGGACGAGTCCCGGTTCCTGCGACGCTGCGAAGCAGGGTAGGGGCGCGATGCCGACCCCCTCCACTGCCGCGCGGGCGACGGCGGCGATGCTGTTCCCACGGATCACGATTGTCGGCGGCGTCCGGAGCGAGCGCAGCCAGCGCTCGCCCTCGACCATCGCCAGCAGATCCGCGTAGCCGATGAGCTCTTGCCCGGTCATGTCGTCGATCGAGGCCGGAGAACCCTTCCGGGCGAGGTACGCGGGGGAGGCGTAGAGCGACCACCCGGCCTTCCCCGCCTTGCGGATGACCAGCTCCTGATCGGGAGTCGCCGCGAAGCGCACGGCGATGTCTGCCTCGCCTCGCCGGATGTCGAGCGGACGATTGTCACTGATGAGCTCGATGACCAGCTCCGGATACCGGCTGCGCAGCTCGGGCAACCGCTGCATGAAGTAGCTGTTCCCCGCCTCGGGGATGGTGAGGCGCACCGTCCCGGCCACCCGACCATCGGCGCCGGTGACGCAGCGCTCGAGGGCGGAGATCTGCTCCCCGATGGACTCGACCACCGGAAGGATGCTCTTCCCGGCCGGGGTGAGGGTCAGGCCGGCGGGGCCTCGCGCGAAGAGGCGGGTGCCCAGGTCACCTTCCAGGGCGCCCAGGCGGCGGCTCACGGTGGTGTGCTCCACCGACAGCTCCCGGGCCGCCTTCGCCAGGGAGCCCGACCGGGCAATGGTCAGGAAGTACCTGAGATCATTCCAGTCCATGGGCCACCGCAGATTCGCACAACGCATGTGCATCTACGAGCGTTCCCCGGGGCTCCCCCGGATCCGTATATGCACGCCCGCAACCGGCGGCCCCCCGACGAGGTGGTCTCGTTCCCCGGCCGGCGAGGAGAGCGTCATGGCATCGAAGAAGCCAGTCATCGCAGTGGTGGGCGCCACCGGCGCGCAGGGCAGCGGCCTCATACGCGCCATCCTTCAGGACCCGGAGCGCCGCTTCATCGCCCGTGCGATCACCCGGAAGCCGGACTCGGAGAAGGCCCGTGCGCTCGCCGCGCAGGGGGCCGAGGTCGTGGCTGCCGACGCTGACAATCCCTCCAGCCTCGATCACGCGTTCGCCGGGGCCACCGGCGTCTTCTGCATCACGAACTTCTGGGAGCACTTCTCGGCCGACCGCGAGATCGCCCAGGCCAGGGCGATGGCCCAGGCCGCGGCCCGCGCGGACGTGCGGCACGTGATCTGGTCCACCCTGGAGGACACCCGCCTCCGGGTCCCGCTCTCGGACGACCGGATGCCGACGCTGCAGGGCAAGTACAAGGTTCCCCACTTCGACGGGAAGGGCGAGGCGGACGCCCTCTTCTCCGAGGCGAAGGTCCCGCACACCCTGCTCGTCACCTCCTTCTACTGGGACAACTTCATCTACTTCGGAGCAGGGCCGAAGAAGGACGCCTCGGGGCAGCTGGCGCTCGTTCTGCCCCTGGGGAACATGAAGCTTCCCGGCATCGCGGCCGAGGACATCGGTCCCTGCGCCTTCGGCGTCTTCACGCGCGGCCAGGAGATGATCGGTCGCACGGTCGGCATCGCCGGCGAGCACCTCAGCGGTGCTGAGCTGGCGGCGGAGATGTCCACCGCGCTCGGGCAGCCGGTGCGCTACGAGGCCGTGTCTTTCGACGCGTACCGGAAGTTCGGTTTCCCCGGCGCGGACGACCTCGGGAACATGTTCCAGTACAAGCACGACTTCGAGCGCGAGTTCCGTGGCGCCCGGCCGGTGGAAGAGGCCCGCAAGCTGTACCCGGGGCTGCACACCTTCCGCCAGTGGCTCGCGAAGTACGCGAAGCAGATCCCGCTGAGCTGAGCTGACCCGTGCGCCAGGACCGAAGCACAGGGCGCCACCCCGCGCGGGTGGACGCCAGGGCCCCCCGTCTGCCCGCGACCCGCCTGCCCGCGCTCCCCGCGGGGCTCGCGACGCTGTTGCTCGCGACCACCGCGCTCGGCGGTGGCGCACGACGCAGCGAAGCGCCGCCACGGCTGGTCGAGACCGGGCTCTACGCCGGGCCTGGGGCGGAGACGCTCACCCGGGGCGTGCGCACCTGGACGCCGCAGTACCCGCTGTGGTCCGACGGTGCGACGAAGCGGCGGTGGATCCTGCTGCCGCCCGGGCGCTCCATCGACGCGTCGGATCCCGACGCCTGGGTGTTCCCGGCGGGCACGCGACTGTGGAAGGAGTTCTCCTTCGAGGGCCGGCGGGTCGAGACCCGCTACATGGAGCGCCGCGCCGACGGCACCTGGCTCTACGCGACGTACCGCTGGAACGCCGACGGGACCGACGCGGTCCGGGCCCCCGCCACCGGCGTTCCGGCCGCGGTGCGGCTCACCGGCGGCTCGGCGCACGACCTGCCCTCGGTCGGAGACTGCGAGGCCTGTCACGGCGCGGGCCGCTCGCCCGTGCTCGGGTTCTCGGCGCTCCAGCTGTCGCCGGACCGTGACCCGCTCGCCCCGCACGCCGAGTCGCCCCCGGCGGACGCGCTGGATCTGGCCTCGGCGGTGCGTGCCGGGCTCCTGCGCAGGCTGCCGCGGACGCTCCTCGAGACCCCGCCGCGGATCCAGGCGCGGACCGACGTGGCGCGCGCCGCGCTCGGCTACCTCCACGGAAACTGTGCCAGCTGTCACGACCTGCGCGGAGAGCTCGCCTCGGTCGGCCTCGACTTGACCCAGCGGGTGGCCCCCGGCCCCGATGCGGGTCCGCTGGCCACCGCGGTCGACGTCCCCGCCCGCTACCAGCCGCCCGGCGCCGACGAGCCGATGCTCCGCATCGCCTCGGGGCGGCCGGAGCGCAGCGCGCTGCTTCACCGGATGTCGAGCCGCGCCCCGGCCGACCAGATGCCGCCCATCGCCACCCACCGGGTCGACGCCGACGCCGTGGATCTGGTCCGGGCCTGGATCACGACGCTCGAGCCCACCGCGCGCGCGTTGGCGCCGGTCGTCGAACGCTGATCGACGGAACACCGTTCAGGAGGAAGCACCATGAATCGCCTCGCCCTCGCCGTCTCCACCCTCGTCGCTCTCGATGCCTTCGCCGCGCCGCCGGGCAAGCCGGACCCGAAGCAGATCGCCCGCGGGAAGTACCTGGTGACGATCGGCGGCTGCAACGACTGTCACACCCCGCTGAAGAAGACCCCGGAAGGCGCCGCCTGGGACATGGACCGGATGCTCTCCGGACATCCGGACACGCTGCCGATGCCGGCAGCGCCAGAGCACGACGAGCCATGGGGACTCGCCTTCGGAAGCACCATGACCGCGTTCTCCGGGCCGTGGGGTACCTCGTTCTCGCGCAACCTCACCCCGGACCCCGAGACCGGGCTGGGCACGTGGACCGAGAAGGACTTCATCGCCACCATCCGGAACGGACGGCACCTCGGCCGCGGCCGGCCGCTTCTGCCGCCGATGCCCTGGTTCAACTACCGGGAGGCGACCGACGACGACCTCCGCGCCATCTTCGCCTACCTCCGCTCCGTCCCGGCGGTGAAGAACCGGGTGCCGGACCCGCGGCCCCCCGCGCCCACGTCGACCGCGACGCGCTGACCCCGCGCGTCAACGGCGCAGGTGTGACAGCAAATGACAGCACAGTTCCCCGGCGACGCCGATGCACAGTCCCCGGGCGCGCAACGCCGTCCGCGCCCTCGCGTCCTCGACTCGAGGGGCGGAGAGAGGAAGCGATGAGCGAGCGTGCGTACGTCGGCGGATGCTTCTGTGGAGCAATCGAGCTGCGCATCGAGGGAAGGCCCTCCGCGATGGGCTTCTGTCACTGCATCTCCTGCCGGCAGTGGTCGGGCAGTCCGGTGACCGCCTTCACCCTCTGGCAGCCGATCGCGGTGACCATCGTCCGTGGTGCCAAGCTGATCGGCACCTTCGCCCGGAGCGAGCGCGCCGTCCGCAAGTGGTGCACCCGCTGCGGCGGGCACCTGTTCACCGAGCACCCGCGGTGGGGACTCGTCAACGTGCCCACCGCGGTGCTGCCGGGGTTCCCCTTCGGCCCGCAGTTCCACATGAACTACGCCGAGCACGCGCTCCGGCTTCCCGACGGGCTCCCGAAAATGACGGACCTTCCCGCGCCCATGGGAGGCACGGGACAGACGATGGCGGAGTGAGCCGGGGCGGGGTGCGCTCAGGGCTCGAGGAGCCCGCGGAGGAACGCCCGTGCCTCGGTGACGTTGCGGACGCGGAGCTCGGCACGGCTCGCCGCGGGACCGACGTGCACCGAGATGGATCCGGGCGGCAACGCGGCAAAGAGGTCCTCGTCGGTGCGGTCATCTCCGAGCGCGGCCACCAGGCTGCCGCGCGGGGCATGGGCGACCACCGCCTGCACCACCTGTCCCTTGTTCACGCCCTGGGGCCGGATCTCCACCACGTGGTCGCCGGTGAGCACCTCGGCCGGTGCGTTGGAGAGCAGGGTCGCGAGGTGCAGCAGGAGATCTCCCGCCTGCGCGGCGCCGTATTCCGGATCCGCCGCGCGGTAGTGCCAGGCCAGGCCCGCGGTCTTCTCCTCCACCAGCGCCCCCGGCGTCCGGGCCGCGTACTCCTCGAGGATGTCCCTCGCTTGTGGCAGCCAGCTGCTCGGATCGATCACCGCGCCGTGCCAGCGCTCGCCCGGCATGCGAGACCAGTACCCGTGCTCGGCGTGGAGACCGACGGGGAGCGCGCCGAGCCACCGCTCGAGCGTGTCGCGCCGGCGCCCGCTCACCACGTGGACCACGTAACGCTCCGCGAGCGCGCCGAGGAGCGTGATCAGCGACCCGTCGGGCACGGCGAGATCCGGAGTGCGCGCGAACTCCACCATCGTCCCGTCGTAGTCGAGGAGCAGCGTCGCGGAGGGCGCGGTCCGGATCCTCGCCTGTGCGGCGGCGAGCGCCGGCTGAGCCGACGGGCGCAGCGCATGCGGTGGCTCGAGGTCCGAGCCCAGGCGGTCGAGGAACTCGCGGGCCCACCGGTGCACGTCGTACGTCTCCACCCGGGCCCGCAGCGCGGCCATCCGGATGCGTCGTTCCTCGACCGGCATCTGAAGCCCCCGCCACAGGGCATCGGCTGAGCCCTCCCGGTCGTAGGGGTTGACCAGGAGCGCCTCGGCCAGCTCGGCGGCGGCCCCGGTGAACTCGGAGAGGACCAGGACCCCGTCTCCATCGGTGCGGGCGGCGATGAACTCCTTCGCCACGAGGTTCATCCCGTCCCGGATGGGGGTGACCACCAGCACGTCCGCGGCACGGTAGAGCGCCGTCACCTCGGGCGGCGAGAGTCCGCGGGCCAGGTACCGCACCGGCGACCAGGTCGGCGTGGCGAACCGACCGTTGATTCGCCCCACCAGCGCGTCCACGGTCTCGCGCAGCCCCTGGTACGCGCCCACGCCGGTCCGCGAGGGAACGGCGACCTGGACCATTCGCACGTGCTCGCAGAGCTCCGGATGCGATACCAACAGTTGCTCGTAGGCGAGGAGCCGGCGCGGGATGCCCTTGGTGTAGTCGAGGCGGTCGATGCCCACGAGGAGGCGCTCGGAGCCGGAGCGGACGGACTTCATCTCCTCCACCACCGCGGGGTCTCCCGAGAGCTCGCGCCAGTGCCCGGCGTCCACGCCCATCGGGAACACGCCCAGCCGCACCTCGCGCCCGCGCCAGGGGATGCGATCCACGTCCGTCCAGGCGCCGGTGGTCCGCAGCACCGAGGACGAGAAGTGCCGGACATAGGCCGCGGTGTGGAAGCCGACCAGGTCCGCGCCGAGCAGGCCCTCGAGGATCTGCTCCCGCTGGGGAAGGATGCGGAACGTCTCCGAGGAGGGGAAGGGGATGTGGAGGAAGAAGCCGATGCGCGCGTCGGGGATGCGGGCGCGCACCAGCGCCGGCACGCGCATCAGGTGGTAGTCCTGGACCCAGATCAGGTCCCCCGGCCGGTGATGCTCCACCACCGCGTCGGCGAAGCGGCGATTCACGCGCTCGTAATCCTCGAATCCGCCGATCTCCAGCGGGAGCTCGCTGGCGAAGTAATGGAACAGCGGCCAGAGCACGCCGTTGGAGTACGACTCGTAGTAGCGCGCCACCTCCTCCCGGGAGAGCGACACGGGGACCAGCCGCATTGCCTCGAGCCGCTCGGCGAGGAGCGCGGCGTCCTTCTCCGGAAGCGGGTCCACCATCCCGGGCCAGCCGATCCACAGTCCGGCGGATCGCTCGTGCGGACCGAGCAGACCGGTCGCGACGCCGCCGACGCTCGGCTGCACGTCGACCCCGTCCGCGTCCGCGCGGACCGTCACCGGGAGCCGGTTGGAGACGATGAGGACGCGTGACACTCCCAGGGCTTGTACCGGGAGAGGGCGACCCGCCGGCACCTCGTGAAGGGCAAGTGCGCAGTTTGGAACGGGAAGGTGCGTCGGCCCGGAAACGCGGTTAGAGCCGGCCGCCATGCACTGGGCTCCCTGCACGCTGTTCGACGCGGCGACGTTCGGCACCTACCTGGCCGCGGCGGCGGCGCTGGTGGCAGCGCCGGGGCCGGGCCAGGCGCTGGTGATGGCCCGCACCCTCCAGGGTGGCCTGCGCGCCGGTCTGCTCACCAGCGTCGGGCTGAACCTGGGCACGCTGCTGCACACTGTCGCCGCGGCGCTCGGCCTCTCCGCGCTGCTCCTCGCGTCGGCGACGGCGTTCACCGTGGTGAAGCTGGTCGGGGCGGTGTACCTCGTCGTGCTCGGAGCGAGGATGCTCCTCGCGACGCTCCGGGAACGTCCGGCGGTCTCGCCCGAGGGTCCGGAGTCCGGGGCCCCGCGCATCGTGCGCTCGCGCCTCCTCCTCCACGGCGCTCTCACCGGTGTGCTCAACCCCAAGGTGGCGCTGTTCTTCCTCGCCTTCCTGCCGCAGTTCGTCCGCCCGGAGCGCGGCGCGGTCTTCGTGCAGTTCATGATCCTCGGGCTGGTGCTCGCGACGCTGGGGGTGACGGGCGACTCGCTCGTCGCGGTGATCGCCGCGCGCACCGGGCGGCGCATGGTGGCGACCGCCTGGCGAGAGCGCCTCACCGGAACCGTGCTGGTCGCCCTCGGCGTGCGGCTGGCCCTGATCCAGCGGTAGGCAGACGCCTCAACGGGCGACTGTCACCGGCATCAGGTTGTCCTCGGGGATGCGGTCCACCAGTTCGTTGAGCGGGTCCACGCCCGCACGCGCGGGCACGCGGTCGGTCACGAAGGTCAACGTGGTGCGCGGTCCTTCGAACTTCCGTGGCTCGAGGACCAGCGCGTCTCCCTTCGCGTCCAGGACGCCCACCGGGAGCCAGTCGTGGAGTGGCACCTCGTTCTCGACGCCCAGCGCGTCGGCCTGGTGCTTGTGCGTCTCCAGCTCGAGGGTGACGTCGTATTTCCCGTCGGGGCGCCGGCTGGCCTTCGCCGAGACCACCCGGTTCTCGTAGAGCGTGATCTGCTCGAACTGGTCCGTCAGGTAGTACTGGAAACGCTCCGGAGTGTGGCGGCGGAGCGCGGCGAGCAGCACCCGCGACGTCGGGTAGGGCGGCCCCTTGTCGCCGTACTCCTGGACCACCTCTCGCAGGGCCTGGTTGACGGCGTCCTCACCGATGAGGTCCTGGAGGCCGTACATCACCAGGCTCCCCTTGGAGTAGTGGATGTAGCCCTGGTCCTCCACGCGAAGGAGGGGCAGCTCCTTCTTCTTCTCCGCGCTCCGCCCCGACAGGTAGCGATCCAGCTCGTAGCGGAGGAAGCGGCGCATGACCTGCGGCCCGTAGGCGTGCTTCATCACCATCAGAGCCGAGTACTGGGCGAGCGTCTCCACCAGCGCGGTCATCCCCTGCGAATCGGCGCTGAGGACCTGATGTCCCCACCAGTGGTGGCCGACCTCGTGCGCGGTGACGTAGAGCGGGTAGTCGATGGCGTCGGGACGGCCCTTCTCCACCTCGGCGATGAAGCCGATGGCCTCGGAGAAGGGGATGGTGCTGGAGAACGACTCGGCGAAGGTCGCGTATCCGGGGAACTCCACGATGCGGAGCACCGGGTGCTGGTACGGTCCGAAGGCCCTGGTGAAGTAGTCGAGCGAGTCCTTCATTCCCCGGCGCATGCTGGCCAGGTCGTACGTGTGGTCGGGGTGGTGGGCGATCTCCAGCGCCACGTCGTTCCACCGGTCGTGCTCCACCACGTACCGGGCGGAGAGGAACGCGAGGTAGTGGAAGATCGGCCGCTCCTCGACGAAGTGGAAGTACCGGCGGCCGCCCTCGGTCCACTCCCGCTCCAGGGTGCCCGGGGCCACCACGCGCTGGTCGGCGCTGGTGCTGACAGTCGCCTCGAAGCGGATCCGGTCCGCGTCGTGGGTGATGTAGTTGAAGGCCGGCGCCGCCGGGTCATCCAGGTCGAGGGCGCGCTCCCGCGGGCCGAGCCCGTGCTTGCGCCGGACCTCGTCGTCCACGAGCTCCTTCTGGACGAAGTACCCGAGGCCCGGGAGGTACTCGCCGTCGATGAAGGTGCCGTTCTCGACGATGCGGGTGTCGCTGCCCTCGTTCTCGAAGCCAGGGTTCAGGTAGCTGACGCGGAAGGCGAGCTCGGTGCTCGCCCCGGGCGCGAGCGGCTGCCGGAGCCGGAAGGCGTGCACCCCGGTCTCGCCGTCGGAGACCAGGGTCTCCTGGCCGCCGGGGAAGGTCATGCCGCGCACCGTGGCCCGGGGGCTGATGCGCACCACGATCTGATCGATGGGCTGCGCGGTGCGGTTGACGAGCGTGTCCACCCCGTCGAGCTCCACCCTCCGCTCGCCGGGAAAGATGTCGACCCGCGTCTTCACCGCGGTCACCTTCGGCTGAGCGAGGGCGCCGAGCCGTTGCTTGTAGCGCTTCTCGTACTGCGCCTGCGCCTCCTCGCGCGAGAAGCGGGTCCGGTATGGATTCAGGACGTTGGTGTTCCAGAAGATGAAGGCGCCGGTCGCCGCGGCAACGGCCAGCGCCACCCCGAGCAGCGCGCCCGAGCGCCGGTCCAGCCGGGCCCGGGCCTCGCGCCACCGCTCGCGGAAGGTCTGCGGCGTGCCACGGACCCAGAAGAGCGAGGCGACCACCGCCAGCGCCACGGCGATGGCAACCCAGTAGAGCTCGAACCAGACCAGCGGGGCGACGTAGTGCCCGTAGCCGTTCATGTCCGAGTAGGGGTGCGCCGGGACCGACGCGTAGCGGAGGAGGTGGTGCTCCACGCCGAGGACCGGCATCAGGAGCGAGATGGCCAGGAAGACCACCATCGCGAAGTAGCCGACGTACTTCTGGTCGATGAGCACGTGCACCAGCACCGCCAGCGAGCAGAGGCAGGCGAAGAGCACGAAGCTGATGCCGTAGAGCGAGCGGAGATAGAGCCCCAGCTCGAAGTGGAAGAACCCCTTCGCTGCCTGGATGACGACCCCGGAGACGACCACCACCGCGAGCAGGAGGGCGACGATGCCCAGGAGCGCGGTCAGCTTCGCAGCCACCACCGCCCAGCGCGGGGTGGGAAGCGCGTCGTAGATCTGCGCCATCCCCGCGTCCCGCTCGCGCCACACCAGCTCTCCGGCGTACAGCGTGAGCACGATGAGGATGAACATCGCGAAGGAGCCGGCGACCACGGTGATCACCTGGCGGGTCACCGGGTAGGTCGGGGTGCCGTAGAGCGTGCCGATGGCCGGCGCGGTGGAGGCGATGAACAGCACCCCCGCGAGGACGATGACTCCGAAGAAGACGCTCTTCACCGTCTCCCGGAGCTGCAGCCGCACCAGCGCGCCGAAGACGCCCCGAGATGCGCGTGAAGAGAAGTCCAGGTGCGCGTGCGGGACGGTCACCCGGGCACGATCCTCGTCGAGCGCTTCCGGGGCGGCACGCTGTGTCGCGGCTCCCCCGGCGACGGAGAAGGAGAAGCGGCGGTAGGTGAAGGCGAAGAGCGCGACCGCGATGCCGGTCCAGAGCACCCGGTTCCACAGGAAGTCGCCCTCCAGACCGAGGAGCCGCGTGTTCTTCTCGGCGATGGACCAGTAGTGGGTCACGCTGTCGATGGCGAGCAGCCCGAAGGGGTCCACCAGGGCGGCCAGGGTCCGCCGCTCGACGTCACCGGTCAGGTTGATGCCGATGAAGTAGCCGAGCAGGGCGACGACCGCTCCGACGTAGACCGGGAGCATGCGCCGGGTGAGCACCGCCAGCGCGAAGAACACCGAGGCCATGAGCAGGAGGTCCGGCAGGACCACCAGGAGGTACGGCACCACGTACGCACCGAGCCGCTGCGGGCCCACGCGAGCCGCGGGCATCCACGGCAGCTTCGTGGCCAGGAAGGCGCCGAGGCCGATGGCCAGCGAGAGGACGAGGAGGACGCCCAGCGCTCCGAGGAACCGGCCGCCCAGGTACTGCGCCCGGGTGATGGGGCGGGTGAAGAGGAGCGGAGTGGTATTGGCGTCCACGTCCTGGTGGGTGGCGCGGCCGGCGATCGCGGCGTTGATGACGACGGTGAAGCTGGCGATGAGCGTCATCAGGCTCGCCAGCGACCAGGGCGAGTTGATGTCCACCTTGCCGCCGGTGCCGAAGTCCACCGTTGCGTTGGGAATGGCGCCACCCGCGGCGAGGATGAAGAACGCCGCGAGGACGAAGAACACCCCGAAGTAGACGTAGGTCGAGACGCGGTGCAGCCGCTGTCTCACCTCGAAGCCGGCGATGGCCAGGAGCATCGTCACGCCGCCCGCGAGCGGAGGTCGGCCCCACGCCGGACCGCGAAGTAGACGTCCTCCAGCTCGGGGTCGGCGGGCACGAAGCCCGGAGCCGGCGCCGCGTCGGCCAGGACTCGCACCCGGGTGCGCCCGGCGACGAGGCGGGTGGAGACCAGGGACAGGGACTCCGAGAGCTTCGCGACCTCGGACTTCTCGACGGTGCGCTCCCAGAGCCGTCCACGCAGCCCCGCCACCGCCTCCGCCGGCTGCTGGACCAGCCGCAGCTCGCCCTGGTGCATGATCGCCATGCGGCTGCAGAGATCGGAGACGTCGCTCACGATGTGCGTCGAGAGGAGCACGATGACGCTCTCGCTGATCTCGGAGAGCAGGTCGTGGAAGCGGACTCGCTCCTCGGGGTCCAGCCCGGCGGTGGGCTCATCGACGATGAGCAGCCGCGGGTCGCCGATCAGCGCCTGGGCGATGCCGAAGCGTTGCTTCATGCCGCCGGAGAACGTCCCCAGCGCGCGGTTCCGCGCGTCCCAGAGGTTGGTGCGGTGGAGCAGCGCCTCCACCGTCTCCTTCCGCAGCGCCCGGTCCGCGAGCCCCTTCAGCCGGCCCAGGTGGTCGAGCAGGTCGACCGCCTTGACCTTCGGGTAGACGCCGAACTCCTGGGGCAGGTACCCGAGCAGCTTCCGAACCGCGTGCTTGTCGCGGAGCAGGTCGATGTCGCCGAGGCGCACCGAGCCGGTGTCCGGGTCCTGGAGCGTCGCGAGCGTGCGCATCAGGGTGGACTTGCCCGCGCCGTTGGGCCCGAGCAGGCCGAACATCCCCGGGCCCACGGTGAGGGTGACGTCGCGGAGCGCCTGGACGCCGTTGGGGTACCTCTTCGAGAGGTTCTCGATGACGAGGTTCATGCGTTCCCGGAGGACGCCAGACCGACTGTCCGATTTCCACCCCGAAGCATCACGGCCCCTTGGGAGCCGCGCAAAGGTGGCGTCCAGGCTCAGCGGAACCGGAATCCGAGGACCCGTCCGTCGGTGGCGAGCACCCAGGCCACGTTTCCCCTGACCAGAGGCCGCGTACGGAGCGCGCTGTCCACGCGGGCCGTCGCGGGCGAGCCGGGGCGAGCGAGGTCGATGGCGAGGAGCCGGCCCTCGCGATCGGCGGTGGGGACCAGGACCCGGTCCTGCCACTCCGCGACGCCGCCGATGAGCGATGCAGGAAGCGACGCGCGCCAGCGGGGCTGCGTGCCGTGGGCGTCTTCACCCACCAGCGAGTGGTCCTCCAGCCCGACCCACACCCGTCCCAGCGCGGAGCTGGGCGGTGAAACGATGCTCGGGCCGAGCGACACCACCCGCCGCTGCGCACCCGTGCGCGGGTCCAGCACCAGGAGCCGTCCGGACTGCTCGGCGATCCAGAGCGCGTCGCCCTCCAGCACCGCGCCCGTCGGGTCCCGGGCCGGCGCCTTCCAGCGGAGCGCGCCGTCGTCGCCGGAGAGCAGGAGCACCGCGGCGGGGCCGATGGCCAGCACTCCGTGCTCGATCGCCAGCAGGCCCCGCGGCGGTGACCGACCGCGCAGACCGAGCGAGGCGTTCCAGCCCCGCCGCGTTGGCAGCCCGCCGGAGGCGGCGGGGAACGAGCGGAGCTCCCCCTCCTTCGCGAGCAGCAGCAGGCGTTTCCCGACCGCGGCCAGCCCGGCCGCCGGCGGCTGGCCCCCGGCGCGCCAGCGCTCGTGCCCGGTCGCCGCATCGAGGGCCACCAGCGTCTCTCCGCCGCTCACCGCGCCGACGACGCCGTCCTCGCTCACCACCAGCGGCAGCTCGATCTCCGCTCCGGTCTCGACGGTCCAGACCACCCGGCCCGCGGCGTCGAGGCGGATGACCCGGCCGGCGTCGTTGCCGAACACCGCTCCGTCTCCGAGCGGCGTCAGCCCGGTGCGGCTCGGCGCATCCCCGGAGACGGTGAACACCGGCACCAGCGGCGCGCTGCACGCCGGGCACAACCCCGCGAGCACGAGCGCACGCACGAGGTACGGGAAGAGCCGGCTCCGCGCAGGGGGGCGCGGCTGGCAGTCTGGCGGAGGCACGCGCGCTCACGCTAGACCAGAACCGTCGTGAGCGACCGCGGTCCCGGACTGGTGCTGATCGTGCTCGGAGTGGGGCTCGTGGTGATCGGCCTGCTGGTCTGGACCGGAGCCCTGTCCTGGTTCGGGCGGCTACCGGGCGACATCCGCTGGGAGGGCGAGCGAGGCCGGATCTACGTCCCGGTGGTGTCGATGCTCCTGCTGTCGATCGCCCTCTCGGTGCTGGCCTGGCTCCTCCGGCGCTGACCGGGCTACGAGGACCCGCCGCCGCTGGCGACCTTCATGCCCTTGGGGATGACCACCACTCCGTCGCTGGTGACGTGGAAGCGGCGTCGATCCTCGGCCTCGTCGTAGCCGATGGTCATCCCGGCGGGGATCTCCACGTTCTTGTCCACGATGGCCCGGCGGATCTTGCAGCGCCGTCCCACGGTGACGTTCTCGAAGAGGATGCACTCGCTGACATCGGAGAACGAGTTGATGCGCACCTTCGGGGCCAGGACGCTGCGGTGGACGTGGCCGCCCGAGATGATGCAGCCGTCGCAGACGAGGCTATCGGTGGAGTAACCGACCCGCTCGTTCTCCTCGTCGTTGAACACGAACTTCGCTGGCGGGTAGGAGCGGGTCTGCGTGTAGATGGGCCAGCGATCGTTGTAGAGGTTGAAGATCGGATCGACCTCCACCAGGTCCATGTTGGCCTGGAAGTACACGTCGATGTTCCCCACGTCCCGCCAGTAGCCGCGCTCCTTGGGCTCCTGCCCCGGGTAGGTGTTCTCGGCGAAGTCGTACACGTGCACCCGCGCGTGCTTGTAGAGCTCGCTGATGATGCTCCGGCCGAAGTCGTGCGCGCTCTGGTCGTTGGCCGCGTCACGGACGACCTCCTGGACCAGGGTCTCGGTCTCGAAGAGGTAGTTCCCCATGGAGGCCAGGCACTTCTTCGGATTGCCGGGCATGGGCGGTGGATTCTTCGGCTTCTCGAGGAAGCCCTGCATCCGCCCGTCCGGACCCACGTCGATGATGCCGAAGTCGTGTCCCTCCTCGATCGGTATCGGGATGGCGGCCACCGTGCAGTCGGCCTTCGCCTTCAGGTGGTACTCGAGCATCTTCGACACGTCCATGCGGTACACGTGGTCCGCGCCGAAGACGAAGATCTGGTCCGGTTCCTCGTCGGTGATGAGGTTGAGGTTCTGGTAGATCGCGTCGGCGCTTCCCTTGTA
>AR_comb_assmDRAFT_10103898_pt1 | contig 18761 bp, 13 predicted proteins | sample ArasoioldDNA_FD_10543 | JGI IMG/M metagenome (IMG submission 10543) | reverse complement strand
CGAAAGTAGGAATGCACAGCTCTACTCCGTATCTTAGTCGTCAATAGCGCGGAGCGTCAACGCAGGTAGATTGAGAACGCGGGCTAACGACTCACCGACACGAAGTGGCCAGCTCTGAGCATTTGTGATTTGAAGGATTGGAAGATCGTGATCTCGTTCTTGATGCCTGTGATTCTCTGCCTTACCGTCATGGCCTCAGTCAGCCTCGGTATCCTCGCCGCCTACATCGCAGTCTTCGGCATTCTGAGTACGTTCGGCGAACCCTCACGCCCCGAGCCCGTTCCGGCACGCTCGCGCCTGGTCCTGGTTCCCAACCAGAACCACGCCAGCGGCGACTAGAAAACTCTCTAACTGTTCAGGGCTTTGCTTCGAGGGGACAAGTCGTCAAGCGTCGGTTGTTCCACTGCCTGGCAAGCTACATCGCACCCAAAATAGCTGCGAACTCATCCTCCCGCACACGAATCGCGCGCCGACGCACATCTTCCGGAATGCTGACCGCCTTCCGGAGTGTGGCGTCGATATGAATGCCGACAATTTCGGTAATGGCGGCGACCTGGTCGCTGGCGTCGTGACGCATCTCGTGCATCATACGGATCGATTTTTCTTTAATCTCCAGCAGCATCGAACGGATCGAGATGGCATCCCCCGGGTGCAGCTCCCTCTTGTACTGGGTGTGCTGCTCGACCGCAGCCATGCCCGTTCCGTCCTGCGCGAATCGCGATGAATTCAGTCCAATCATCGACAGCAATTGCCAGCAAGCCTCATCGAACTTGCTCGTGTACCACATCACGTTCATGTGTCCCATATGATCGCAGTGCCACGGATATACCACCCCGCGGTAAGTTGTCAGCCATTCCGACATATAATTCCTTTTCTATTGCCGAAACATCCGGCGGATTTCATATGCCTGCAATTCTTCGCTCAACGGAATCTCAAATGATTCCTCGACGCATCCTTCTTCTTCTTGCTGCTCTTCTGGCACACCTTCTACAGCCTGTAAGAACAGGTTCTGTACTCTGAGAGCCTCTTTCGGATCGAATCCCCATGCTGCTTCAAAACTCATAAATGACCTCTCGGACAGATTTGTCACGTCCTTGTAAGAAAATCGGCAATTCCCTGCACATTCTGCAGTTGCCGAAAAATCCGGCCGAGCAGTGGAAACATGTCTGCCTCCACCGCGCCGGCCGGAACCAATCAGCAGCTTACGGATTGCAGCTCACGGGATTGGTATTGTTGTTCGGGCTGGTGCACAGCGGGCCGAGGTTGTTCTTTGCGCTCGGAACGGAAATGAACGCAACCGGGCCTGCGTTATGCTCGCCATTGAATGGTGTTGGCTTGGTCACATCGAATGTGCAGCCGTCCACATTGGCGTCGTTGGGGTTATTGAACCAGAATCCCAGGTGGAATGTGTTGATCGGATTGGGATTGCTCTGGTCCGGATCGAAGCCGAAGATCTGATCCAGCAGAATCGTCTTGATCGTGGCCTTGAACGTGCCCTTGCCGCTGGCCTCGAGATCCGACTGATACCACGCCATACCGAAGTTGGTGAAGGCCGGGTTCACGGTCGCATCCGACAACAGGTTGCTCCGCTCCACCGTGAACATATCGAACGCCAAATTCGGTTTGAAGTTCGAACCGCTGATTGTCAGCGTGTCCGCCAGCTTTCCGCGGGTAACTGTCGCGCTGACGCTGGGAGTTGGGCCGCCTGCGACTCCGAGGCAGCTCAGGAACTTCGGGTTTGGGTAAAGCTTGAATGTCTTGGTATCGACTTCTGGCGTTGCTGAGGACAGAACATCGTCCTGAGCATGCAGAGGCTGGCTCACAATCACCATACCGGCAAACATCGCCAAAACAGCTAGTTTCAGTTGCAGGGCTTTCTTTGTAGCAAAACTGCTCATTGCGATTACTTCTCCTTTTTCTTTTCTCTTGAACTGAGGCCGGGCTCCCCGTGCGGGTGAGCGCCGCCATCGATGGCTTTTCTGGGATAGACCTTGCCGCCTCGTGGGGATTGCACTTACAATCTCGCCAGAGTTCAGCAGTACCACCGACCGCAGCCAGACCGACCCTACGTGAATTGCTCCGCAGCGTCCTTAAGAGGGCGGTTAAGAATTCACAAGAGTTTGGCAAAATTTCTCCAAGAACCTTTATGCCGCTGGAAACTCAGGTCTTATATGAATTCGGCAGCTTCCGCCTGAACCCCGCGGATCACTCGCTGCTTTCCGCCGGCAAGCCCGTCCCATTGACTCCGAAGTCCTTCGAAATCCTGGTCATGCTGGTTGAACGAAAGGGATCTCTTGTCACCAAAGACGAATTGATGAAGAGGATTTGGCCGGATAGCTTTGTGGAGGAAGCCAACCTTACCGTCAATGTTTCGGCTCTACGGAAGGCCTTGGGAGATACCACGGAACATCAGCAATACATCGAGACGGTGCCGAAACTCGGCTATCGCTTCATCGCCCCAGTGAGCACTGTGTCGACAGGGATATCGATTGTGCCAACACAGGCATCCACGACAACCGAAGAACCGATTTCCGTTGCGCCGATTGAAACAAAACAGTCCATACTTGTTGAGATCAAGCCGGATGTTTCGCGGCGGAGAATTTTGTGGGGCATCCTGTCAATTGCCGTCGCAGCTGTTCTCGCTGTTGGCTACTGGCAGCTTCCCAAGGCGCCTAAGTCGCAAAGAGTCAGCACTGAACCTCGCCGTCTGGCAATTCTTCCCTTCCGCAACATGAAGCCCGACCCAGCCAGCGACTTCCTTGGCTACTCTCTCGCCGATGCGGTCATCACCCGGCTAGGGTCAGTGCAATCCCTGCGGGTAAGGCCCTCATACGCCGTCGAGAAATATCGCGACCAGACGATCGAGATTCCGAAGGTTGCCACCGAACTCGATGTCGACACTCTCCTGACCGGGAATTACATCCGGGATGGGGATGACCTGCGGATTACCTGCCAGCTGGTCGATGCCAAGACTCGAAACATCCTGTGGAAGGGGGCCTTCGATCTGCGTTATCAGAAACTGCTCACGGTGCAGGACCAAGTTTCTGAGCAGATCATTCATGGGCTTGAACTGAATCTCTCGACTTCAGAGGCCGCGCAACTGAAAGCAGATGAACCCGGCGACCCCCTTGCCTATGAATACTTCCTGCGTGGTGTCGACCTGTATGCGCGCAGCGATTTTCCGCTCGCCATTAGCATGCTGGAGAAGTCCTCGGATCTCGACCCGCATTACGCCCCCACCTGGGCGTACTTGGGACGCTCATACAACGCCAGCGCCTCGTTTCAATTGGAAGGTCTCAACTACTACCGTAAGGCACAGGCTGCCTTCGACCGCGCGCTGGCGCTACAGCCGGCTCAGACCGAAACGCGTATCTATCTCGCCAACTTCCTCACCGATACAGGCCGCGTCGAACAATCTGTACCGCTACTGCGAGAGTCCCTCAAGACCAATCCCCATCATGCCGAGCTCCATTGGGAACTCGGTTACGCGTACCGTTTCGCCGGCATGCTGAACGAATCCGTCGCCGAATGCGAACAAGCCCGTCAATTGGATCCCAATGTCAAGCTGAACAGTTCTGCACTTAATGCATATCTCTATCTCGGACAATACGACAAGTTTCTCCAGAGCATTCCTGCAAGCGATGATGTGCCATTTCACGTTTTCTATCGCGGATTTGCGGAATATCACCTGAAAGACTACGCCCGAGCGATTGGAGATTTTGATCGCTCGTATGCACTGAGCCCCGCGCTACTGCAGACGCAAGTGGGGAAGGCGCTGAGCGAAGGCTTGAGCCATCGCGAGTCCAAAGGATTGGAGATCTTGCGTGCCGCCGAGAATAAAGTGAACGCGCGCGGCGTCGGCGATTCTGAGGCCATCTACAAAATCGCGCAGGCCTTCGCCGTTTTGGGGGATCGGCAGTCGGCCCTGCGCATGCTCAAACACAGCATCGACAACGGATTCTTTCCCTATCCTTACTTCATGTCCGATCCGTTCCTCAACAACGTGCGCTCCGAATCTCAGTTTTCAGAGCTTATGGAAAGCGCCCGTCAACGACACGAGACATTCAAGAAGTCTTTCTTCTAGTGTTTGTTAGTAGATCACCTTCAGCGAGAACTGGATCTGCCGTGACGAGCCGGCCGTCTTGCTGATAATCCCGAACCCGCTGCCATTGACGATGTTCGACGGCAATCCAAAATTCACAATATTGAAGATGTTGAAGAACTCCGCGCGAAACTCGATCGTTCCCAGCTCCGCGTTGCCGCGATGTCCGAAGGGAGTGTCTTTGATCAGTGCGAAATCAAAACTGTGAAATGCTGGTCCACGGAAGGTGTTGCGTCCTAGTGTTCCGAAACGGCCGCTGTGCGGCCCTGTTCCCCCGGGAATGTTAATTGGAATATCGAAGAAGGACGCGTTGTCCGTACCCTCGCCGAAGTAATCTTCCCGCACCGCCCGGCTCGTCGAAAAATGCGGCATTGAAACCAGGTCCGGGCGATCTCCACCGCCCAGGCCGGCACCGGTTTGCTGGATGCCCGAGTAAACCGTAAACGGAGACCCTGTCGTCAGAGTCGTAATGTTCAGGACCTGCCAACCCCTAGTAAATGGTCGGCCCAGGGGCCGCAGAAAACTCACTTTTTCAAAAGGTAGCACCTGGATCACGCTGGCGGCGAACACATGCGTTACATCGAAAGTCGACGGACCTTTTTCCACCCATGGTTCCCATGGATTCTGCGGTCCAGTTTGCAAAACGGTTCCGGAAGTCCCCAGCAGTCCACCCAGCACGGAACTCGTATCGTCCAGTGACTTGGAATATGTGTAGCTGGCCTGCAATCCCAGACCCAGCCGCGCCGAATTCTTGTTCAGTCCAGTCTGCAGCGCGTGATAGGACGAGTGCGACCCATCCGTCATGATGGTCTCAGGACCAAACCCTCCCGTCGCATGACATTCAGAATCAAACTGCGTGAACGGTGCAAATCCCTGACACGCTCCGCCGTAACCATTTGGGTTATAAAACCTCGGGAGATGGATTCCCGCCGTGGCCACGTATGCAGCGCTGAACTTGAAATCATGGAAATCGTGGTCGACACCCGCGGTCCAACTCCCCACGTATCCGTTTCCGAAGTCCTTCGCAATGCCGTAGATGCTCAGCAATTGCACGTTCCCAGGAGCCAGCGCGTTCAGGTCATTCTGGAATCGCACGTAATCAAAGACAGTATTCGCCGGAACATCCTCGGTTCGCCCCGTTGCAAAAATCGGTTCTCCCTGGATGTTGTAAGCGGTCGGTAGATTGAGTGGAACGAATTGATTCTGGAAATTGATCGGCTCATTCGGTTGCGCGTAAATCACCGGCGCAAACACGTAGGGAATCGCCGCGGTCAGCGAATTGTCCTGCCACAAGTTTGGAAGAAGTGTTGTGATCGACGCTCCGGCATGCAGGACCGTCTTCTTGGTCAATCCATAGTCGAGTCCCAGCCGCGGCCCGAAACCTTTCCAGTCCTGATCGTACGGCGGCTGCGGGTTGATCAACTCCTTCTGTATCGCATTGTGATCCCAGTACGGCACCGTCTTTCCGTCTGCACCAAGGAAGATCGGAAGCGATGTACGCTTTGTCGCCTCGTGGATACGGCTGTTCACTTCATATCGCAGCCCGTAGCTCACAGTCAGTTTCGGAGTAGCCTTCCACGCATCCTGGAAGTAGACGTTGTAAGCCTCACGCCGGACCCCCGCTTCGTTAAACTTGTCGCCCACCGGAGTCACATCGGCAGCCGCCATGATGTTGTAGGAATACGCTGTGGCCGTCAGGAGCCCCGTGAGCGAGTCCGGCAGCGCGTCGCCCACTTGAATGTCGTGCGTTCCACTTGCTGATTTAATGAATACTGGCGAGTACGCCTTTCCTCCACCAAACTCGTACAACCCATTCGGATTCACGCCGAAGATCGTCGAATCGCGATTAATGCGAATCTCTGTTCCCCACTTGAACGAGTGCGACCCGCGGGTCCAACCGAAATCCTGCTTGAACTGATACAGGTTTCCGTACGATCCGAAGATCGATCCCGCAGGCTGATTGAATGGCTGGTACAACCCATCGGCGTAGGCAATCCCCGGCTGCGAGTGGTTGGTCGCGGGGAAAAACGGAGTGCTCCGGACGTAACTCACCGACGTGTCGGAAGTCATATGCGCGGAAATCACCCGCGTGTAGTGCACGCCAAAATTCCGCTGATGATCGAAAAACTGCACGCCAAAGTCGGGATCAATCGCCGTCTGATCGGGATTCGTCAGAGGTCCGGTCACCTGATTCAAACTGAAGCGCGTGATCACAGATGCCTTATCCGATATCTTGTGATCCACCCGGATCGAGAACTGATCGGTCCGCGTCTCGATCTTCGACGACGTTGCAAACGTACGCTCACTGAACGGGCCCCCGGGTTCATTCGGCAGCGGATAGTGATTCAGCACGGGCGCGATGTCCGGATCCACCGGAACCGTCAACGTGTCGCCCTCAAATGTCGTGGTATCGATTCCCTGCCGCTCCTCCGGCGTCGGCACCGGAATCACCTGCGTCGTCCCCAGCACCTGGCGAAATCCCTGATACTCGCCGAAGTAGTACGTTCGGTTGCGTCCGTCGTAGAGTCCTGGCAGCACGACTGGCCCGCCGTTGGTAAATCCAAACTCGTTGCGGGTAAATGGAGGAATGCGCCGCTTGCCCGTCGGGTCCCTGTAATCGAAATAGTTGCGCGCATCAAAGGCTGCGTTGCGCACGAACTCGAACACACTGCCGTGGATCTCGTTCGTACCCGACTTGGTGACTACATTGGTATAGCCAGCCGCACCATGTCCAATTTCTGCCTGCATGACGCCGGAGTTCGACTGCACTTCCTGGATCGCATCGACGTTGAAGTTGGAAAACGTCGCTCCCCCCATCTCCGGATCAGTCGTATCAAATCCATCCAACGCGAAAACGGTGGCCGAGCCGCGCTGTCCGTTCACTGCAAATTGCTGCGTGAAGTTGGCTGCTCCATTGGTGTCGGTCATTGTCCCGGCCGCGAGCAGCAGCAATTTGCTGAAGTCGCGCGCGTTAAGCGGAAGACTGGAAACTTCCGTGCCCGATAAGTGCTCTCCACCGGTAGCCTCGGCGACGGCTTGCGTGCCCGCAGCGGGAAGAGTCGGATCGTTCCCCGAAACGCCCTGCCCAAATGTCACTTGCCCCGCAGCAGTCAGTTGAAGCGGCGTCAGGATCGCACTCTCATCCTTCACCACGTACGGAGCTGCGGCCTTCCATTCCTTGCCATTGGCCTGAACCGAGAGTTCGTAACTTCCCGCATTCAGTTCGACGAAGGTAAATTTGCCGTTCTGATTGCTGGTTGCGGTCAACATGTGACCCGAAGCACTCAAATGCAGATGGATTACCGCACCGTTTACAGGCTTTCCGTCGGCATCGTTGAGTTGCCCGTTCCACGAAGTGGCAGCAGCGCCAATAGCTGGCAATGCAGCCAGGATGAGTATTACTAAAACGGTAGAAAATCGATTTTGCATTGGTTTATTAAGCTGGCATTATACAGATGAAAATGCTTTCTGGCTCTCACAGTATCAGCGCCAAGACCCGCTGATTGTGATTCCAATCACAAATCGGACGGCACCAAAGTCTATTGACGCTGGCACCGCTGATCCGTAACCAGATCTAGCCTTGCAGAAATGCCCGCTAGTTTGCCACTGCGAGTTCTACCATTGCCTACCAGCAGGCCTTTTCCATTGTCCTCCAACCCTGCTAGCATTTCGTTGAAGGCACTCTCCTCCCGGCCGCAATGCCACGCACCCGCTCCATCGCGCGTTCTCTCGCATTTCTGGCTTTAACGTTGTGCGCTAGGCTTCGCGCCGCCGAACCACCTTGGCTCGAGATCCATTCCACCCATTTCACTGTGGTTACCGATGCCGGAGAGAAAAGGGGCCGCGAAGTTGCCCTGCGTTTCGAGCAAATGCGCTCCGTCTTTGCCGGTCTTCTCGGCAAAGATCGACTGCAACAGTCCCGCCCTCTGACCATCCTGGCTTTCAAGGACGACAAGTCTTTTTACCAACTCGCGCCGCTACGTCAGGGAAAGCCCATCGATGTTCCCGGATTTTTCCTCCCCGGCGACGACCAGGATTTCGTGGTCCTCAACCTCTTCGAGGATCAGGCCTGGCGCGCCGTGGCGCACGATTACGCTATCAGCTTGCTGAGTTGGAACTACCCGCCGGCCCAACCTTGGTTCGACGAGGGCCTGGCGGAGTACTTCAGCTCCATGCACATCAATGGCAACCAGGTGGAGATTGGCGGCGATCCAGAGTTGATTCCCTCACTGACGGAAGATCTTGTCGGGAATCAGCAGGAAACACATCCGCCGAAATCCCTCACTGAGCTGCTTGGTGCACAGGTCTGGCTCTCTCTCCCCGATCTGTTCTCAATGAAACATGATCCGTCCACGCGCAATCAGGGCACGCGGCATGTTCTCTATTACGCCCAATCCTGGATCGTGATGCACTACCTGCTGCACGAGAAGAAGCTCCCGGAAACCGGCACCTATTTCGGTCTGGTTCTGAATCAGCATGTCCCCGTAGAAGAAGCGATTCAGAAGGCCTACGGAATGAGTGCGGCCCAACTCGAGCAGGCGGTGAAGGACTATTTCCACTCCCTGGGTAGCCTTACGGATGCGGTGAACACGGCCCGGCAGACCAACGTCGACCCTGATCGTCCCACTGCGACACTCAATTCAGGTCAAACCGATCACTTCCCTGTTCCAGTAGCTGCTGAAGATTCCTCCATCATTGCCCGCCCTTTGCCCGAAGCCGATGCACGTGCGCTCTATGCGGGACTCCAGGTTCGCATTCCCGAGCGCCGCGACGCCGGCCTCAAGTCGCTACAAGAGTTAGCCACAACTCCCACGGAAGCCGACAAGAAAGCCGCGTCCAAGCCGGCAAAGAAAATTGGCGAAGATGCCGAGCAACTTGCTCCTGATGCAGTCGGCAACGCACTCGCGCATCGCTTTCTCGCCTGGGATCACATCGAACACGGAGAGTTTGAGGACGCCTTTACCGAGATCGGAGATGCCGCCTCCTTGAACCCGCGGGACATGTGGCTCCGCTACTATCTATCGGTTGCGAAATACCGTGTGGCGCAGGCCAAGCATGCGGATATGAGCGGCTTGGCCAACATGATGCTCGACCTAAAAGGAGTGTTGGACTGGAATCCAGAGATGGCCGATGCCTACGATCTGCTTGGTCTGGCTCGCAACTCCGGCGGCAGTTCGATCGCCGCCATGCAAGCCGCCCGCGCCGCCATAGCCCTCAGTCCGCGGAACGAACTCTACGTCTACCATCTCGCCCAGATCTATGTGTCCAGCAAGAAATGGGAAGCGGCGGGCGCTTTGCTCGATCGTCTGAAGTCAAGTAATGATCCCCAGGTCGCTTCTCTTGCTCGCAATCTCCTGTCCGAGGCGGGATCAGAACGCAAGTATGGCATTCCGGTGGGCTCGGCCGGTGCGTCACCGCCCAAGTACGAAGCCCAGAAGTCACCTTTCGATGTCCTCGAGCAAGATGCCGCCAAGCGCGCCGAAGCCGACGGCGGATCCGGCCTCCCCGCGGACCAGCGTTCTACCAAATTTGTGAAGGGGCGTCTCGTTTCGATCGACTGTTCCAAGTCTCCGGCGGCCATGGTATTGGTCCGGTCCGATGCCGGCACTCTGAAACTCCGCGTAGCCGACTACAAATCGCTGCTGCTCATCGGGGCCAACGACTTCTCCTGCGAGTGGCGAGATCTCCCGGTCACCGCCAACTACAAACCCCGTTCGGGAAGTGATGGCGATCTCGTTTCACTTGAAGTGCGCTAGCTCTAAGGACCTGAAGAGATAACGAGATCGGTCGGGCTCGTCACGACATACGGAGACCCCGACACAGCAACTGCACCCGAAGCGTTTACTGAAAACACGTACAACTTCCCAGCAGAATTGGTGATGGCGTAAAGATGATCGGCTCCATCCCATCGCACTTCATCGATTGCGTCGCTCGTTAGTATTCCCGTTAACGGCGTGATCGGATTCTCGCCATCGAAATTGAAAACTTCCAGGCCCGTTGATTCCGCCACCGCGAGAAACTTTCCAGAGGGTGAGATCTCGAGATCATTGATAGTGTCTCCGGCTACGTGTGGCATGTTCGAAGAGGTACTGCTGGTGCTGAGGTTTCCCGCATCGTCCACCGCATAAAGAGCGAGCTGAGGAGGTCCAATCTGTTCGAAGGTCGAGCCATTCATCGGAGTGACCGACACCACCACGTCATTTGCTCCATCTGCCGCAGCCTGCCAGGGACAATACGGTTCTCCTTCCGGCCCGCTGGGAAGCGCCGGAGGTGTTCCAAGACTCGTCGTCAGTGCCAGCGAGCCATCCGCGTTCCGCTTGAAACCGAATATTTCCTGGTTGAAGTGATAGCAACTCGCGCTGAACCCGAACTCATCGTTGCCGATGAACTGCAACCCTCGCTCGAACACGGGGCTCGTATCAGTCGTGTCTCCCAAAAAAATCAAAGCTCCCGTCGCACGATCTACGTTGAACGACTGATAGCTGTTGTTGGCGCAGTCGCTGCGATTATCCAGGTCGTATAAGTTCGTGCCCGTCCGATCGAGAAAGAGAAACTGCGGTCCCCCGCTGCAGTCCACGGGATCGTTGTACTGCCGCGCATCGATCGATGCCGATTGAACGATCGATCCATCGGATCCGATCTTGTAGGAGTAAATATTCGTTCCGTCCGTTCCAAAGAGAAACTCTCCATTCGCAGCCAGCCCACTAATACTGACAGGAAATGGTGGGCCCGGGAGGGCAGTCAGCTGTCCTTCGGAACTCACACTGAAACCCTCAATCTCGGAACCACCACCATCTGTCACGCTCGATACGTAAATGAAAAACAGTCCCGCTCCGCCTCCTCCCGTGCTGCTGGCAAAATTTGCAGTCACTGATTCGGCGCCGGTCATCTCCAGGGTGCAAGCGCCATCGCCAGAGCAAGCTCCGCTCCATCCTCCAAACGAATAGTTGGCTGCGGGAGTTGCCGTTAGCATCACTTGCGTATTTTCGGCAAACGTCGCGCTGCAAGCCGTCGGGCAGTTGATCCCAGCTGGATTGCTGGTCACGGTTCCCGCTCCTGCAGGCGCCATGACTGTCAATTGAAAGGTGTGAATGCGTGAACCCCCGCCGCAACCCGTGAACAAGCTACCTGAAAGGACACTAATCAGGGTGAATGCTGTTACTGCGGAGGGACGCGACACCCGAACACCTCACATCGGAACGCCACAAAGGTGCCACTAAGATGCGGGTTACTTCTTAAAGGTAGTCTCGCTCCCTGCTAAACATGAGATCTTGTCTTGCGGAATCGTCCAGAAGCTTTCGCACCGTCGTGGTAGAGGCCGTAAGCAGAATGAGTGAAACGTCCCACAGATTGCGAGCCGAAGCCAACCGAGTTTTCTTTTGCGACCTTTGCGCGGTTCTTCGCGAACTTGGCGGTTAAGTTAACAGCACGAGAGCGCAAAGTGCTTTCGGAGTGGCTGGGAAATCCAGTCTTGCGACTGCGCCATAGCCAACTGACCCCATCGGAATTCCAGTAAACTGATTCCCGGGTCTGAACCGAAGGGATTCTGGTATCCATGGTAGTCATGCGTTCCGCACTGCTCATTTTGGCTCTGACATCGTATTGCCTCGGGCAGGCTTCTCATGGACCCCATTCTTCTGCAAAAGCTCCTAACATCATCCTGATCACGCTCGACACGACCCGCGCCGATCGCATGGGATTTCTCGGCTCGCGGCGCGGACTGACACCGAACCTCGACGCTCTGGCCCGAGACTCCGCGATCTTCACGCGAGCCTATGCGCATGTTCCGCTGACCCCGCCATCGCACGCCACCATTCTCACGGGCACCTATCCGCAGTTCAACAAGGTGAACGAAATGCAGTCGGCACTGGCGGCGGATCTGCCCTACGCTCCGGAGATTCTCCAGGCGCACGGGTACCACACAGCAGCCTTTCTCGGATCAATCGTCCTGGACGCGACGGGCCCCTTCGCTCCCGGCTTTAATCGTGGGTTTCAGACCTACGATGCCGGGTTCCATAATGCAGGAGCGGGTGAAGATCCGTACCAAAGCATCCGGCGCAGAGGCGAAGATGTTGTCGCGCATGCAGTCGCTTGGCTGACGAAGCATCCCGACGGCCCCTTTTTTGCCTGGCTGCACTTCTACGATGCCCATGATCCATACGATCCACCCGAACCCTACAAGTCACGCTACGCGGCGGAACCTTATGACGGCGGAATTGCTTATGAAGATGCCGAAATTGGGAAGCTGCTCCGACAGCTGAAATCCAGGGGGCTATACGACGGCTCCGCAATCGCCGTGATGGCAGATCACGGAGAGTCGCTGGGAGCGCACGGGGAAGATACGCATGGCATTTTTCTCTACGATGAAACGATCCAGGTCCCTCTGCTGATCAAGCTGCCTCACGCCGTTAATGCGAGCAGGAAGATCCAAGATCGGGTTGGCTTGGTCGACGTTCTGCCGACACTGTTGGAGGAGGCTCGTATTGTGATCCCTAAAGAGGTCCAAGGAGCATCTCTACTGCCTCTGATAAAAGCGAGCCCACAAAACACGACTGAGGATGAGCGAACCGCTTATGCGGAATCGGATTATCCGCATACCGAATACGGTTGGAGTGCAGTCCGCTCCCTGCGATCAGGCAAGTATCTATACATCCAGTCGCCGCGGCGTGAACTCTACAATCAAAACGCTGATCCCAAGACGGATCACAATCTTGCCGCGTCGTCGGTAGCGGTGGCGGATACGCTCGAAAGTCAATTGGAGGCCTTTCGCCAGAAGACGAGCAGCAACCGGGAAGCTTCCAAAGGCGCGCTGGACGCATCCGCGCAAGAAGCCCTGAATGCCCTGGGATACATGACTTCAGGAACAGATGTTTCTAAAAATATTGGTCCCGATCAGGGCGCAGATCCCAAGGACAAGATCGAAATTGCCAACATGGTCCATCGCGCCAAGGTGGTGCAAGACCAGCACTCGGATGACTCCATCGCACTGCTTGAGCAAGTGATCGCCAAAGAACCCAACCTGTGGGTCCACCCCTTGCTGGGTGACTGGCTCATACGGAAACAAGACTTTCAGAAAGCCGTTCCCGTTTTGCGTCGCGCTGTAGAGATGCGACCTGATTCTGAAGGTGCTCATTTCCTTCTCGGCAAGGCTCTGATGGGAATGAAAGACTACGCCGCCGCCATCCCCGAGTTGGAAATCGTGGTTGCGAAAACTCCGAATATGGTAAGCGCTCATAGCCTTCTGCAAATGGCGTATGCACGGCTGAACCGCCTGGACGAGACAATTCGTGAATGCAACACAGTTCTCAGTTACGCCCCCAACGACTACGAGAGCTACATGATGCTCGGCTACGCCCTGCCGAGAAAAGGAGATGTTCCAGGCGGCGTCGCTGCTTTAAAGAAGGCGGCGTCGCTGCAACCGGGAGCGTCGGCACCCCATCTCTTGCTGGGGAATCTTTACGAACGATTGGGTCAAACTGCGGATGCTGCGCGTGAGCATGAGGAAGCAAGACACCTCGAGCAAAACGCCAAGTCTGCTGGAGCCAGGACGCGCTCGCAGTAAAGACTGCTGCAGTTCGGCGCCAAATTCCAATTTCATGATCGATCGTGCAAGGGTGGAGTAACTAGAACCGGGCGGCAGGTCGGTGATTCGTTGTAACAAAAAACCCTCCCGCTGGGACCGGGAGGGCTCTCAAAATGGTTCGCAGGTTATGCGCGCACGACGTTGGCCGCTTGAAAGCCCTTGGGGCCCTTCAGCAGGTCAAATTCCACGGTCTCGCCCTCATTCAGGGTGCGATAGCCGTTCTCCTGGATTGCGGAAAAGTGTACAAACACATCTTCTCCTGTGGAGCGCTGGATAAATCCATATCCCTTCGCCCCGTTGAACCACTTCACTGTACCTTTCTCTCTCACGGATAAAACTCCTTTCACCAATCACGAAGATGTTCTCCAGTTCCTCGGATCACGCCCCGGCCAGCCGGGACCCCCCTCGGAGAAGCCGGTAGAATTTCGGTTGCGTCTACGATGTGCAGAGGGAATTACTTCCAAAAGGAAAAGACTCCTAGGCTCCCGAATGCGGCGAGCATCCGCTGCGGGAACTCCGGAGTCCGACAATTTGGCGCGTTTCCACCACACCCAACAAACGGCAACCAACCTCTGAAACTCAATACCAGAGAGGTTTCTCCGGTATTGAGCAAGAGATCATAGCAGTATTAAAACGTTTCGCAAGGGAAATATGAAGGGAAATGAAACCGTGACCATAGGTCATACTTGATTACTTTAACGAAGATTAAAAAATTAGAACGGTTACTTCTCTGCAAACTTTCGTACTCCGCCATTCCTTTGAATCGATTGGGGTTCTGATACGATTTGGTTTTCCGGTGACAGACCACTCCATCCCGACTTTGCCGCTCGAGGCAAAACCCGCTCCGGTTCAGCCTGCGGTGCGACCTCGCCCTCGCTCTTCAGGATTGGTGCTTTCCACCGTTAAGTATCTGATGCGCACCGACGTGCATACGTTCGCGTTCTCAGTGGCCGCGAATGCCATTCTTTCCTTCTTTCCCTTCGTCATGCTGATGATGACCCTCATCCGGCACGTCTTTCATTCGCGGGTCATGTATGACGTCGTGGTTCAATTACTGCGCGACTACTTGCCCGCGGGACAAGACTTCGTCATACGCAACCTGAACTCGATGGTCAACTCGCGGCAGAGGGTACAGTTTGTCTCGCTCGTCATTCTGTTGATCACATCGTCGGGCATTTTCCTGCCGCTTGAAGTGGCCCTGAACCGGATCTGGCGCTTCGACAAGAATCGCTCCTACCTGGGAAATCAGATCGTCTCGTTCGGTCTAGCATTTGCCTGCGGTGCTCTTGCTTTGCTTTCGATTGCGCTGACTGCCGGTCCTGTCGCGTTCATGGAGTTCCTGCTGCGCGGGTATGGAAGCGGATTCGTTCGAGTCGTCGGATTTCTGGTGATGAAGGTCTTCGCCATCGCCGCCAGCATCGCCATCTTCTTCCTAATCTACTGGGTGTTGCCGCATGGGAAGGTTCCGGCGCGGGCAGTGCTGCCGGCGGCTATCATTATGGGACTTCTCTCGGAGGCTCTGAAGTACGCTTACATCCTCGCTCTGCCCTGGCTGAACTTTCAGGAAGTCTACGGACCTTTTGCCCTATCGGTCACGATGATGTTCTGGGCTTTTCTGTCAGGCTTGCTGTTATTGGCCGGAGCGCATCTTTCTGCGGAAGAACACCTGCGAAGCGCACTATAAGCAGCGCGACTCGCTCAGAGAAAGAAATGCAGAAGCGAGACATACTCAACCTCGCCTCTGCATTCTGACTTCTGCAATCTCTAGTAGTTACTTCTTGTCACCGATCGAGATCAGTTCTACCTCGAAAATCAGCATGCTTCCGGGAGGAATATCGGGCGAGGGAGAATTGTCACCGTAAGCCAAATCCGTCGGTATGAACAGCTGGTACTTCGATCCGACGGGCATGAGTTGTAGTGCTTCAGTCCATCCGTGAATTACTCCTCCAACCGGGAAGGATACGGGTTGTCCGCGTTTGTAGGAGCTGTCAAACTCCTTGCCATTGATCAGCGTGCCGCGGTAGTTTACGGTCACCGTGTCGCTGGCCGTGGGCTTCGCTCCCGAGCCTTGTGTCAACACCTTATATTGCAGACCATCGGGAAGTGTTTGAACTCCATCCTTCGATTTGTTGGAGGCTAAGAACGCTTCGCCCTCTTTGCGGACTGGCCCTGCGGCTTCCTTCGCCTTGGCTGCTTGCGCCGAGTCGACGGTGGTGCGCAGTTGTTGCAGAGCGGATCTCATCTCGTCTTCGGTGAGTTGTGTCTTCGCGCCAGACATAGAGTCGCGCAAGCCCCGTGCGACGATGGCAGGATCGACAGCCGGTCCTACTCCCTGGCGGCGCAGGCCTGAGCCAATGCTCATTCCGAGAGCGTAGCTGTCCTTTTCTTTCTGTGTGCGGAGCGGAAGTCCCGCGGTTGCGGGCTTGGTTGCAGTGGCGGACTTGGCTGTGGTCGCAGGTTTCTTGGCCGCGGTCGATGGCGTTGACTGCGCTGGCTTTGCGGGCTGCGCAGGGTGTGTGTCTTGGGCGGAGGCGAGTCTGGGCAGCAAAATCGCAGTTGCCAAGACTTGAGTCAGGAGTGCGGTGAGCGGTTTTTGCATATAGAGTATTGTCCCATTGCGGCCGAAGGATGGGCAATGAAAGGGTCTACCGGCTGCAAACAGCGATGAAAAAATGTTTGAGACAACCGGGTATTCAGGATATTTTTGGCGGATTCCCGATTTGGGAAACGGACGGGATTCGCGGGTACCCCTCCCCCCTCCTTATCTATTGAAGTCATCGACTTAGCGGAAACTATAAAATAATCCATGGGGCTCAATCACTTACGGGTAAAATATTGAGCCGCAAGCACTTATGGCTTGCGGCCCACTTCCCTCCCATACTGCTTTCGCCTTGGCAATCATCTGCTCTTTTCAACTCGTGTGCAAGGGCAGATGTCACACACTCGTCCTGTGGATTTCTTGAAGCCGCTTCGACCTGTAGAAGCTGAGGGCTCTGGGGTGGATGCCGCGCGTGCCACTGCGGACGATATCAGAAAGCCCCCGTAAGTTTTGCCCCCGCTCCCCTGTCAACAATGCCAGAAGAGAACCACAAGCCGATGGCATAGGGTATGGAAACTTTCACCTGATGAGCGGAGCGGGGGTGTCGAGACTGGGAATCAAGGCACCCTCGCTGTTGCCGCTATAAGTCCCAAAGGTAGCTTGAATTTACAGGTGCAAGAACTCTGGTTTTGGTCAGATCCAGTCTGTTACGAATATGGAATGAAATCATTTCTTAATGTAAATCAGCCTGCGAATGGGGTATAACTTCGCACACGAGGGTCCAGCCATGGCGTGCAAAATGTGTCAGTCAGCGAATCAGAAGGCATTTCCTGCGGAAGTAAACATTCATTTCCCGGGCATGAGCGGAATTGACATCCCGACGGTATGGGTATTTCCCCGGCTATCGGTTTGTCTGGATTGTGGCCTTACGGAATTTCATGTTGACAGATCGAACCTGCAAGCTCTCAGTGATTCCGGTCGCCGTACGCAACCAACCGAGGCCGCCGCTTGAAGTTCGACTGATTGTTCGTCCGGATGCGCAGCACCATGTCCGAAGTGAGAGAACGCAAGTGCTCACTATCCGTCTGCCTGTGATCGGCCCCGAGTGCCCCTTCGATTCATTACTTTATCCAAACTTTATCCAAGCCCAGCTGTAAGTTTTGTTAGTTGTAATTAGGAGAATGAAGCGCCAACTTCGAGGCTGGTACAAATCGATGACAGAAACACCAGCTTCGCGAAAATTTATGGTCGCTGTAGGAACGCTGCTGCTGTTGGCCTCTGTGGGTTACACAGTTGTGGATGTCCCACAACTCCCGAATCCGGGAAGCGCTTCCATGAGCCGCGACCAGCAGATTCAACTAGGCTTCCAGGCAGCTTCCAAGGTTTATCAGCAAATGCCGGTCCTGCCTGACAGCAGTCCGGAAACGCAATATATACGGAAGGTAGGCAAGAAACTGCTGGCGACCATCCCGGCGCAGTATTCCTGGCCATTCGAATTTCATACTGTGCCGCAAAAGGAAATCAACGCGTTCGCCCTTCCCGGCGGCCCGATGTTCGTGAATGTGGGAACGATTACGGCGGCGTCGAACGAGTCGGAACTTGCCGGGGTCATGGCGCACGAAATGTCTCACGTGTACATGCAGCACTCGGCCAAACAAGCGGGAAAGGCACAGACGACCCAGCAGCTCGCGGGTATTGCGGGAGCGATCCTTGGCACCCAAACCAGAGGAATCGTAGGTTCACTGGCGCAAGCCGGAGTGCAGTTCGGCGCACAAGGCTTGATGTTGAAGTATTCGCGAACCGACGAAGCACAAGCCGACGCAGTGGGAGCCATCATTTTGTATAAAGCCGGCTATAACCCGCAGGCCATGGCTGACTTCTTCAAGAAACTGGCGAGTGAGGGTTCGCAAGGACCGCAGTTTCTAAGCGACCACCCCAATCCGGGAAATCGCGACCAGGCGATTCAAAAAGAAATCGCAGCGTGGCCGCCGCGCACCTATAACCAGGCGGATGCCTCGTTCCAAGCGGCGCGTCAGCATGCTACGGGTCTGAAGGTGTATTCGGGGGAGGAGATTGCGCAAGGCGCAAAATCCGGTCAGTGGGCCACGATGAACAAGCAGAATGGCGCTACCTTCAAGGCTCCTGTGCCGGCGAGCGAGAAAACTCCTCTACCGACCAACACCAAGAAATGATGGCTTCGCTCGAAGACCCGACGCTGTCGCCTGATGTCGTCATTTGATGAAGGCCTCCAAGAACAGGTGTGATCGCAGACGTAACATCCCCATACACTAATCTTCCGGACGAACTCATGTGAATTGGATCGAAAGGAATCGGAATTTGAGTGTTAAGGGCTGTTTTCAGAATTCAGCTGCGTAGCAGCCTCAGTCGGCGGGACTACTCTATTCCTGAATACAGACCCACCGTCGTCACTGCGGTGCTAGAATCCGGGTCGGGTCCAAACACTTCTGAAACCGGAACAGACGGACAGGGAAGATGCTGAAACCACGCCGTCTCGACGCCGCAATGCAGGTCCACCG
>AR_comb_assmDRAFT_10052400_pt1 | contig 18763 bp, 12 predicted proteins | sample ArasoioldDNA_FD_10543 | JGI IMG/M metagenome (IMG submission 10543) | reverse complement strand
GATCCCAAATAGCTTCGAGTCGACTTGGGCGAGATAGGGAATGTAGTCCGCATTCTTGCCGCTACTGTCTGTTTTGAACTTTTCATAGGCCTCGCGTACAACTTGCTCGACAAGCTCTCGCCTGGGTGCAACGGGGCTCCGGGCAGTTTGCGCCGAGACCGACAGTGGACCAAGGACAGCAATCGTCAGAACTATGACGATCAATCGGTTCAATGACTTCGTATTTGAGATCAGCATAGTCTCTCCTCGAATAAGCCTCTTAGGAAGTCGCGGCTTCAGAACTCAAAAGTTTTGCCCCAGTCGTACTTGAACGAGAACTGCGCCCTATAGTCGTTCACGTTGAAGCCGTCGCTGAAGTTCACCCGCCTTCCAAACTGGAATTCGCCGCCCATGGTGACTTTGGGGATGGGGTGGAATAGCAGATTCCCGATCGCGTAGTGTCCTTGGTGAAAGTCTGATGGTTTCTCGGCATTGGAATTGTCGATGTTCTCCAGGGAATACCCAACGGAACTCGTGAACCTTTCGCTCCACGTATGGTCAATGAAGGAAACCACGCCCAGTACTGGTAGAGGAACACCTTCGACTGGCCGGTTCGGGTTCCCCGTGTTCTTAACACCGATGTCGATCGGAGCGTCGTTCATGTAGTTTTGAATTCCTTGCCCGTACACTACCTGCAATCTCGCAATATCTTTCTTGGTCAGCTGCAGATTCGAACTGGTGTTAATTCCCCAACCAAGGACGTCACGACCCACCGGGGAAGGGTTCGTATTCCCCGTATCGACCCATGAGATCTTGCGAAAGATTCCTGCCACCTGGATGTAGCCCCATTTGCGGATAAAGCGGGCTTGCCAAGAGAAGTCAGGCAAATCGAATTTCGGTCGCACGCCCGTCAGTTCAATGCGGTCGGCATACACTCCACCGTCAGCGCTGGCGCCGGGCCGCTCTATTGCAAATGTGAGGCGGGTGCTGTCGCTACGGATCGGCATCCAGCGGAACTGCACATTCCGGAAGAAGACCATTCCCGTCGGACCCCAATATTCAACCGTGTTGGGGAACACGTCTGGATCCATGAACGGACTCCAGGTTTGTCCAGCACCGAACGCTCCAAGCTCGCCATACGCGTGACGCAGGCGGAAGGTGGTCTGGCCAGCATCGACGCCAGTACCGAACAGCTCAAACTCGAACTGCGTCTTCAGTTTTCCAAGCGCAGTGTCAGTCGCGGTCTTGACCCCGAAGCGCGTTTGGCGAACCCCGAAGTACATCTTCCCGTCCGGTGCAAACTGGCCGGGGAGCGATGGCAATTTCGTAGGACGTACGACGTCGAACCAATCAGGATCGTTGGTTTTGAAATCGTAGCCAGCATCGAGCATTACGAAGCCATACAGATCGAGCGTGCTCTTCTTCGCTTCCTCGGCGGGCGGCGATTCGATCACTGCCTTAGGAGTGTCTTCACTAACTTGCACTTGGGGAGCCGGTGTGACGGTGTCGCCTGTCGCCTTTTGGGATTGTTGCACGGCGTTGATCTGTCCCCTCAGTTCCTCCATTTCGCGCTCGAGGCGTTGAAGTTTGTCCGACAGTTGCTGAAGATCGGAACTCTGCGTCGGCGCTGTCTGGCATACGGCGGCAGCTCCGCCAACAGTCACAAGTACAACTGCGTAGCTGATGCACGTAAGTGTACGAACGAGTCGATGGGCGCACATGATCTAACTCCCGGCGGTAGCATGCACCGGCGAGATGCCGCGCGGGAACTGTTAAGTCTGACAGTGGTTAGAGCACCTAACGTGGAAAAGCAGGTAAGAATCCGGAAAGTTGGCAGAAACGCGAAGACGACCGATCAACAATTTAGACCGATGTCTGGATATGCGATCGCTTTTATGGGAGGAATGTCATTGGGTAATGCGTGCCTAGTAAGGACGCATCACTCCGTACGATCGTGTTCACCGGGCTTGGCAATTACTTCATGTTAGGCCGCTAAGATGTGACTCTCGACGGCATACCGCACCAACTCGGCGTTGGTGGTTACGCCGAGTCTTTCCATCATTCGATATTTGTGAAAAGCAACGGTTCTGGTGGTCATGTTCAGTATGGCGCCCACCTCTTTCATCACCTTGCCTTCCGCTAACAATTGCAGCACTTCTCGTTGTCTTTCGGTAAGGCGCTCTGCGTCCTTTGCGACCGTCGCATTCTGTCGTCGAAGAAATCCTATCGTCTCTCTAGGCAACGTCGGTGACATGTACGTCTTGCCTCGTAAGATGTCTCGAACTGCAACCACCAACTGCGAACTGGTGCAGGTTTTCAGCATGTATCCGGATGCGCCACGTCGAAAAGCCTCCGCGACGATTTCAGGGTCGTTCTTCATGCTTAAATACAGGAGTTTCACGGAAGGCAGGCTTTTCTTCACTTGTTGACCTGCATCCAGCCCGTTAAGAATAGGCATGCCCACGTCGGCCAAAATGACGTCGGGCTCCAGTCGGGCTGCCTCCCGCACCATCGCACGGCCGTCGGTGACGATGCCAATCACGTGGAATTCGGCATCAAGAAGCCTTTTGCACAACTCTGCCAGAAAAATGTGATCATCAGCGATCAGAATGCGAGGCCGAGTCTCGAGCATGGCACGCCTCCTAGATTATTCGCAGCCATTCTCGAGTAATCTCTGTAGAAAGCAACTGGGAAAACTCCTAGTTGATGCTGAAACAAATCGACATGGAAGGCCACAGATCTTTGCTGTTTTTGCTTTGTGCAGTTGCAAAGGTTCGACGTAAGCGGAAGAATCAACGGCGTACATCCGGGGAAATAAAGAAATGACCCGAAAGCGCACTGTCGAGAGCTGGTAGTAGGTCCAGCGACAACCGAGATTTCGTCACATAGCCGAGTGCTCCTTCAGCGATGCAAGCTTCCAAAAATGCCGCCTCCCTATGTACCGTAAGAAATACAAGCTTTGTTCTCAAGCCCATTTTCTGAAGTTCGTGAGCGGCTTCGACGCCGTTGAGGACGGGCATGGTTATGTCCAAAACAATCATGTCCGGCTGCAAGCGCTGGGCTTCAGCGACCAGGTCAGTCCCATTGTTCGCAGTGCCCACCACGGTAAACTTCGGTTCGAGAATCGACAACACGCGTTCAAGAACCAACTTGTGGTCATCGGCCACAAGAACCGTCGGCTTTGCCACGGTCGCCTCTTTTCGCGGCGTTCATATGCCAAAAAATCACGCTCATTGGAGCGAAAACATCGCGAGGTGATGTTCGGGTTCATTCAAAGGCAGGGGAGTGGGGCTACACAACTAGGAAAACTGACAGGGGTGGTTCGTCTCGTCTTTACGACGAAATAAGATGCTGCCTTAAGGCGAAGAGGACCAAATCTGCGTTGTTCTTGAGATTGAAGGTACGCATGATGTGGTACTTATGGAACATGACAGTCTTCTCGCTGATCCTGAGGATGTCAGCAATCTCCTTCATCGGACGACCTTCCGCTAATAGTTGAAGGACCTCTTTTTGGCGCAACGTGAGATCAGCCGAAAATTGACGCGCGCGGCTAGTCTGCTCGACGTGTGTCTCAGCACGCAGCCTTGAAGTAACAAAGCACTTGCCTTCCATTACCGCCGAGACAGCTGTCAATAACTCAGACGAAGCCGAATGCTTCAGCACATATCCGATGCATCCTAGCTCAAGAGCTGCGGCCGCGAGATTTGGATCGTCCTGCATCGTGAGAAAAACGAATCGCATGCCTGGCAGCGTCGTTTTTATTTGCCGGGCGGCGTCGAGTCCGTTCAGCAGAGGCATGCCAACATCCAACACGATGATGTCCGGGAGGAGTTTGGAGACTTCAATCACTAAATCGCGGCCATTCTGCACGATCCCAATCACATCGCAGGTCTTGCTCAATATGGAACGAAGCCCCTCAGCGACGATATTGTGATCATCAGCGATGAGGACGCGCGGGCGAACGACTGTAATGTGTGAGAGAGCCATTTTCCTATTTTCGAATCTTGTATCGCCCGAGCTAACTTGCTTTGCGTTCCATTACCCTTAGCGGCAAGGACGCATCAATTCGGGTTCCCTCCATCAGGCGTGAGCGGATCTGAAGGTGGCCGCCCAGATAGCGCAAGCGTTCCTCCATGCTCTGAATGCCAATTCCCTTGTGGGGTGAATCATTATTCATGTCGAACCCCTTTCCTTGGTCGGAAACCGAGAGGTGCAGCTTGTCCCCAAGCCGCTCAAGGCGTACTTCCGCTTTTTCCGCCCCACTATGCCGCTTTATGTTTCGCAATCCTTCCTGCACGATCCGAAATAAGCAGAGCGCTACCTCAGGAGGAATTTGACGTGGGAGGGTCCCGTGCTCAAAGTTGATTTGTATTCCTTGTTGTTCAGAGAACTCCTGGCAGAGGGCTCTCGTTCCGGCGATCAGTCCCAGACTTTCAAGCGTCGAAGAATGCAACCGGTGGGACAAAGAGTGCAAGTCTGCACCCAGTTCGCCGACACCATTCCACATTGCGCGCAGCCGTTGTCCAATTTCTAGCGGGAGATCCGGAAGACTGTTCCCGAGTTCTTCGAGATCGATCGCCAGTATCGCGAGCCGCTGATTGTAGTCATCGTGAATCTCACGCGCGATCCGCTTTCGTTCTTCTTCTTGCGCGTTGATCAAGCGACCAGTGAGACTTGCGAGCGCCTCCTCCGACCCCTTTCGCTCTGTGATGTCGATACAAGAGCCAATATAGCCGGCAAAGGAACCATCTGAATTGAATCGTGGTACGCCCCGGTCGAAAACCCAACGATATTCTCCGTCGGTCCGGCGAAGGCGATATTGCATTTCAAACGATTCACGCCTATCGAATGCAGTTGTAAATATATCGAGGCAGTACTGCAAATCCGCAGGGTGAACGCCGTCTGTCCACCCATTGCCAAGTTCCAGTTCTATCGGGTGCCCGGTAAAGTCTAACCAAGGCTGATTGAAATATGTGCACAGCTTATCGGGTCCAGCCATCCAGATAAGAACCGGCGCAGTATTGGCGACCAGACGGAAGCGCCCTTCACTTTCCCTAACAGCTGCCTGCGAACGGCGACGTTCCGTAACATCTCGGATGATCACTGTGCGTAATTCTTTGCCGTCTGATTTCACATGAGAGATCGATGCCTCAATAGGGAATCGTTGACCATCCTTGCCGACCGCCCATTGTGGAGGCGAGGTGTCAGCGGCTCGAGCTGCAGTGTCGGATTCGAGGGCTCCTGGCACGTGCCCATCGTGGTCGCATCGGAATTGTGGAATGAAGTGATCGATGTTGCGTCCAAGAGCTTCGGTCTGGCCGCAACTAAACATCTTTTCGGCAGCAGTGTTAAAAAGCACAATCGTTTGCTTCTCGTCCACTGCAATGATGGCGTCCATGGCCGAACCGACGATGCCGGCTAGCCTCTCCTGGCTTTCATGCAATTTGTGTTGCGCTTCTTTGAGGTCTGTGACGTCTACTGCCATCCCAAACATCCGGTCAGCGGTCCCATCATGCGCGTAGTGAAATCTGCCCTTGGCGGTGATCCAATGAACAGCCCCATCAGGTCGGAAGACTCGGAATTCTGCGGAGTAGTCGGCTCGGTTGTGTCTGGCGTCGGCTACCGCCCTCCACAGAGCTTCTCGATCATCCGGGTGGACGGAACGGCGAAAATCCTCGATGTTTCCTGAATATGTATCCGATGGAATTCCGAAGACATTTTGCAGATCGCCGAAGCGTTCATCCTTCCCGGTTTTGATATTCCACTCCCATCCGACTGCTCGGCCGGCTTCCACGGCAAGCCGAAGTCGCTCATGGGTCATCGCCAAATCCGCTTCGGCTGTTCTCCGCCTTCTGCGTTGCCACAGCAGCGCGCAAATCAAGCCGGTCTCCACGAGCATCAAAGTGATGCTCGCGACGATGTACTGCTTGTAGGACTCCCATACGCTGGGTTGCCTGTATAGCACGACGCTCTCGGGGGGAAGGCTTGACTCTTTCAGACCGAAGCGTTTAAGGGCGCGCCAGTCAAATAAGTAAGTATTTGCACCTCTCACGACTGGAATCTCGCTAGGTCTTTCACCACCAAGAATCCGTAGGGCCATCCCACCAGCCACTTGACCCGCCAATTCAAAGCTAAAAACATATCCGCCTACGGTGCCTCGACCCACATCTACATCGTCCACCGCAAATACGGGTGCATTCGAGGCGCTAGCCACCATCGGAACCGACTGAGTAGCGTCGATGAAGTGGGACCCAGCGGCATCCCTCATGATCGAAGTGTGATAGACGATGGTATGGCTGGGGAGATGCTTCAAACGCTCGAGAAGATCTGGCATTGCCAGGTCAGTAAGATAAGTAAACTCGAGCTTTGATTCGTATTTACGAAATCTCTCTCTTACCAACGACTCGAGGTAACGGTCATACGGTGCGACTCCCCCCACGACCACTACGTGTTTGGTACTCGGCTGCAGCTGGAGTGCGGCTTCTAACATCTTATCCGGTTTTGCGACTCCCCATACTCCGGTGAACGCCGGATCCAGTGGTGGCGTCTCGGCAAACTCCTCGGTGCTACTCCAAAATACAATTGGTGTTCCAGGGGCGAATGCTTCATGCCATTCCGACAAGAACTTAACAGGGGAGGGGCCGACCGCAACGATCAGGTCAGGCCTTCGATTTTGATACTTGTGGAAGTACCAAGCGCGAATTTCCCGTTGGCTAGTCTCGTCTGGAAACTGACTAGTGTTTAGGTCCTCACTGTAGAATTCGATCTGGTACGGCGACTTCTCTAAAGCAGCAATGACCTGCTTATCTATCGCTGCAACCCCAGGCGACCATAGCCCCAGTTCATTAAGGATAAGGACGCGCCGGACTGATTTCACCTGAGCTTGAGCCGCGATTGGAAGAAGAAGAGAAGCGCCAAGCAGCAAGAGCTTGAGATCCAAGGCTCGCAAACGTTTGCATCTGCCACGAACTGACGGGTCCCATCCGGCATCGAATCTCGATCTCTTCTTGGCGAGTTCTTTCACGAGACTATAGAAACGTGACATGAGTGCCTGGTGGACTGGGGCCCTTTACAATGCCGTAGTGAATTGCTTCAGGATCTCGGCATTCCTGCCCTGCAAGGTCAATTACAGAGGCCGTTGTCAGGATTGAAATCTGGGTCTAATATGCCGAATGTCGTTCTATTGGCGGAAGCTTACCCCATAACAAAGCGCCGCACCAGAGTCTGAAACAGGCTCTCCCTCTTTTTCACTGTAATCTCTAGTGCCAAGATGGGCTTGCCGTCGATGAGCGCTCTTTCTCGTTGGCTCGGTACCCTTGCGACCGCATTCAGCCTGGTAGGCATCAGCTTCGGCCAGACGGCGGCGACTGGGGCGTTGACGGGGGTCGTGCTGGATCCCTCTGGAGCTGCCCTCCCAGGCCTCATCGTTGAGATCAGTCAACAAGCGGGTGGTGAAAAAAAATCCGCCACTTCGGATAGGAGTGGCGGATTCGATTTCTTGCTGATTCCGCCCGGCAAGTATGAACTCCAATTGAGCGCAACAGGCTTCGAGCCTGCCAGTCTTTCGGGAATAGACGTTCACGTTACGGAAACCCTGCGGCTCGAAGTGCATCTTCGGCTTGCGACGCGCTTTGAGCGCGCTCAGGTGTCAGCGGGCCAACCAACGGTTCCACTCGACTCCGCAGCATTAGGAAGGTTCGTTAGCGAAAGCGCGATCCGAGGTTTGCCGCTGGTTACCAGGAATTTCGCTCAAATCGCCAGCCTGTCTCCCGGGGTTTCAACCGGGGTCTATAACGCCGGGGAACTGGGGCTAGGCGGAACGGCGCTCTCGCAGATTGCCAAATCCAACGATGGTATTTACGTACACGGAGCACGCTCTTATGACAATAACTTTGAACTGGATGGAATTAGCGTGAATGATGTGCAAGGAAGTGCGGCAGGCAGTGGCGGCATCCCGATTCCCAACCCTGACATCGTGCAGGAGTTCAAGGTTCAAACTGCGCTCTATGATGCAACTTACGGTCGCTACGGTGGTGCCAACACTAGCTTAATTACGAAATCGGGCAGTAACGAGTTCCATGGTGCGGTCTTCGAGTTCTTCCGCAATGAAGCTCTCAATGCAAATGACTTCTTTCTGAATCGCACAAATCAAGAGCGACCTGTCCTCAAACAAAACCAGTTCGGATTTTCGTTCGGTGGACCGATTAAGAAAGATCGGTTTCTTTTCTTTGGTTCCTACCAAGGGACTCGCCAGCTAAATGGTCTCGCCGCGGGTCAATCGAGGATGGCTTGCGCCGCTAGCCTTATCGGACCGCCGCTCACAGATAACAGGACACCGGCTGAGTTGGGAAGGCTGTTTGGCGGGATGAGTGGCGCACAGGGGGGCGAAACGATTCGCCCGGATGGGTCCAACATCAATCCGGTCGCCCTGGAGCTTTTGAATTTCAAACTCCCTCATGGTAGCTTCCTGATCCCTACGCCGCAGACAGTTGATCCCACCAAGTCGATCGAGCAGCAAGGCGTCTCCGTATTCTCAGCCCCCTGTCGCTTCAATGAGGACCAGTTTTCGACCAACGTTGACTACATTCTGCGACAGAGCAGCAAGATTTCTGGCAGGTTCTTCTTTGCGGATGACGGGCAGAATGTGACGTTTCCTGGGAACGGCCTAAACCCAGCGGGCAACGTTCCTGAATTTTCCAGCCCCACTGATACCAGATACCGGGTCTTCTCTCTAGCTCACTCCTATACTTCCCGTAAAAACTGGCTCAATGAAGCCCGAATTGGATATGTGCGTACAAGGGCCAGTACTAACGCCACAACGCCCTTTAAATGGTCAGATATCGGGGTGGCTGAGGGCGAGATGAGCCACAATAACGAGCTTCCCAGTTTGAAGATTCTCGGCTCGATTAGTCTTGCGGCGGGATTCCCCAGAACCATCACGCAAAACAGTTTTATTGCTCATGACAATCTGAGCTTCAACCGCGGAGCTCACACCGTGCGCATCGGAGGATCCCTCACGAGGCTACAAAACAATGTGGATCTCGTTGGACTTGGTTCATTCATGCAATTTCTCAGTTGGCCCGATTTTCTTCTGGGTCTCAACGCCAATGCCAATGGCACGCAGTTCAGCAACGTCTTTGCGTCGAATGATGATTTTGGGCTGACGACTCGCGAATTTAGAGTCTGGGAGGGTGCAGTCTACGGGCAAGATGACTATAAAGTCCGAAGGTCGCTTACCCTCAATTTCGGGCTGCGATACGAACGTCTTGGTCAATTTGGAGATAAGCTTGGCAGAAATTCAAGTTTTGATATCGCCAAAGCCGATCCGAATCCTCCTGCAAGCGGAAGCGTTGCGGGGTATGTAGTCGCTTCGAATTTCCCTGGCGTCGTGCCACCCGGCGTACTGCGCACGAACAACACTTTCGGAAACGACGGTGAAGGGCAGAACACGCTTGCTCCTCGCGTTGGTTTTGCCTGGAAGTTCTTGCCCCGCACAAATCGACTGGTGCTCCGGGGTGGATATGGCATGTATTACTCCAGACCCACGGGGCAAGCGTTTTACCAGAACGTATTCGGTGCGCCATTCTCAGTTTTTCGGCTAAATGCTGGACTTGCAAATGCGCAAGCAACATTTCAGAAACCGTTTCAGCAGCCGTTTCCAACGTCAGAGTCTTTTCCACAGTTTCCCGCCTACTCTCCCAGTACCACTACGACAATCTATTCGATCTCACCAGCCTTCCGCCCGGCCATGATTCAACAGTTTTCGTTGAATGTTCAAGGTGAGGTCCATGAAGGTTGGGTGTGGGAAATTGGTTACGTTGGAACTCGTGGTACGCACTTAGTGCGTCAGCGTTCCCTGAATCAGGCTCTGCCGGCGACCGTTGAAAATCCCCTTCGAGGTGTGACCGAGAACACCGTGAAAAATATCCCGCTTCGAGTGCCTATCCTGGGCGTACCAGCCGATTCGTTGGTCGAAATGGAATCCGAAGGTAGCTCTTGGTACAACGCACTCGAAGCAAGCTTGGCAAAACGGGTAGGCCACGGTCTTCAGTTCCTCCTCTCCTACACTTTCTCAAAGACTCTGGACACGGACGGAGCGGACATAAATTCAACGTCGTCGGGAAACGCGCTCACGTTGGGCGATCAGAATTCTCCTCGAACGAGATGGGGGCGCCCGAGTTTCGATCGTACTCAACGGTTCGTCGTAAGTGCCTTGTGGTCCCTTCCCAATCCGAGCGACCGTGCTCTTCGCGCAATCCTGGGGAATTGGTCTGTCGACGCGATCGCGGTCATTCAGTCGGGCAGCGCACTTACGATCGCCGATACGAACTCGACCAACGTCTTTGGGATCAGTGAAGACCGTGCCCAATTGAGCGGTACGTGTTCGCGCAGTCAATTGCTAACCGGCGGGTCATTGAATTCAAAATTGAATGGCTATTTCCACACGGCGTGTCTTACGCATCCGCAAATTATCGGCGCCGACGGTATTGGGACAGAGTTTGGAAATAGTGTCACTGGCATCGTCGATGGTCCCGGCCAAGCGAATCTGGACGTCGCTTTGTCCAAAAGCGTTCCGCTGAACTGGCCGACGGAGGGAAGCAGCCTTGAATTTCGTGGCGAGTTCTTCAACGCACTAAACCATCCGCAGTTCGCGAATCCGGATAACAACTTCTCATCTCCCACCTTTGGGGTGATTAACAGTACTTCGGTAAATCCGCGGGTCGGACAGCTGGCAATCAAGTTCCTCTTCTAGTTGTCCGCGCATCCAACCAGCTATTGGATGTGCAGAATGCACCGAATTCAGCGGCGAAATGGGTGTACTTCTCCTCGAAAGAAGTCTCGAAGCTCGCGGACACTGCCTGCCGGACCTGTAAGAACGTACAGTTCGCATGATGGGAATAGTGGGATATTTTCAGTAGAGAGGCTTGCAGTCCTCAGAACATGGGAATGATTCTTAGTTTTTCTGCCGAAAGCCCCTACTCGCGTTGATCAGGTTCGGAATGGAGGGTGTTGAGCCATGAGCAAGATTGCACAATTCTCAATCGCTGCGCTTTTGTTCACAATTGGAAGCATAGCGTTCGCGCAAGACGTACGCTACAACTTCGACAAGAACACAGATTTTTCGCAATTCAAGACCTACAAATGGGTCCCGATGAAAGACGCTGCGAAAGTCGATGATCTTCTGGACAAGCAAATCAAAGACGCAATCGATGCGGAACTAGCCAAGAAAAACCTCACGAAGACCGATGCTGATAGCGCCGATCTGTACATCGGCTATCAGGTCGGAATTGGCACAGAAAAGCAGTTTACTTCTTACGATACGGGTTGGGGGTACGGCCCCGGCTGGTACCGGGGCGGTTGGTACGGAGGCGGGGGTGGCATGACGACGGGCCAGACTTCCACGATCTATGTTGGTCAGCTGGCTCTCGACATGAACGACGCCAAGAACCACGACCTGGTCTGGCGTGGAGTGGCGAGCAAAACGATCGACCCCAAGGCTAAGCCCGACAAGCAGCAGAAAAACCTCGCGAAGACCGTAGCAAAGCTCCTGAAGAACTATCCTCCTCCGCCCAAAAAGTGAGCGGCGGATGAGGACCAGAGCAGATGAGGGCTAGAAAGGGGTGCGCCTACCGACAAGCGCGAACCTTTTGTGACAAACGGATGATCGACCTTACGGACAAACAGACCTTGAATGAATGTCTCAGTATGCCTTAAGGCCATGGTCACGAAACTGCGAGCAAGCCGCTTCCACCATTGACGAAGAAGGCGGTGAAACCTTGTCCAACTCGTAGTTCAGCTTCAACTCCTTCCACTTGAATCGTCCCATCTGGTGGAAAGGCAAAACATCAACTCGTTCCACATTTCCTAGGCTTGCCGCGAAGCCGGCGATCCCTGCGATGTTTGCGGGATCGTCGGTGTAGCCGGGGACGAGAACGAAGCGCACCCACGCCGGCCTTTTTTGGGAGGCCAGGCGACTGGCAAAACGCAAGACTGGTTCGACATCTGCGCCAGTAACCTGACGATGGCGCTCGGGGTCGTAACTCTTTAGGTCGAGCAGGAAAAGATCAATCTCCCTGATTTCGTTATCAGTCAGGCGGTCGCCGAGACTTCCATTCGTATCCAGCGCTGTGTGAATGCCTAATTCACGCGCAGCCTTCAAGAGCTTGACTGCGAATCGGTCCTGCATGAGGGGCTCGCCGCCACTCAGGGTGAAGCCGCCGGACATGACTTTGAGGCCGCGTTTGTATTTGCTGAGCTGCTCTACTGCCCTATGAATGGTGACCGGCACGCCATTCGTAAGAGTCCATGTGTCGGGGTTATGGCAGTACAGGCAACGGAACTGACATCCAGTTGTCCACGCCACCACGCGTACACCTGGTCCGTCTACAGTGGAACCCGTCGTAAACGAATGCAAAAATCCCATGTCCCCGGTCGCCAGGGCCGTACGCACATCCGATTCCGGAATATCCCGGCCGAGATTTACTCGAAGCTCAAACGGACTCTTTCCTTCGAGTGGCGGACCTGTTGAATCTTGCGCTCTCATAGTCGCCCTACTGGCCGTGGAACGTGCGATTGATTACGTCCATCTGCTGTTCCCGAGTGAGGCGCACAAAGTTGACCGCGTATCCCGAAACGCGGATCGTCAGCTGCGGATATTTCTCCGGATGATCCATGGCATCTAGAAGGACGTCTCGGTTGAGCACGTTCACATTCATGTGATAGCCCGTAACGCTGAAAAACGCATCGAGCATGTTCCGTAAATTCGTGATCCGGTCCGTCTCCACGCGCCCCAAGCTCTCCGGCATTAGGGTCGATGTAAGTGAAATTCCGTCCGCAGCATCCCGATAGGGGATTTTGGCAACGGATGCGGCCGACGCATGAATCCCAAGCTGGTCGCGTCCATGCATGGGATTTGCTCCGGGGGCAAAAGGTTCTCCCCGTTTGCGCCCGTCAGGCGTGTTCCCCGTGTTCTTGCCATACACGACATTCGATGTGATCGTGAGCACAGATTGCGTATGCATCGCCTTGCGATACGTCGGGTATTTCCGCAGTTTCGACATAAACGTGCTCACCACCCACGTCGCCAAGTGATCGACGCGATTGTCGTTGTTGCCAAACTTCGGAAAGTCTCCTTCAGTCTCATAATCCACGACCAGTCCTCGCTTGTCGCGGATGACTCGTACACGCGCATAACGAATCGCAGAAAGGCTGTCGGCCACCACCGACATCCCGGCGATCCCGAAGGCCATGGTGCGCGTCGGCGCATAATCGTGCAGCGCCATCTCGATACGCTCGTATGCATATTTGTCATGCATGTAGTGGATAACGTTCATGGCGTTGACATAAACGCCAGCCAACCAATCCATCATCAATTCGAAGCGGTCGACGACATCGTCGAAATCGAGAATGTCCCCTACCGGGTCGATAGCGGGGCCGACCTGGTCCCCTGTGATTTCATCTCTACCACCGTTAATGGCATAGAGCATGCACTTCGCGAGATTGGCTCGGGCCCCGAAGAACTGCATTTGCTTTCCAACCAGCATCGGAGACACGCAGCACGCTATCGCACCGTCGTCTCCCCATGAGCGGCGCATAATTTCGTCGCTTTCGAATTGAATGGAACTGGTATCGATAGCGACCTTGGAAGAAAAGTTCCGAAACCCTTCCGGAAGGCTCGCCGAATACCAGATCGTCAGATTTGGCTCAGGAGCAGGGCCGAGATTGTAGAGAGTCTGCAGGAAACGAAAACTGGTTTTTGTGACCAGGGTCCGTCCGTCGTCGCCCATGCCGCCGATCGACTCAGTCACCCAGGTTGGATCGCCAGCAAACAGTTCGTCATACTCCGGGGTTCGCAGAAACCGCACAATTCGCAGCTTGATCACGAAGTCATCGATGATTTCCTGCGCCTGCTCCTCTGTGATGGTCCCCGCATCAAGATCGCGTTGAAAATAGATATCGAGGAACGTCGATGTCCTTCCCAGCGACATTGCGGCGCCATTCTGTTCTTTGACAGCCGCGAGATACCCGAAGTACAGCCACTGGACCGCTTCGCGCGCAGTGCTGGCCGGAGCGGAGATGTCAAAACCGTAACTCGCAGCCATCTGCTGCAGTTCTTTCAACGCACGAATCTGCTCGGAGAGTTCCTCGCGGTCCCGAATGATATCGTCCGTGGACATCGGCAAATCCAGACTTTGTTTTTCCTGCTGCTTGCGATCGATCAGCCGGCTGACCCCATACAAGGCCACACGGCGGTAGTCGCCGATGATGCGGCCGCGGCCGTAAGCGTCGGGAAGTCCAGTCAGGATGTGCGAACTGCGGCACCGCCGAATATCGGCAGTGTAAGCGTCGAACACGGCATCATTGTGGGTCTTGCGGTACTTCGTGAAGGCCGTCACGACATGAGGGTCGGGCACATAACCGTATGTCTTCAAGGCGCTCAGGACCATTCGAAAACCGCCATTCGGCATGATCGCCCGCTTCAGCGGCGCTTCAGTTTGCAGTCCAACGATGATTTCGTTCTGCTTGTCGATGTACCCGGGAGCATGCGCCGTAATGGTGCTCGGAATCTGGGAAACATCCAGGACGCCTTTCTGGCGTTCCGCGACAAACAGCTCATTCAAACGCGCCCAGATTTTCTTCGTTCGGTCCGTCGCCGATGCGAGAAACCCACTGTCTCCTTCGTAGGGAGTGTAGTTCTGCTGGATAAAGTCCCGGACGTTGATTTCTTTCTGCCAGAGTCCGACGTTGAAACCCTGCCACGCGTTGCTAGTCGTGGTCTTGGCGATCTGGTCGGTGGGTGCGGTGGCCATGGTCCTCCTCCTAAATTTGAATCTAAGTCAGCCTCAGCAAATGCCCGGTATGCCGGGCGATCATAAGTTCTTCATTCGTCGAAATTACCCAGGCAGAAACCTTGCTGTGGGGCGTAGAGATCTTTGGTCCTTTTTTATTGTTGGCGTTCCTATCCAATTCAATGCCAAGCCATGAGGACGCTTCGCAAATGCGTTTGCGAATCTCGGCAGAGTTTTCTCCAATTCCCGCCGTGAAGACCAAAGCATCGATGCCGCCAAGTGTCGCGCTCAACGCACCAATTTCTTTCGCCGCCCGGTACACGAAATAGTCGACAGCGGAGTGGGCTTCCTGCTGATCGTTGCCGAGCAAATCTCGCATGTCATTGCTGATCCCAGATATGCCTAGCAATCCGGACTTCTTATAGAGCAGCGTCTCGACTTCTTTCGCCGAGAGCCCCAGATTTTGGAAGAGGTACAGAACGACCCCAGGGTCGAGCGCACCGGGCCGGGTTCCCATGCATAGGCCATCGAGTGCCGTAAAACCGAGAGTGTTGTCCACGCTTTTGCCGTCGCGTAGCGCACACATGCTTGCCCCGCTGCCGAGATGAGCAACAATCACTCGGCCCTTTGCGATCTCTGGAGCAACGTCAGGTAACACCGATGCAACGAACTCGTACGAGAGGCCGTGAAAACCATATCGTTGCAGTCCCGATTCGCGAAGGTTGGCCGGCAGGGGAACAAGCTTGGCAACGGGAGAACTCGTGGCGTGAAAACTCGTGTCGAAGCAAGCCACTTGCGGAACTCCCGGAAGCCGCTCGAAAACTGCTTCAATGGCAGACAGATTGTATGGCTGGTGCAGCGGCGCGAGCGGAATCAACTCCTTCAGTTGTTCGAGGATTTCCTGCGTTACAACGACAGGGTGCGCAAAGCGAGCGCCGCCATGAACCACCCGGTGTCCTACGCCCAGCAGCTTCGCATTCCCGTATGTTGAACGCAGCCAAGTAGCCAGAACCGCGAGTGCGGACCGTGCGTCGCGCACTTCACCGCCCGATGTTTGGTCAGTCAGTACCGTGCTCTTGGCATCTTTCGCGGTAAACCGCGGGGACGTGCCAATTCCTTCGATCTGTCCCCTCGATGCGATCTCCCACCGCTGCCTGTCCGGACGCCGGAATACACAGAATTTGAGGCTCGAGGAACCAGCATTCAGAACAAGAGCATAGTCATGCATACGGGTTCCTTAAGCTTTTTTTCGGCGGGCGTGAGCCGCAAGCATGGCTACCGCACAACTTGCAATGCGCGACCGAACGCTGTCGGCTCGACTTGTGAGGATGATTGGAACCCTCGCGCCCAGAACGAGGCCGGCACTGTCCGCCTTGGCGAGAAAAGTCAGTTGCTTTGCCAGGATGTTTCCTGCCTCCAGGTCGGGAGCCAACATAATGTCCGGATCACCCGCAACCGGTGAGGTGATTCCCTTGGTTTTCGCGGCGTCTTTGCTGATCGCGTTGTCGAATGCCAAGGGACCGTCGAGGATGGCGCCCTTGATCTGACCGCGCTCCGCCATCTTGCACAGCGCGGCAGCATCTAGCGTGGCGGGCATTTTCGAAGTGACCGTCTCGACGGCAGCGAGGATCGCAACTTTCGGTCGCTCCAGACCGAGCGAGATTGCCAGGTCAATCGCGTTTTGACATATGTCGACCTTATCTTCCAAAGTGGGTGCGATGTTGATGGCACCGTCCGTCACAATCAGCACTTTGTGATACGTCGGGATATCCATTACAAAAACATGGCTGATGCGGCGCGCAGTGCGAAGTCCACCCTCGCGCGAAACTACGGCCCCCATCAGTTCGTCAGTGTGCAGGCTGCCTTTCATCAACAGTTCTGCCTGCGCTTCGCGCAGCAATTCCACGGCTTTTGCCGCAGCGGCGACGCTATGAGGAGCATCGACGACGCGAATCGTTTTCAAATGAATGCCAGCTGATTCGGCCGCCGCTTCAATCTTCGCACGCGGACCAACGAGAATCGGCTCAATCAAACCCTCATTCGCAGCTTCGATGGCGCCTGACAACGAGGACACGTCGCAAGGATGAGCGATGGCCGTTGGAATCGGACTCAAGTTCCTGCAGCGGGATAGGAGTTGCTCATACTTACCGGTTCCTGTTTGCGGCACAGAAATATCGATGCCCATGATCTACTCCTCAACCGAGATTGGGCGAACGGCAGAACCCGTTTCCTTTAGAAAGAATGTGAGAACAATTGCGAGAGCGACACCCACCATGAGTGGCGCAAACGCAAATTGATAGTGTGCTAGCTCCATCTGAGGGGCTCCTTGCGAGAGATGGCGTAGCAGCCATCCAAACACTGGACCCAGCAAGGCGCTAAAAGTGAAATTCAGGAAGTTGATAACTCCAGTGGCAGTGCCACCAACCTCCGGTGGGTTCACTTCCTTGATGATTGTGTAAGGCAGCATCGCTGCACCCGAAACCAGGCCTGCAAGGAGCGCGAGCGAGTAAGGAGGGAAGACATTTCTTTCCCCGAAAAGAATGAAGCCCAAGCAGATTATGAGGATGATCGAAGCGCCGATGATTACAGGTTTGCGTTTACCTAACCGGTCTGAAATAAACCCCAGGAGCGGACAACCGATAATCCAGCCAAGCGGGACAGCGGCCGAACGCATGACAGCGGTGGCGTACTCCATTCCGTGCGCTTCCTGCAGGTAGCGCACGCCCCAGATCATGTCAAAGATAGTGGTCGGAATGAAAAGCAGTCCGGCAATGAGCCCGCATAGAATCGACTGCGGATTGCGAAAAACGGTGCCGAAGGCTCCTAGCATCTTCTGCCAAGAGCCATCGCTGGGTTTCCGTACACTTTCCCGTGGTAACAAGAAGATCAGGATGACACCGATCGCCACTCCTGCCACTGCGATGAACTTCCAGAAACTCTCCCAGGCTAATCCGTTCGAAATGAGTGGAGCGACCGCAAACTGTCCGGCCGACCCGCCCGCCATGCCAAACATCTGTGTTGCTCCGATTAAGGTGGCGGCCCGCGACGGAGCAAAGTTGGTGGAGGCAATGTAGATGGCGCCGACAGCGGCGAAGGCCGCGCCGACTCCTTGCAGAAATCTGCCGGCGCTTGCCACGTTCGTTCCGCCCATTGAGAACAGCAGCGCGCCCAGCGCGATGATGCCAGCGGCGATGGGCATCACTCGTCGTGGGCCGAGCCGGTCAAGCGCAGCTCCCGCGACCAGACTGAAGGGGGAGTATCCGTAGTAGAAAAGTCCTACCAATGAAGCGAGCCCCAGCGCACTCAGGCCGAATGCCTGGGATAGTTGCGGCATCATCACAGAGGGCGCCGAGCGGAGAACGTACTGATAGAAATAAAGAAGCGCGGCTACAAGCCACGCGATTGCAGCCTGTTTAGAACTGCCGGACGCTTTGCGTTCTTCTGCGCGATGTTCGGCGATCTGCGACACCAGGTTCTCCTGCATTGGGTGCTGTAGCCTTGCTTTGAACGTTCTTCTAGCAAAGCACGACTGAGACCGCCAGGCCGCCTTCCGACGTTTCTTTGTATTTCCCGTTCATCTCTTTGGCCGTGAGCGCCATGGCTGAAATCGTCGTATCAAGGTCCACGCGGCGTTGTTCCGGAACCTCTTCGCTCGCAATGCAGTACGCGGTCCAGGCTTTGATAGCTCCGTACGCGCAACGCTCGATGCACGGAACCTGCACGTATCCCGCAACGGGGTCGCACGTCATACCAAGGTGATGTTCGAGAGCGGACTCAGCAGCATTCGACACGACTTTTGGACCCTCACCCAGAGCTTGCGCAATCATCGCTGCTCCCATTGAGGACCCCACGCCTACCTCCGCCTGGCAGCCGCCTTCGGCTCCGGATAACGTTGCATTATGCTTGCAGAGATAGCCGATGGCTGCAGCCGCAAGATAGCCGTCACGGATCTTTTGCTGCGGAGTTTTCAGATCTTGGAGGGATTTCACGACAGC
>AR_comb_assmDRAFT_10223897_pt1 | contig 18767 bp, 12 predicted proteins | sample ArasoioldDNA_FD_10543 | JGI IMG/M metagenome (IMG submission 10543) | reverse complement strand
GCGACATCCTGCCGATCGTCGAAGGCACGACCGTCAACACCAAGCACGGGATGGTCAAGACCGATCACATCCTGTTCATCGCCGCTGGGGCCTTTCACGTCTCGAAGCCGTCGGATCTCATTCCCGAGCTACAGGGCCGCTTCCCCATCCGTGTCGAGCTCGAGCCGTTGACGCGCGCAGACTTCGTCCGCATTCTGACCGAGCCGCGCAACGCGCTCGTCAAGCAATACATCGCTCTGCTCGGCACCGAGGATCTGGACGTGACGTTCACGCCGGACGCCGTCGAGCGGATCGCTGACTTCGCCGCGCGTGTCAACGACACCACCGAGAACATCGGTGCGCGCCGTCTGCACACGGTGATGGAGCGCCTGCTCGACGAGCTGTCGTTCGATGCGCCCGATCGCGCGGATAAGTCAGTCACGATCGACGAGGCCTACGTGGATCGCATGCTCGCAGACATCGTCCGCAACGAAGATCTGTCGCGCTACATCCTCTAGCGTTCGAGTCGTTCGTATCGTTCGTGGTTTCGAATCGTTCGAGTCGTTCGAAGCGAGCTGCGAGCGAACGACCCGAACGACCCGAACGACCCGAACGACCTAGTACGGAAAATCCTCCTGCATCAGTTCTTTCAGCACCTGTACGCCGGCGCGTACCGCCGCCTGCGTGTCGAAGGCGACACCGGGCAGACTGCTCCACTGATTGACATAGCCGATGCGTTGATACGCGAGCACGAGTGACGCGCCGTCCACGATCGCCGGTGTCTCGGCGATCTCGACGGCATGCTGCAGCTCATGAGCCATCATCGCAATCTGCTGGATTCGTGCGAACCGTCCCATGCGGACGACGACGTAACGGAAGCCGCCGACCGTGGACACAAAGGTCAATCGGCCGTCAGGTCCGCCCGGGCCGTCGCACTGCAAATACACAACGACGTCGGATGCGTGCAGGCGCGCAACGAGCGCGCGCAAGGTCGGGGAGATGCGCACGCCCTCTTCGAGAAGCGAGCGCAAGCGGCGGTCGGTCGATCGGATCGGGCGACGTGGACTGTCCGTGATCGACTCGGCGGCCATCGACAACGACGGGGTCGCGACGAGCAGGCAGAGGAGCGTGAGCGAGCGTGCAACGTGACGAATGATCATGCGTGTGGTCTATGGCAAGCGGCGAGCCAGCGCGAATCCGGGGCGATCTTGTGTTCTTCTCGCATTTCCACGTGAATTCGATACAATGTGGACGCTGCTAGGAAATGGGAAAGGCCACACATTCGTGTTGTGACTTTTCCGTTACTACAAAAAGGTCAGAACAGGAGGGCGCCGCGCCCTCCGGCCGCAGGCCCCACGACGTGCTGGCGGGTTGATGCGTCGCTCCAGGCTCCGAGCGACGACAGCTTTGCGTGAGACGCCGCATCACCGCGCAGATATGTAGGAGACCTGAAAATGCCTGCCGCCAAACCTGGACCCGACGCCACTACTGGAGCCCGAGACGCGCGCCGCCTGTCGACGCTGCTCGAAGCCAGTCAGGCCCTCTCGGGCACGCTCAATTTGAAATCCGCTCTGCAGCGTGTGCTGGGCACGCTGCTTCGTCATCACAGCGTCGTGCGCGGAATGATCACCTTGCTCCGCGACGGCGAACTGCACGTCGAGGCCGTCGAGGGCTTCGAAGATCGCGCGCGCACGATTCGCATCAAGCTCGGCGAAGGCATCACCGGCAAGGTCGTCGAGAGCGGCAAGCCGATCGTCGTGCCGCGTGTCAGTCGCGAACCGGCGTTCCTCAACCTTGCGCCGCGCCGTCCCGAGCACCCGAAGCAGGAACTGAGCTTCATCTGTGTGCCGATCTCTCTCAATCGCCAAGCCGTGGGGGCCCTCGCTGTCGATCTTCGCTTCAAGCCTGAACGCGATTACGACAGCAGCGTAAAGTTTTTTGGCGTGGTCAGCGGGATGATCGCGCAGGCGCTCAACGTGCAACGCATGGTCGAGGAGGAGCGGCGCCGCCTCACTGACGAGAACACGCATCTGCGTCAGGAGCTGCGCGAACGGTACGATTTCTCCAACATCATCGGGACCAGTGGTCCGACGCGGCAGATGTACGAGCAAGTGGCGCAGGTCGCGCAGACCAACACCACCGTGCTCATTCGTGGGGAATCGGGCACCGGCAAGGAGCTCATCGCTCACGCGATTCACTACAACTCGCTGCGCGCGAAGAAGCCGTTCGTGAAAGTGAGCTGCGCCGCGCTCCCCGACACGCTCATCGAGTCGGAGCTCTTTGGCTACGAGAAGGGCGCGTTCACCGGCGCGAACGCGCGCAAGAAGGGCCGCTTCGAGATGGCCGAGGGCGGCACGCTATTCCTCGACGAGATCGGCGACATCAATCCCGGGACCCAGGTGAAGCTGCTTCGCGTGCTGCAGGAGCGCGAGTTCGAGCGACTCGGCGGCACTGAGACGGTCAAGGTCAACGTCCGGCTCCTCGCAGCGACGAACAAGGACATGGAGAAGGCGATCGCGGACGGTACCTTCCGTGAGGACCTCTACTATCGCCTCAACGTGTTCACGATCTTCGTGCCGCCGCTCCGCGAGCGAAAGGCCGACCTCCTGTTGCTCGCCGATCACTTCCTCGAGAAGTTCTCGCGCGAGCACGGTAAGGTCATCAAGCGCATCTCGACGCCCGCCATCGACATGCTGATGTCCTATCACTGGCCCGGCAACGTGCGCGAAATGGAGAATGCCCTCGAGCGCGCCGTCCTCGTGTGTGACGGCGCCGTCATTCACGGGCATCACCTGCCGCCATCGCTGCAAACCGCCGACTCGTCCGGCACGGTCACTCGCGTGTCGTTGAAGGACGCCGTTGCCGGCTACGAGCGCGACCTGATCATGGATGCGCTGAAGACCACGCGAGGCAACCGCGCCAAAGCGGCGCGTCTGCTCGACACGACCGAGCGCATCCTCAACTACAAGGTGCGCGGCTACGGCATCGACGTGCGCCGGTACAAAACGCCTGAAATGGGACGCCGGGGTCCGACCGATACCGCGGTGTCGGATCCCACGCACGACCTTCCGGCTGCCGCATCGTCTTAATGGACGATGCGGAGTTGGAGACTGGTAGTTGGGAGTTCGCTCGCGGCACTTTGTATCGCGAGCGCGGGATGCGGAAAGAAAGGCCCACCGCTCCCGCCGATCGTGCACATCCCGTCCGCCGTCGACAAAGTCGAGGCGCGGCGTCGTGGCGATGAGGTCACGGTGACGGTCACCGTGCCATCAAAGAACATCGATGGCACGATGCCCGTTGATGTGGCGCGCATCGAAGTCTACGGTTTCACTGGCACGACCGCGCCTCCGGTCAGTCGCTTTCTCGAGCTTGGCACCCAGGTGGGGACCATCACTGTCCCCGAGCGAAAGCCTGACGCACCTCCCGATACTGCGCCGCCACCTGGTACGCCAGTGCCAGGAGGTCCCGCGACGATCGTCGAGTCGCTGACGACGGATGCTCTCGTCGGGAAGGAGATTCCACCGGCGCCGACTACGACGAAGAAAGCGGCTCCTCTTCCCGTGGCGACGCCTCCAAAAACTGCAGCCGAGACCGGGCCGCTGCGACGCTTCTACCTCGCGTTGCCATTCAGTCCGCGCGGCCGTCCTGGTCCTCCCGGGATGATTGGTGAACTCCGTCTCACCACACTCCCGCCTGCACCAATCGAACTGAGGGCGACCAACTTGCCCGATGCGGTTCGACTTGAATGGGAGCCGTCCGGCGGTCTCATCGGATTCCTGCTCGAGCGCGCACTCGCGCCCGAGCTCTCACCGCTCGACGAACCGATACCCGACGCGGTGTCCTCATCGACAATGCCAGCGCCGCTGCAAGGTCCAACGCGCTACAACGTGTACCGCGAGCTCCCACCACTCGAAGACAAGGCGACGACTGCGTCTCAGCCTGCCTCGCCGGTCGAGCCAGCACTCGTCAACAGCGTTCCGATCGATACGCTGACCTTCACGGATCCACTGACCGGCCTCGACGGACGGCAGCGATGCTATGTCGTGCGCGCGATGCGCAGCGATGGTCCCCAGTCGGTCGAAGGTATGCCCTCAGAACGCATATGCGTCGTCCCGATGGATGATTTCCCGCCTGAGGCGCCCTCACGGCCGTCAATTACCAGCGAAGAGGGATCGATCACGTTGACGTGGGAACCGAATGCCGAGCCCGACATCGCCGGCTACCTGGTCTTGCGTGGGGAGGCAGGCGATGCCACACTCAGTCCAGTGACCGACACGGTGGTTACCGAGACACGGTTCACCGATCGAACGGTGAAGCCGGGCGTCCGGTATAGCTATGCCGTGCAGGCGATTGACTCGCGGTTGCCGCGACCGAACGTGAGTCCGGAATCGGAGCGTGTCGAAGAGACGGCGCGCTAGCGCTAGCGGAGCTTGCTATGAAGTTATTTGTCGACACTGGCAATGTGAAAGAGATTGAGGCACTCGCCGCGCTGGGCATCCTCGACGGCGTGACGACGAACCCATCACTGCTGGCCAAGGAGTCTGGTGACTATCGCAAGATCCTCAAGCGCATCTGCGAGATCGTCCAGGGACCAGTCAGTGCGGAGGTCGTCGCGACCGACACCGCCGGCATGGTGCGTGAGGGGCGCGACCTCGCCAGTATCGACGAGCACATCGTCGTCAAAGTGCCGTTTACCAAGGACGGTGTGAAGGCGTGCAAGACGCTCTCGTCGGAAGGGCTCCGTGTCAACGTGACGCTGATCTTCTCGGCCACGCAGGCCTGGCTGGCCGCCAAGGCCGGAGCCACGTATGTGAGTCCGTTTGTCGGCCGGCTCGACGACATCGGCACGACCGGCATGGATCTGATTCGTGAGATCGTGGACATCTTCGACAACTACGAGTTCCCGACTGAGGTGCTCGTCGCCAGTGTCCGCAATCCGATTCACATCATCGAGGCGGCTCGCATGGGCGCCGACGTCGCGACCGTGCCCGCGGCGGTGATCGAGCAATGCTTCAAGCATCCGCTCACCGACATCGGGCTCGAGAAGTTCCTGAAAGACTGGGAGAAAGCGCAGGCCGCAAAGGTCTGACCTCTTGTCTCTACTAGACGACCTTCAGCGCCGAGCCGCGCTGGGCGGTGGCGAAGAGCGGCTGCAGCGCCAACGTGATGCGGGCAAGTTGACCGCACGCGAGCGCATGCTCCTGCTCTTCGATCGCGACACCTTCGAAGAACTCGACGCCTTCGTCACCCACCGCTGTCGCGACTTCGGCATGGAGGATCAGATCGTGCCCGGCGACGGCGTGGTCGCAGGGTACGGTCGCGTCGCGGGCCGGCTCACCTACGCATTCGCGCAGGACTTCACCGTCTTCGGCGGCTCCCTCTCGGAAACGAACGCAGCCAAGATCGTCAAGATCATGGACCTCGCCATGAAGATGGGGGCGCCCGTGATCGGTCTCAACGACTCAGGTGGCGCGCGCATTCAGGAGGGCGTGCTGTCGCTTGGTGGCTACGCCGACATCTTTCTCCGCAACACGCTCGCGTCCGGGGTGATCCCGCAGATCTCCGCAATCATGGGACCCTGCGCCGGCGGTGCTGTGTATTCGCCGGCGATCACCGACTTCACCATCATGGTGAAGGAAACGAGCTACATGTTCGTGACCGGACCCGACGTCGTGCGCACGGTGACGCACGAGGAGGTGACGAAGGAAGAGCTCGGCGGCGCGATGACGCACAACGAACGGAGCGGCGTTGCGCACTTCGCAGTGGACGACGATCAAGCCGCGATTCTGCTCATTCGCGAGCTGCTGTCATTCATGCCGGCGAATAACGTCGACGATCCGCCACGGCGCGAGTCCGTGGAACCGCCGGCGAATGCCGATCAGGTGCTCGAGTCGATCGTCCCGGCCTCGCCGAATCAGCCATACGACATGGTCGACGTGATCCGCCACGTCGTCGACGATGGGTATCTGCTGCAGGTGCACGAGCACTTTGCCAAGAATCTCATCGTCGGGTTCGCGCGTTTGGCGGGTCGCCCCGTGGGTATCGTCGCCAATCAGCCGGCGCATCTTGCGGGCACGCTCGATATCGATGCGTCAGTGAAGGGGGCGCGGTTCGTCCGCTTCTGCGACGCGTTCAATATTCCCCTCGTGACGTTCGAGGATGTTCCGGGATTCCTGCCGGGGACGGGCCAGGAATACGGCGGCGTGATCCGTCACGGCGCGAAGCTGCTCTTTGCGTTTGCCGAAGCGACGGTCCCAAAGGTCACGGTGATTACGCGCAAAGCGTACGGCGGTGCGTATTGCGTGATGTCGAGCAAGCACATCCGGACAGACGCCAACTTCGCATGGCCGTCAGCGGAGATTGCGGTGATGGGGGCTGAAGGCGCGGTGAACGTGCTCTACAAACGAGAGCTCGACGCGGCCGCCGATGTGGCCGCGGCTCGCGCCGCGCGCATTGCCGAGTATCGCGAGAAGTTTGCGAACCCGTATGTCGCCGCAGAGCGTGGCTTCATCGACGAGGTCATCCGTCCGCGACAAACACGCGCGAAGGTGATTGCTGCACTCGCCGCGTTCGAAACGAAACGCGACCGCAATCCCCCGAAGAAGCACGGCAACATTCCGCTCTGACGAGGCTTTGGGCTCTGGACCTGAAGTCACTCGAGACAATCTGACATTCCGTCGTCGCCGCACGTGAACATGCTCGGAATCTCAGCGAGCGTCCACTCACGAGTGTTCTTCCACACGCGTGTGTGGCCGTAGCGGATCGACGTCCACCCCAAGCGATCTTTCGCCAGCCATACCCGCTGCAGCGCGAACTTCTCGTCGTCACCGAACAGGTGGTACGACTCGTGGAGCAGGATGGTCGCACGCTCGACCTCGTCCACGGGATATTTGAAGAACGTCGGATAGATGGTGATAACGGCGAAGGGGAAGTTCGTCGCGGCGTACGCGGTTGGATGGCCGACGTAATGATTCCACCAGTTGTCGGTACGGCGATAGCTGACATAGCGGCGCAGCGCCGAGGCCTCGCTCGCGAATCCACTCTTGTCGAGCACGCGAATCGCTTCCATCACGACCACCTGTTCGTCAGGTGTCAGCGGTTCGGACGTAAGCAGCAGCGATGCGTACGCGGTCGCCAGAATCGTGACAACGACGCCTAGAACCCAGAGTACCCAACGGCCAAAGCTTCGACCGCCTTCGCTGCTTTGGGGCTTCGGCGGGACAAGACCGCTGTCCGACGCGAGGGTGTCTCCATACGCGGTGAGCGGCGTCGCACAACGCCGGCAGACCTCGCTCGTCGCAAAGTTCACCAGGCCGCATGTTGTGCACTTGATGTTGTTCAGGGGCCGCTCCTCTCTCCGGGATATCGGCCGCGTCCGCCCCAGGCCTCCTGACGTCGAATGCTAGAATTGCTTGATTTTGCGCAAGATCCTCATCGCCAACCGCGGGGAGATCGCGGTGCGCGTCATGCGCGCGTGTCGTGACATGGGCCTCGCGACGGTGGCGGTGTATTCCGAGTGCGATCGCGCAGCGCGCCACGTCCGCATGGCGGATGAGGCAATCGCGATCGGTCCGAGTCCTCCGGGCGAGAGTTACCTTCGCATCGATCGAATCATCGATGCCGCCAGGGCCAGTGGCGCCGACGCGATACATCCAGGCTACGGATTCCTCTCTGAGAACGAGGACTTTGCTGCCGCGTGCCGCGACGCAGGGATGACGTTCATCGGTCCGACCGCCGAGGCGATTACGTTGATGGGCAGCAAGACGGCGGCACGTCGTGCGGCCATTGCTGCTGGTGTGCCGGTGGTGCCCGGCACCGAAGAGCCACTCGCGGCAGACGTACCTGATGCCGTGATCGCCGAGCGCGCGCGGCAGATCGGGTTTCCGGTGATGGTCAAGGCTGTCGCCGGTGGCGGCGGCAAAGGCATGCGCGTGGTCAGTAGTGCCGCCGATCTGCCCTCAGCCATTCGCGCTGCGCGCTCTGAAGCCGGTGCGGCCTTCGGCGATTCGACGATCTATCTCGAGCGTCGTCTCGAGCGGCCGCGCCATATCGAGGTGCAGCTCCTCGCCGATCACCATGGCACCGTGCTCGCGTGCGTTGAGCGCGAGTGTTCGATTCAACGGCGTCATCAGAAGGTGATCGAAGAGACCCCTTCACCAGTGGTGTCTTCGGAACAGCGCGCGCGACTGACGGCGGCAGCGGCAGCGGTGGCGGCATCGGTCGGCTATACGAACGCGGGGACGGTCGAGTTCCTGTTCGACGACGAGGGCCGCTTCTATTTTCTGGAGGTGAACACACGTATCCAGGTCGAGCATCCGGTCACCGAGATGATTACCGGCGTGGATCTCGTGGCGTGGCAGATTCGAATCGCCCGCGGCGAGCGGCTGACGCTCTCTGCGGACCAGTTGTTGACGCCGCGCGGCCATGCCATCGAGTGCCGTGTGTATGCCGAGGATCCTGATGCGGGTTTCCTCCCATCGCCAGGCCTGATCACCTCGCTTCGCATCCCATCCGGCCCGGGCATCAGAGACGACGGTTGGGCTGAAACCGGAACCGATGTGCCGGTGTTCTACGACCCGTTGATCTCGAAGCTGATCGCGTGGGGAGTGGACCGGCCGCAGGCCATTGCGCGAATGCGGCGCGCATTGCTCGAATACGAGGTGCGGGGCATTCGGACCAGCCTGCCGTTCTTCCAGTGGATGCTGCGCCAGCCGGCATTCCTGGCAGGGGAGTTCCACACGGAATTTCTGGACGAGCTCTTGCAGCGTCGTCGCGGCGAGGGGTTCTCGGACATCGATCCGTCCCTCGAAGAGGTCGCCGCGATTGCCGCCTGCATAGCCGATGTGGAAGACGCAGGACCTGACCGGCCCGAAGTCGGTAGTTCTGTGCACTCGGCCTGGAAGGATCGCGCCCGTGTCGAGGGTCTTCGCGGATGACGTGTGACCTCGAAACGCCCGGTGGGCGACGGGCGATCGAGTTCCGGCGGCGGGGGTCGGTGTGGGAAATGACACTCGACGGCCGGATACTGAGCGTAGACGTCACTGCTATTGCAGGGCGGTGGTCGCTCTTGATCGGTTCGAGGAGCTATGAGGTCGCCGTCGAGCGGCGGTCGAACGGCGAGCGGATCGTTTACGTGAACGGCGTGGCGGTGCCGATCTCGATCATGGATCCGCGCGAGCGCCTGGTGCGCAGACGTGGCACCGTGTCCGCCGAGACAGGTCCCCGGTCGATCGTGTCGCCGATGCCAGGACGGATCGTCAAGGTGTTGGTGCGTGAAGGTGAGGTCGTCGCCGCGCAGCAAGGGCTGGTGGTCGTCGAGGCGATGAAGATGGAGAACGAACTCCGCGCGCCCCGCGCCGGTCAGGTCAGCGCAGTGAAGGTTGTCGAGGGGATGTCGGTCGAGGCCAAAACGGTGCTCGTGACACTCGCGTGAAGATCAACACTCTTACCGCTCCGTTTCGCCATCCGGCGACACAAAAGGCGCGTGTCATCGTCCGCCGCATTGTGAGCGTGTGCGCGGTGATCCTCGCCGTGGCGGTCGTGACGTCAGTGGCGGTGGATGTCGGACCGGCGCTCAAGGGGCTGGCCGAGCGTGAGGGCTCGCGATATCTCGGCCGGCCGTTGACCATCGGCAAGATGTCGGTGCGGCTCTGGGACGGCAGCTATGTCTTCGAGGACCTGCGCATCGACAGCCTGCCGCCGACGACCGCGCCGTTCCTCGTCGCCAAGAAAATCACTGTCGTCAATTCGTGGCGGACGCTGTTCAACCGCCGGTTCGTGCTCGAGCAGATCGAGATGACCGACTGGCGCATGCACGTCGAGACACTTGCTGACGGGCGCCATAACTTCCCCAATTTTAAACGAGGCGGCCCGCGCGGCCAGAGCCGCTGGACAACGACGCTCGCGTACGTGCGCGCGCATCGCGGTGAGTTCACGTTCCAGGACTTCGGCTCCAACTGGGGCGTTGTCGCCCGGAACATCGATGTCGTGGTCGAAAAGCCCGGCGAGGCCAACTATCGCGGCACGGCAAAGTTCTCTGATGGTTTCGTCGCGCTGCAAAACTACGTGCCGTTCCGCGCCGACATGGACTCGGCCTTTCAGCTCGATGGCGGCCGTCTCGTCTTTGATCGGATGTCACTCGTGACCGAAGGCACGCGGTCCGAGTTGATCGGCGATGTGAACTTCAACTACTGGCCTGAGCTGATGCTGGCGATGAAGTCAGATATCGACTTCCCCAAGGCCAAGGACCTCTTCTTCGCCGGCGATGATTTTTCGCTGAGTGGCAAAGGCAAGTTCGCTGGGACGTTCCACCTGTTCAAGGAAATCCTGCCGAACGGCCAGCAGCGAACCGGTCGCGAGCTGAAAGGGCAGTTCCAGACCGACGTCCTCGGCGTCAATCGCTACCGATTCACTGATGTGCGCGGCGACGTCCGCTGGACGCCCGAAGTGCTGGCGGTGACCGACTCGCGCGCCAACGCCTATGGCGGCGCGGCGCATTTCAGCTATCGCATGGCGCCGCTCAATGAAAAAGGCGTGACGCCGAAGGCGAGCTTCGACGTCAACTATGACGGCGTCGACTTGCTCGCGCTCAGCGATCTGTTCAAGCTCGAAGGGATCACGCTTGCCGGGCGCATCTCCGGCTCGCATCTGCTCGAGTGGCCGATCCGGCGATATCGCGATCACACCGGCAAGGGAAACGCGCGGTTCACGCCACCCGAGGAGGCCGTGCTGATGTCGAGAGACATGCCCCTCGAGCGGATTGCCGCGCGACAGGCTCGCGGTCTTGATGCCGGTCCCTTCAGCCCACTGACGCCGGTCGAGCCTGTGCCGATCGGGGGCGAGTTCGTCTACGAATATGGGCCTGACTGGATCGAGGTCCAGCCGAGTCACATTGCGACCGAGTCGACGTATGTCGAAGTGCAGGGCCGGACAAAGTACGGCGAGGAATCGGATCTGCCGTTTCACGTCTCGAGCGCAGACTGGCAGGAAAGTGACCGTGTCTTCGCCGGTGTGCTGACCGCGTTCGGATCGCAGACAAAGGCGATCCCGATTGGTGGCTACGGGACGTTCGATGGCGCGATGACTGGGGCGTTCAGGAATCCGCGCATCGAAGGCGACTTCGCCGGCGAACAGATGCGCGCTTGGGATGTGGTCTGGGGAGCGGTGCGCGGCAAAGCGTTGATCCACGACAGCTACGTGGACGTCACCGACGCGACCATCACCTCGGGACCTTCGGTGATCACGACCACCGGGCGGTATTCGCTGGGGTTCCCGCGCAAGGACCTCGGCGAAGAGATCAACGCCCATATCGACATCAAGGGTCGTCCGGTCGCCGATCTGCGCCGTGCCTTCGGCATCGAGGATTACGACATCGAAGGGCTGTTGACCGGCAACTTCGACATCAGAGGCAAGTACCTCGAGCCCGAGGGCTCAGGCCGTCTGGAGATCGCCAACGCGGTCTTCTACGGCGAGCCCGTGGAGTCGGCGACCAGTGCACTTCAACTCGAGGGCAAAGGCGCGCGGCTCCAGAACATCCAGATCCTGAAGGGCGGCGGCCGCGGAACCGGCAGTGCCTATATCGGATGGGACGGCACCTATCAGTTCAACTTCGATGCGCGCGGCATTGCCGCGGAATCGATCACGCTCAGCAAGACGATCGGCCAGCCGATCTCCGCGCTGCTGAACTTCACCGCCGCGGGTAGCGGCTCGTTCGACGCGCCTCGCTACGAGGTCAAAGGTCAGTTGAACGACGTGTTCGTCGCCGACGAAGGCATCGGCAACATCGTCGGCAGCATCAACGTCAACAACGGCTTGATGACGGTGCAACTCGAGGCCGCCTCACCTCGTCTCTCGGTCTCCGTCAGCGGCCAGATCTCGATGCCCGAGCAGGACGCGGACATCACGTTCCTGGTGCTCGATACCTCACTCGATCCGTACGTCCGTCTGTTTCTCCCGCAGCTCTCGCCGTACACGACCGCCGTGGTCGGCGGTTCGGTGCGTGTCGTCGGCAGTCTTAGCGATATCGATAGTCTGCTCGTGGACGCCACGGTCGATAGCCTCGACATGCGGCTGTTCGACTACGCGTTGCGCAACGCCAAGCCGATACGGATGGCGCTCGATCGCCATTCCCTCCGCATCGCCGACATGCGCATCGTCGGTCAGGATACACAGATCGATATTGCTGGCGTCGCCAATTTACACGACAGAACGATCAACATGCGCGCCAACGGCGACGCCAACCTCGCAGTGCTTCAGGGTTTCATCTCGGATCTCCGGAGCTCTGGCAACGCCTCGCTGGCGGGCACGCTCGAGGGACCGCTCGACAATCCGATCGCCGGAGGCACGCTCACGCTGAAGAATGGACGCATCCGCCACTTCGCGTTGCCGCATGCGCTCGAGAACATCGATGGACCGATCCGCTTCGACTCGCAAGGCGTGACGCTTGATGGGCTGACGGGACGGCTGGGCGGCGGTGACGTCAAGTTCGGCGGCCGCGTGGACAAGGACGGTTACCTGCCCGGTCGCTTCGACGTGACCATGAGTGGACGTGACATGCGGCTGCGGTTCCCGGAAGGCATGCGCTCGCTCGTCGATGCCGACCTGTCACTGCAGGGCACGCGCGAAAGTGCGGTGCTCTCAGGTCTGGTCGCCGTGAAAGACGCCGTCTATACCCAGGCGTTCAATCCGACCGGGAGCCTCTTCGATTTCGGCGGTGAGCCTGCGCTCGCACCGGCCTCTGCCCAGCCCGAAACGTTGCCGGTGCGTCTGGATATCCGCATCAATGCGCCGGGCACGTTGCAGGTACAGAATCGAACCTTGCGTCTGGTCGCCAATGCCGACCTCCAGCTGCGCGGTACCATCGAACGCCCGGTGCTGCTCGGCAGCGCCGAGATCGTTCGCGGTGAGGCGCTCTACGAAGGCAAGCGCTTCCTGATCACGCGCGGCACCGTCGACTTCAACAATCCCGCGCGCATCGAGCCGTTCCTCGACATCGAGGCGCAGACACAAATTCGCGTGCCGCAGGAAACGTATCGAGTGACGCTGCGCGTCACCGGCCCAATCGCTCAGCCGAGCGTCACCTTCGACTCGGATCCGCCGCTCGGCGAGATCGAGATCCTCGCGCTCATCTTCGGCGACGTGGCGCCCGGGCAGAACGCGGAGCTGCGACAGTTCGACCAGACCACGCCTCAGGCGCGCTTGTTTCAGGAGCGAGCCGCGCGCGCGCTGACTGGCGTGTTCTCGACAGAGGTGAGCCGTGTCGTTGAGGAGACGTTTGGCGTTGATACGTTCCAAATCACGCCCTCGCTCCAGGACCCAAACCTGCAGTCGGCGCGCAACATCGAACCGGGGATGCGGTTGACGGTTCTCAAGCGGCTCTCGGAGCGCATCTACCTCACCTACTCGCGCAGCCTGTCGTCATCGACTCGTGACCAGGTCGTGTTGCTCGAGTTCGATCAAACCGATCGCATCTCCTGGATCCTGTGGCGCAACGAAGATGGCGTCTACGCCCTCGACTGGCGCATCAGGAAGACGTTTTAGTGGACCACTCGATGCTTCGTCGTGTCCTGATCCGTGCGCTCTGCGCATGCGGTGTGCTGTTGCACCCGTGGTCAGCCGAGGCGCAAGTCGGCCAGCCGATTGTCGAAATCCAGCTCGATCAGGAGGGCCGAGTCGTCAATGACCCCGCCGTGCTGCGGCTGATCGAGACGCGTGTCGGGGATCGTCTCGCGATCCGTTCGGTGCGTGAAACCATCGCCCACTTGATGGCGTTGGGCCGCTTCGAGGACGTGCGGGTTGAGAGCGAGCCGGTTGGCAATGGCGTGCGCGTGACGTACGTGCTGATGCCGCGTCATCCGATCGATCGCATCGAATTTGTCGGCCGCGTCGAGCTGTCCCAGGATGATCTTCGCCGGCGTATCACTGAACGCTTCGGCAACTCGCCGAGCACGACGCGTCTCAACGAGGTCACCGAGTTACTGCGGCTCGAGTACCGGCGGCGCGGCTTCCCGGCGGCGAAGCTCACACCACGCCTGGAAACCACGCACGACCCGGATCGCTCCACGCTGATCATCGACGTCAACCCGGGTCCGCGCGCGAGGATTCTGGACGTCAGAACGACGCAGGTCGATGCGAAAGAGCGCAGCACCATCACCGAGGTGCCGGATATCCGGGTCGGCGATATCTACGACGAGAACGAGATCGGCCGCAAGATGCAGGCGTGGGAGACCCGGATGCGAGAACGGGGCTTCTATGAGGCCAGGGCCAACCAGAACGCGAGCATCTCCGAGGATGGCTCGGTGTTTCTGTTCCTGAACCTCGAGGTCGGTCCGATGGTGCGGCTGGTCTTCGAGGGTGACCCGCTGCCTCCAGGCGAAGTGGACCGGCTTGTGCCGGTGCGAAGAGAAGCCTCGGCTGACGAGGATCTCCTCGAAGACTCGCAGACCATGATCGAAACGTACCTGCACTCGCAGGGCTATCGCGACGCCATGGCGATGTACACGCGTGAGGAACGCGCCGGTGAGCTGGTGATCACGTTTCGGATCATGCGTGGGCCGCGATATCTCGTACGCAGCGTCATGGTGACCGGCAACTTCGTGTTGCTCACGCATCAACTGCTTCCGCTGGTCCGGCTCAAGGACGGTGAACCGTTCGTGCGGTCAACGCTGGCGATGGGCGTGGGCCAGATCGAGAACTTCTATCGAACGTCAGGCTTCACGCGCCCGCAGGTCAAGGCGACGGAGAACGTGATTGCGCCCGAGAACGCGGCCGATCCGGATCGCCTCGTCAACGTCGTCATCGCGATTGTCGAAGGACCGCGTACTGAGGTCAGGTCGGTCACGTTTCAGGGCAACATGGCGCTCAGCGATACAGACCTTCGCAAGCGCATCGCGACCGCCCCCGGGCGCGTGTACTCGATCGGCGAGGTGGCGTCCGATCGCGATGCCATCGCGCAGGCCTATCACGACCAGGGGTTCGAGAGCGTTGTCGTTACACCGCGGGCCATGTTCGCCGAGGGCGATACGCGCGCTGACGTCCGATTCGTGGTCGTCGAGGGTCCGCAGATCATCGTCGATCACGTCATCATTTCCGGTAATCGCCGGATCAGCACCGAGACGATCGAGCGCGAGATCACACTGAGACCAGGCGAGCCGTTTGGCGAGGCGGCGGTGGTGCAGAGCCGGCTCAATCTCAGACGCCTCGAGCTGTTCCAGCGCGTCCAGATCGAGTCGCTGGCACATTCGGGCGAGACGCGTCGCGACATCCTCGTGCAGGTTGAGGAGTCCCGCTCGACCACGGTGGATCTGTCGGGCGGCATCGAGGGTGGATACTTCGCAAGGCCGACCGGCCAGGGTGGTCTGGCCCAGGATCGGTTCGAAGTGACACCGCGTGGATCGGTTCAGGTGACGCGGCGCAATCTGTGGGGCAAGAACCGGACGATTACGCTGTTCACGCGCGTCAGCCTGCGCACCCGGGACACGCAACCGAACACGGTGCAGTTGAACCCGCCGGAAGTCATTCAAAGCGACTACGGCTTTCACGAGTACCGCGCGCTCGCGTCGTACCGCGAGCCGCGGCTGTTCCGCACGTCAGCCGACATTCTCGTGACCGGCATCGTCGAGCAGGCGTTCCGTCCCAGTTTCAACTTCGCCCGCAGGGTGGTGCAGGCGCAAGTCGGCAATCGCCTGTCTGATCTCTACACCGTCAGCGGTGCGTATTCGTTCCAGCGCACGCGCCTGTTCGATATCAGGGCCTCGGAGGACGAGGAGCCGTGGCTCATCGACCGCTTGTTCCCGCAGGTGCGGATATCGAAGTTCTCCGGCACGGTCCTCAGGGACAGTCGTAATCCCAGCGAAGCGCTCGATCCGACGCACGGCACGCAACTGATTGCGACGGCGGATTTGGCGGCGCGTGCGATCGGGTCTGAAGTCGGCTTCCTCAAGACGTACCTTCAAGGTTTTTACTACCATCAATTGCCCGGCCAGCGGCGCGTGGTCCTGGCGCTCGGCGCGCGCGTCGGGCTGGCGCACGGATTCGACCGGGACATTCCGCCATCGCAGGTCGATGGTCTGCCGGTCACTGGCGGAACGATCAATGGTTTGCCGGCGAGCGAGCGCTTCTTCGCGGGTGGCGATACGACGGTGCGCGGCTTCGCGCTCGACCGCCTCGGCAACGAACGGACGATTTCACCGGTCACCGGATTCCCCACTGGCGGGAACAGCGTGGTGGTGTTGAACAGCGAGTTGCGCGCCCACTTGTTCGGATCGTTCCACGGGATCGGATTCGTCGACGCGGGCAACGTCTTCCCGCTGGCCAGCGATCTCAGCTTTATCGATCTGCGTCCCGCGGCCGGTTTCGGCCTGGCGTACAAATCGCAGCGCATCGGCCTGGCGCGTATCGACCTGGGCTTCAACTTGAATCCGCAGGAGTTCGTACCCGGCGCACCCGAACGACGATGGGTACTGCATTTCTTGCTCGGCCAGCCTTTCTGAGCCTCGCGTGTAATGCAAAATTCGAAATGCAAAATGCAAAACACAAGATCGAAAGCGTGGGGCCTGTTCTGTTTGCATTTTGCCTTTTGCATTTTGAATTACACCGTTCTGGATGCGCAGCAGCTCCTTGACCGCGTCCTCGCGCGGATCGGGACTGAAGCCATCACGCAGACCGATGTGGAGGCGCTCGTCGAGTTTGGTCTGATCGAGGCGAGATCGCCGACCCTGCCAGCGGCCGTGCAGCAGGCAATCGATCGGCAGCTGGTTCTGAGGGAGGTCGCGCGATTTCCGCCTGCCGAGCCTCCGGCTCCCGAAGTCGAGAAGCAGCTTGCCGCCATGAAAGCGCGCGTCGGCGACCGGCTCGGCCCGATGCTGCAAATCACCGGTCTCGACGAAGACCGCCTACGCGGGCTGGCGCGCGATACGCTTCGGATCCGCGATTACGTGCAGCAGCGGTTTGGTATCTCCGCGCAGGTAGGCGAAGAGGAAGCGCGGAAGTATTTCGAATCGCATCGCGAGGAATTCACGCGCAACGGGATGCCGCTTACCTTCGAGGAGGCTGCGGCCGAGGCGCGTCAGCGCGCGTCGGCCTCTCGCGTGCAGGGTGCGATCGTCCAATGGCTGCAGGATCTGCGCATGCGGTCGGACGTGGTGATCGTTGCGAGCCAGCCTCCCAGTCGTAGCTTCAACGAAGGGCCTGCCAGCCGTAGCTTCAGCGTAGGCTGGTTAACGCCACCCGCAACACCTCGAGCAAGTTGAAGCCGGCGTGGCTGACGATCGGCGCCACGCTGCTCCGGCGCCGCAGATAGACGATCGCCCAGATCGCGCCGAGCACGCCTGTCGCGACCACGGCATCCCATCCTTGCGGGTAATGCCCCAACCCGAATGCGATGCTCAATACGATCACGCCGACGAACGGTCCGCCCAGGTGCTGTTCGAACCGGCGGAGCAGGAACGCGCGCTGCAGCTCTTCACGAACGCCACCGGCCACCACCGCGATCACGCCAAGCATCGCCGCTTGATGCGGACCGCCCGTGGCAAGTTGCTCGATTGGATTCTCGGTGACGTTATGCAGACCGGGCACCAGGCGCATCAGACCCGTCATCAGCAATCCGACAATCAGGAAGACGAGCGGGACGAGTGCCAGTCCCAAGCCGAACTCACGTACAATCGATCGATCGCCGAGCCATAACGCACGCGGGCTCTCGCGATGCGCACGCGTCAGGATCACCATCAAGGTCGTCAACACCACCGAGTCGATCAGCAGCAAGGCGAATGCGAACGGTGGGGATAACTGCCCGCTGTCAGTCCTCGGATCGAGCCCGATGGCGGCCAGCAGCTGCCCGATCACAATCTGCGTTGGCAAGCTCGAGCACAGCAATACTTCGACCGCGGCGATCACGCGCTTTTGGCCGACGGTCATTGAATCAGCTGGGCTTGCTATCGCCGGCGGAACTGGATCGGGATAGACCATGTAAATATGACAGGGTAACATTCGAAGAGCATGTCCAGCACGTCAGGGGAACGCGTCCTCATCGTCGAGGATGAGCCCAGCACGCGCCTCGGGTTAACCGAGTTGGTGCGTACTTGGGGCTTCACAACCGACTCCGCGGGCGACGGAGAAGAGGCGCTTCAACGTATTACCGTCTTTCGCCCGAACATCATCATCTCCGACCTCGTGATGCCGCGGATGGGTGGTCTCGAACTACTCCGGGCACTCAAGGACGATGGCGGGGATTACACCGTCGTCATATTGACCGCGCAGGGAACCGTTGAAACCGCGGTCGAAGCCATCAAAGAAGGCGCGTACGACTATTTGAACAAACCGATCGAGCCGCAGCGGCTGAAGATCCTCCTCGACAAGATCGTCGAACGGCAGGACACGCTGCGCGAGGTCAAGGTGCTGCGCAAGCAGCTCCGGGAGCACGGCACGTTCGGCAAGATGATCGGCAGCAGCCCGCAAATGCGGAAGGTCTATCAGGTCATCGAGCAGGCGGCGCCGACCTCCGCGTCGGTGTTGATTTGGGGCGAGTCGGGGACGGGCAAAGAGCTGGTCGCCCAGACCATTCATCAATTGAGCTCGCGCGCGCAGATGCCGTTTGTGCCGATCAACTGCGCGGCGATTCCCGAGACTTTGCTCGAAAGCGAGATCTTCGGTCATGAGAAGGGCGCGTTCACCGGTGCGGTCGATCGTCGCGCCGGGTGCTTCGAGCTCGCCGATCACGGCACGTTGTTTCTCGACGAGATCGCCGAGATGACGCCGGCCACGCAGGTCAAGCTGCTGCGCGTGCTGCAGGA
>AR_comb_assmDRAFT_10132958_pt1 | contig 18779 bp, 17 predicted proteins | sample ArasoioldDNA_FD_10543 | JGI IMG/M metagenome (IMG submission 10543) | reverse complement strand
ATAAGAAGAGTTGGTCTATCACGGGCGTGTTGCCAATCGGCATACACAATTGGATGCTTCCTGGTAGGAATGACGTTCACATTTTGCATTCCAATTTCCGACAATTGCCTTGCGAGCCAGAATGCACAATTTTTTACATCATTGTTGTGTTGTGGTTGTGCGCTGATACTCGGAAAGTTTATAAATGAGGCAAGCTCTGACGCGAACAATCCAAACTTTCTCAATACAAAATCTTCAGGACTTAAAACGGGATATTTCGTCATACTAAACCGCTTCTAACTATCAATTGGAAATGGCAGGTTGAATAAGTGCTGCCCATTGGAAGAGCTTGTCCACATTGTTGAAAAGCTTGATCACAAAAGCCTTCTTATCGTCTGATCTGAACCACGAGAGCCGCTTTTCAAAATCAGTCCATGCTGTTTCTAAAATGAATTTTTTGAAAGCCTCCCAGTCATATAGTGGAAGATTTTTTTCTTTCGCGAAGCGAACCGCATAAGTTGCAATTCCGCTGGCTGCATGCCACAATTTTACAAATCGCCAAAAAATGGGATTAGCATCTGCAACACCTAATGCTTTTACCGAATTCGCGTAATAATTGATCAACTTGATTCCCGCCTGAACAGAATAGGCCGGATCATAAGTCAGTCGCTGATGTTGAAAACCTTGCTTTTGTGATTCTTCAATGCTTATCTGGAAATATCCGCGTTCATCCAGGTCTTTTGTTCCAGGCGCATATTTAGGAACTTCTGTAATTACGCCATCCGATTCAATTTTGATCCATGCAAGAATGAAAGAAAGTGGTATTATCCCCCTGTCTTTTTCAATGAATGGAATTAGCATCCTGGTTCTTCTAATGAAACTATCCAACTCGTAATTGGAAGGTTTTCTTGGAACAAGTCGTTGAAGAACCGGGCGCACTACTGTATCCCGAATAGTCAACCATTCCTTACTCAGCGCATCGAAGCCAGGTTGAGACGGCTGAAGTTTTCTGCCACCTAATTCAGGATGACGTTGAAAGAAGACTTGATTCGACAAATCATTTTCGTCTTTGGTACCTTTCTTTACAAGTTGTTCAACAAATGCAGGCTCATTCGTTGAACTTACCTTAGCAGTATCGTTTTCATCTGAATCTCCGAAGATCTTGTCCCAAAAACTTCCTTCCCGGTTTATTTCACTTTTTGGAGGATGCAATACAGTCATGAACGCGGGGGCAACACCATATTGATAACAATCGCGACACATAAGCAAAAATTATTCGTGAACGTGAAATTGAACTTCTCCACTTTTTATTGGTCTTGCGCCAAACGCCAAGGGGCCACTATTGTAATTTCGTGCTCCTGCCTGGGCTGACCTTGGTCTGAACACTCCATGTTCAACGGTTCCTTTTCCGTTGTCTTCAGGTCGTATCATTGCCACATGACCGCTCGACCCCCCATCGGGGTTTTTCCAGATGGCAATAGTGGGATAACCAAGGTTGGCGAATTGCTGTGCCAGATAGGAGGGTTGACTGGACAGTGTGTTTCCTTTTACCGCAGCATCTATCCTTTGCGATGCTGATCTTAAACTTTCGGTTATGCCTGACTGTTTGGTAAATTGAGTAAGGTCGCCAGCTATTCTGAACCATCCTTTTCCCCTTCCATATTTACTCACCCAATCAACAGTTGCATTTGCTGTAAGTTCATGCCAATCTAAAGGAGACCCTGACCAAATAAAATGTGGCACGCTTGCCCACATGGCGCGGGTTACATCGTGAACGTAAATGTTACACCAGGTTCGGACACTCACCTTACCATTTTTGTCCACCTTTCTTTCTTGTTGATATCGAGGATTCTCTCCTAATTTGATAATCGTATTTCCCTTCCTTGGATCGTCAACATCAGCACCAACATTGAAATAGTTTAAGACGGCCACATAATTCGCTGCGCTGCGATTGCCTGGTTTGTTCCAAGGCGCATCATTATCTATAATGTCGGCACCTCTTTTTCCTATCCAACATTTTTTCCCAGATTTTCCAATATATCCCGTGAACCCCTCATACTTTCCTTCAATAGGTGGCATGTTTCCTGAAGTATCCGGAATTCCACGTTTTCCTTTATCTGTAGGAATGTTTTTCCTGCTCACAAGAGGTCTCACAATGGTTTCCCTTATGTTCAACCACTCCATACTTAAATCTTTAAATGCAGGATGATCAGTTTGAAGTTTTCTTCCACCAAGCTCAGGATGCCGTTTGAAGAAGACTTGATTTGTCAAATCATTTTCGTCGTTGTTTCCCCGGCTTAGAAGCTGTTCTACAACTGCCGATTCGCTTCCTCTACTTGAAGGAGGCGCTATATCATCCGATCGTGGAAAGATTCTGTCCCAAAAACTTCCTTCCTGATTCATTTCACTTTTTGGCGGATGCAATACCGGCACGAACGAAGGAGCAACACCATATTGATAACAGTCTCGACACATGTTCAAGAATTATTCGTGTACGTGAAATTGAACTGCACCACTCTTAATTCCGGAAGGACCAAACACCAAATATCCATTGCTGTAATTCTTTGCACCTGCCTGTGCTGATCTGGGAATGAAAACCCCGCTTTCCATCTTTCCTTTTTTAATATCTTCCGGACGAACCATGGCCACATGTCCAATACTTCCCTGATTTTTCCAAATGCAGGTAGTGGGATATCCCATGTTTGCAAATTGTTGGGCAATGAATGATGGTTGACCGATTAATGAAGCGTCGGATGAGGCTAGAATTCTTCCTGCAACAGACCTCAATGCCTGGGGTAGATCTGAACGTTGGGGCCAACTTGGGAAATCGCCAAGAATCCTAAACCATCCTGCACTCTTTCCATACTTCTCTACCCAATCAACCATCGCGTTAGCTGTAAGTTCATTCCATTGTCCCGAGGCACTCCGCAACCAGTGGGGCATATTGGCCCACATTGCCCGTGTTACATCATGAACATAGATATTACAATAGGTGGAAATGCCTCCGCTATCATTTCTTTGCTGCCGGTATCTTGGATTCTCACCAGGTTTATTAAAGTGGTTGCCTGGTCCCACGGCATCAGATTCACCAACATTGAAGTAGTCTAATACAGCAATATAATTTGCAGCAGAACGATTGCCAGGTTTATTCCATGGGGCATCACTGTCAACAATGTCGGCACTCTTTGCACCCTTCCAACATTTTTTTCCTGAAGGACCAATGTATCCTGTAATTCCTTTGATAGGACCTTCTGTAGGCGGCATTCTGCCTGAGGTGTCAGGTGTTCCGATGACTGCTCCGCCAGTGCCTGATCTCTTCTCATCCAGGAACGGTCTCACAATTGAATCGCGGATTCTTAACCACTCCTGGCTCAGGTTGGGAAAGTTGGGCATATCCGCACTCAGTTTTTTTCCCGCCAATTCTGGATGACGATCATAAAACAACATATTCGAGAGGTCGTTGTCACTTGTTGTTCCTTGAGCATATGCTGCCGTTAAGCGTGCGCGATCATTTGCAGGAGGAGCGGTTGTAGTTTTTGAGGAACCAAAACTTTCCCAAAAAGAACTGAATGGCGAAAATTCATATGCTTGTTCATTTTCAAACTCCGTTTCTTCTTCACCGTGCAGAATTGTTTCAAATTCTGGTTGCACGTATTGTTTACAAAGCTCACACATATAAAAGTTATTAGAGTTAGTTATAAACTGTGCGAACGTCTTTCAGGAACGTTCTGTCATTCACTCCTGATCCAAACCCCACCATTCCGCATAGCACCAGTTTGAAAGTTTGATTGTAATTGCTCATTGGCCATGGACGATCAACGCGGAATTCAATTGGTATATATATCACCGGATATTCGTCAACACCAACTCGCTTCCATTCATCAGAGGCGGGACGGGTTTCAAGAGAAAGCGGGTTATTAATATATATCGAACTGTCCCGGCCCATTCTAGATCTGCGACCGTCTGCATCGAACCCGAAACTTGCAGTTACTTCTGGCCCGTTGTATTGAACAAAGCATCTCATTTTTATATTGACCTGTTCAAAATCAGAAATAAAATTTGATTCGCGGTAGTTGATCACAAGTCTTTCGCTACTGAGCGCTCTCAGTCGTAGATTGGGAGGTTTGCTGGAAAGCGTTACACCAATTGGAGTATTGGGACCGGTAACGCTCACGTCGCCCACTGTAAATGGTGAGATGATACTCTTCAGTATCTCAAAGCTCACTTGTACCACCGCAGCACCGGCAGCAACAGTTTCCGGCCCTTCTCTCAGAATGGGTGTATCCAAATCATGTTGCGTGGGTTTGTATTTCGGTAAATAGATTGATTCAGGCATAGCTTAATTTTTTTTGCTGAACGTTGCGGATCAGCTTTAAGAAATTTCGTGACAACATCTTATTCAGACTATTTTCATCGGGGTGCAGCGCGTAGATCTTTGCCAGTTCAATACCCGGATGTATCCATGGGCCATCAGAGCCAAAAAGAATTTTACCAGGTCCTGCTCGCTTATAGGCTGATTCTATCAAATCAAATCTTCGAACACCAGACAAATCGGTGTATACGTTTGGAAATCTTTCAAGCGGACTTAAAAATGCGAGCTGCGCCTTCCAGTCGTCGGCAAAGCTTCCAAAGTGAGGGATGATGAAAGAAACGTCAGGGTATTCTGTAGCGAATAGATCTATCTGCGCAATTTCTCCCATAACATCATAGAGTATGGGTAAGTGATATTTCCTTGCTGCTTCACATACTTCTCTTGAAATGCCCGAATAATAGCGATGAACCTTTATACCGCAAAACCCATAGTCCTTCACTGCTGTATTTACCATCTGGTATATTCTTCCGGCATCCTTGGTGGCATTGACAAATGCAAATCCAAAATATTTTTCTGGTGCGGCGTTTACAATCTTCGCGACCTCATAATTGGCCCTGCTAAAGTCAGAATTGAATGCGGCGAATAGTACAGTTTTGTCAATTCCCGCTTCCGCTGCCCACTTATTATAATTGTTCAATGGAGCATCGGTATCCCATGGACCGGTAAGGCCATCCCCCTTGCCTGCGTGGCAATGACAGTCAATGATCATAACACAATAGTGAAAAAATGAGAGCAGAACAATTGACAATCGCAACTGCTCTGCTCTTTGTGAATTAAACGCGCTTGAAAGTTTTTTCTTTCTGCATTTTCTCCTTTTGTACTTTCTGCTGAATCAGGAAAGCAGGCATGGAGAATTTTTCTTCTTTAGGTTGATTGAAACTTTCAAGGGTGAGGTCTACACCAGTCACAGAATAATAACTGTGCAAATACCGCTGAATGGCATCTCTCCACAGGTCAGCCCAGTTACGAGCCACATCCCTGTCGTCGATCTGTGCCCAATTATCGAGACGAATACTTAACAGGATCTGTTCCCCATACGTAGCCAGGTCATGATAATAACTCACGCTCACATCTCCCCAACCTTGCAATGCCTTCATGGTGTCAACACGATCCATCCATGATTCTTTGTATGGAACCATTACGCGACCACCCAGGAATTCCCGGATTTCTGGCCTTGATAGTATCCATTGCTCCATTAGCATCTCGATCCTTGACACGGTTGGCAGATCACCGTATTGGTTATGCGAACTTTCAGACAATATCAGGTGAACTTCGCGAAGCGCATTTAAAAGTGGAAATGCGTCTGCGTTAATAGTCATATCATCGGCTTCCTTGTAATAAAGAGAGGCGCGATACAGGAGGTTATGGAATGCATTGATGAATTTGGAGCGACTATCAGCTGGTACAAATTCCTGCACCGCTTTACCAAATAATCTCAGTCCATAATTGTGATCATATTCGTAGGATCGCCTGGCAATGGTTAACCTGTGCTGCGCGTCCTGGATATATCCCCAGATGATGTTGTTCAATGGACGAAGCGGATCCAATTCCAGATTTGCCAGTGGATCGCGATCGCCATTTCGAATGTTCTGGAATCTTTTGGCGATGGCATTCATGGTTTGAACAAGCATTCCCTCTTCGTGCCAGTAGGACCAGATCAGTTCAATAAGAATTGGTTGATCTTTCAGGGCCAGGAAGTTGTCTTCATCCGGAGTATCCTCAATATCCTCATCTCTATCCACCACGAATTCTTTGATGCGATCCACAATGAGATCGTAATACGGTAACCGGCCATTGTCCACATATCCGGTAAGGGCTGTGATGTCAAGGCCTAGTGTTCCTTCTACATATTTTTCTGTGGCAAATTTTAATAGACTATAGGCCTCAGTCCGGTTGAAAGGAAGATGATTCTTATCTGACTTATTAATTTGAAAAGCCGATTTCGATGTTCCATTGCCACTGGAAAAGATGCTGAAACTATCGGAAGTTCCCTCGAGAATGACGTCCATCGCGGCTTTATACTTTTTGAAGAAATCATTCTTGTGAACCTTTTTGATATGATTGTAAAAAATATCATTGCTCGTTCTCTTACCTGAGCCAGGAGTTAACTTAATCGGCAATGGTTCGCCGCCAATTAGAGAACCAACTTTCTTTTCTGTGTTACCATCAACTTTCAGGCTATCAATTGTAAAAGCAGAAGGAGGCTTTATAGGTTGCTCAAGATCTACTTTTGTTTCTTCCAATATAAAATCCAGTTTGGTTAATCCTTCCTTGTCAATTTTAACTGCTTTTACAAATAGCGGGTCATAACCCTCGGCAGTGCAGAGGAAATCAAGTGTTCCAGTTTGAGTGTACAGAACGTACTTCCCATCCGACGATGCAGGAACCCCTTGTCTCCCTTCTTGCTTTTCGCTAATGAAGATTATGGCCTGGCTGATTGGAATTCCCTCTTTGGTGGTCACTCTGCCAGTGACTCCCATTCTTTTCGTTTTTTTTGCTACTGACATAATGTATTTAATTTTTTGATGAATTAATTTTTTCTAAAGAAAGCCCAGTTTCGTAATTGTTGGCTGAGCATCTGGCTTTCCTGCTCGGCATCGATTTGTTTATCGGATTTCGCTTGTCCAAATACGGCGAACACCAGGGTAGGAGCCGCTTTTTGTTGAAGCGATGGATACTCTTTCCACAGTTGAAACATTTGTTGCAATTGTGCGGGTTGTCTTTCTCTTACGGGAAAAAGCTCACAAATCGTTTTACCCTTTAATTGTTTATTGGTATGTTTCAGTACTAACGAAACGAATGCATCCATTTCTTCTTCGATTTGTTGCAAAAGCATTCTTTTATCTTCGTTCAGATCATCTATCGGATAAAATGTTTGCCACAAATCCCAGAACTTCTTCCATTGTTTGTGCGGAAACATTTTTGCGCCGAAAGCACAACTCGCCCAAACTCTTACATAAGGAGCAGGATGGGGATCTTCAAGATCAAGCCTGAACTGAAAATATTTCGGAAGTGTGACCACGCTCATCAATCCAAGTGTGGCACCTACACCTAAATGCCCCATCGCCCATACATCAGATATGATCTCTGAAATCCATCGCTCAAAATGCGCCCAGGCATCAGAATTTTTCGCCTTTAATTCTTTTGCTTTTAGTTCGGACTTCAAGGAAGAAACTAAATCAAGCAAGGCTGCGGCCTGGTGACCCACTTCGTGAATGAGTGAAGAAGCAATCCCACTGCCTACCATTCGCTCACGCGGAATTTGGATAATAGCAACAGGATTCTCATCTCCCCCTGGCAGCCTGGTTCTTGCCCGTCGAATGGCAGCTCCATGGCCGCGATCGAGATAGACCATGAGCGATGGCGCATCATACAATTGCTTGCCGAGCGCCAATCCATCTTCGGCCAGGATGTCCAGTCCACATAGCCATATACCCACTTCGTGTTCCGCTCTTTGCGTCAATACATCTGCAAAAATGTCGAGCTGATCAAGTATGCTGTTGAATCTAAGTTTAAGCAAAGTGAATTTAACCTGGTGATGTTTTGGATCACTGCCACGCAACTCAGCGGAAGCTATCGTTTTTATGAATCCGGAAACTGCACGTCGCAATTGATGTTTTCCTTTTTCGAGCATGCCAATGATTTCCGTTAATGCTTCGTTAGAGATGGATGCTCCTTTTACCATCGGCATCGTCATGGAAAAAGGTTTCACCTGGTTCAATCTTGCCAACAGCGATTGCGCTTCATTAAGCAAATAGTCATACGCTTCTGCAGATGTTTGTTCCGTTGATGTATGTACTGCCGGTGCTTGTGCCATTGATGTTTGTCCCATAACTTATATTCCTTCTATGATGATTCGATTTCCCTGGCGATACCAGTTGCCACCTTCTGGCGGAGTACTATCGTATCCATTATCAGAATAATCAGAAATAGCCCGGCTTCCTGCTCTTTTCCTTACTACCAGTCCCGGTGCGTATCTGCGCGCTGCATTGATCACAGCAAGACGTGCATTCCTGGTTTGACTTCCTGATCTCATATTCGCAGCTCTCCTGGCCGCGTTGCCCGCAAACCTTACATATGCTCTGGCAATTTCAAATTCGCGATCTTCTCCGCTTAATCCTTCCAATTCCAATTCAAACATGTTGCTGGCAGCTTTGCCCACTGCGGAACCTAAAGCTGTACCCACTCCTGGTATTGGAATAAATGATCCGAGTGCTCCACCTGCAATTGGCAATACTTTTTTAGCAATGCCTTTCAATATTCCGCCAAGTGGGCCACCGGCAAGTTTTTTTATTCCACCTACGGCTTTCTTGAACAACTTGCCAAGGAATTGATCCAATTCTGCTTCATTGTTGATGGAAAGCAATTCGGTTGCAAGTTCCATTTCAGTGACTTCATTGAATGTGCCCTCATAGTTGGCTTCTCCCTGGTATTCACCCTGGAATTCATTCTGTATTGGAAAATTGCCTTGCACCGGTCTTGCGCTAATTGTTCCTTTAATTTTGAGAATGATTGGATAATGTTTCTGTGCAGCCTTGATGATAGAAGGTTGAATCGGAACGTTCGGACCCTTCACTGCCACTTCATTGGCCAGGTTCCTGATAGTATCAGTAGCAAAACGAACAAAGGACGGAACTCTGTCGGCCGCCCACTGCCCGGCTTTTTCTCCTCCATATGCGCCTGCTTTTTGTCCGAGCCATCCGCCAACGGCTTTTCCGGCTGGTCCTACACCAAAATATCCTCCTATAGCGCCTCCAAGTGCTTCACCACCTTTTTGCCCAACAAATCCACCTGCCTTGGCGCCCGCTGTGGGAAGCGTCTTTTGCGCAATGTCTGTCAATGCGGAGGTGGCGCGCTGTCCCGTTGGACTATCCAGAAAATTGGAAGCAACACCTGCTGCTTTCTTAGCCGTGCTCTTCAACCAATCGAAAAATTCCGCCTCGTTACTCACTTCCATTAGCTCGTTGGCTAGCTCCATTTCGTAACTGGATTCATACATGGCGGTTTCGTAGCTTTCAAACTCAGGCAGCAATTCATAATTGGCTTCGCCCATGTATTCCTGGTTGTATTCCTGAGAGATTTCAAATTCAGGCGACAACTCATAACTACTTTCCTGGTTCATAGTTTCACTTTCTGATTGGTATTCGGTCATGAGATTATGCATAAAAAAGATTTTAGGTTGTAAATAAAGATTGAGATGCTTGCAAGCGGGGAAAGAACATTCGAATCAAATGCCAGAAATTTTTTACTTGTATCTCAAGCAATTGTATTTTGCAGAACGCGAAATAAAATTCGTTTGTGAAAATGCGGCGAAAAAAAATTCGCTCTGGATAGTTACTTGTTACGTGTTACCGTTGGTGATTGTGAATCATGAATACTTTTTCGTGAATACTAAATCACCAATCCTTAATCACTAATCACCACTCACTCATCACTCATCGTAATATGGCAGCGAATAAGCGTTCTTCGGGAAGAGTTATCCTTTATACATTGATACTATTTGCGGTTTTATTTGTTCTTATAGAAGTTATATTCAGCGTATTTTTTTATCATCAGCATTCACCCGAAAAACTTGCGATAGTTGAAGCCGGCAAAAGACTAAAGGGTATGTTGAAAGGAAAACCCGGATCGGTCAATGTAGAGAATCAGAAACTGGTTAGGCCAGATTCAGCTGAAGCAACCAATAAACTGATTGCAGAGGAAATTGATCAAAGCAATAAGTTTGAATATGAACCCTGGGTAGAATTTAAAAATGTTGACTATTCTGGAAAATTTGTAAACATTCAACAGGCATTTCGAAAAACTATTCCTGATGCTTATTTCAATCCTCAATCTAAAGACACTATCGACATTTATTTTTTTGGCGGTTCTACCATTTTCGGATTTAATCTGTCAGACGAAGAGACTATTCCATCTCAATTTGTAAAGCTATATCAGCAAAAAAACCCCAGTGGAAAATCAATCCGTGTAAAAAATTTTGGTACTCCTACCTATTATAGTCTCCAGGAATTGATGCTATTTACCAACCTGGTGTTCAAAGGTAATCGCCCTGATATGGTCGTATTCCTGGATGGTGTGAATGATTTTTGGTTTGCGAAGGCTTCTTATTACAACCAATCTTATTTTTCTTACATCCTGCGACAGGTTTTCAGCCAGGACTTACTTACCACAGGAAAATTTTCTTTCAAGGATACGGCTGATCGCATGTTCAAGGATCCGGAGGATATTCCACTGAGCCAATTTAATGATACGCTCATTGCTCATTATTTTTCAAATATTCGCAATGCAAAAATGATGGCGGATTTTGCTGGCGCGAAGAGTTATTTTTTCTGTCAACCAGTTCCATTTTATAAATACCCAAATCAACAAAAAGATCCAATTTGCTTCAAGGATCAGCACACACGCTATGATTATATCTACCCAATTATTGAGAAAAGATTGGATACCTCATTAAATCAATTTTTTCTGGGCAATATGCTGCAAAACGAAACAGGATATCCATTTGTGGATGGACTTCATTATTCACCCACGTTTAGCAAGAAGATTGTGGAAGAAATGCTAGAGAGAATTATGAAGGATCTAAATTGAACCCGCACGCAAGCATGAGTAACTAAGAATACCTGAATGAAGAAGTTTTATATCAATTCTCCACTTTTTTTGCCTGTTGAAAATTGCCAATTGCCCATTGCTCATTGGCCTCCTGTCTTCTTCTGAACAGGCTTCTTAGCGGGAGTTTGATTTTTTTGAAGATTCTTTTCAGATGCCTTCATCAATTTTTCTTCATTGCTTTTTCCCTGGTCATCGAGAAGTTTTTCATCCATAGGGAATTCACCATCTTTCAAGGCGAAGTTGAAGACTTTGGAAACATGTACCCACTGTCCATTGGTCCATTTAAATCCTTCGTAATCGCCATCTGGGATCAATGTTTCTTTTCGTTTTGGGTCATCTGATTCAGAAACGAGATGATCAAATACGATCATGTCATTTTCTTCATCATAATTGAAGAATGTTTTTGCTTCTTTTTTATATTCTATATTAAATCGTTGCTTCACAGTTTTCTTTCCTGTGGAATCATCAGTAAAAGAAAAATAAGGGCCGCCGAATACCGGTTGACCATTTTCGAAAGTGAGTACATCCATCCATTTCTTATTGCTTGAAACCGTGTAATCGTCAAATCCGAGCAGCGTATAATATTTCTTTCCCTTGTATTCTTTCTGAATGATTTTATAGTAAATAGCTCCAATCCAATTTACATTGGTTCGCACAGAATCCTCAGGCTTTCGTGTAAACATTGATGCATCGTGGAGTGGAATTAGTTTTAATGAGCCATCTGGAGTGCGCATTTGAATGGCTCCCCTTTGGAGGTAAACGTACTCGTCTTTCTGCCACTGCCAGGTAAAGATTCGAAAACTGCTATCGGGCGGATATAATTTTGAAATAGCTACTGAATCAAATGGATAAAAGAAAGAATTCCTTGTCTTTAAAGCCCTAACGAAAGTTCTTACGAACAGGCTGTCTGCCCGCAGACTCATCGCCGCATCGCCACTAAAAACAATTTGTTTGGCTAATTTTTTTAACGAATCTTCTTTCTTAGCGAGCTCTTTCTCGTCAGAGGCGGACCATCCCTGGGAAAACGAAAGATTAGCCATGAACAGGCTGACGAACAATAAGAAAGCACAAGACTTGAGATGGTTCATAGGCTTGAAATTGACCGAAATTACGAAACCCTTCGGCAGGCGCTGAAAGAACGTCCAAAACTTCACTAAATTTTATGTGTCATGCAAAGCTTTTGCAAATCCCGCCAGGTCCTTGAAGGCAAGGTCGATAGCGGGGTGGGGAAGTTGCTGTTTAGGATCAGTGGTTTTAACAAACACCGTGTGCATACCCGCATTTCTACCAAACTGCATATCGCTTAAGTTGTTTCCCACCATGATGGACCGAGTGAGGTCAATATCGGGAAAATCGCGGAGGGCTTCCTTAGCCATTCCTGCATTGGGCTTTCGGTTTGGATGCGCATCGTCGTTAGCAACGCAATAATAAATCTTGTGCACCCGTCCGCCCGAAGCTTCTATATCGGCCAACATCTGCTCATGAATCGAAAGCAAATCGTCTTCGGTCATCAATTGTCTGCCAACCCCTCGTTGGTTGGTGATGATAATGATCTTCCCAAATTTTGTTGATAAATACTGCAATGCTTCCCGCACACCTTCATAAAAATTGAATTCCCCATAATGATATATATAATCGTTCTCCTTCTCGTGATTAATGACCCCGTCACGATCCAGGAATAAGGTCCAGTTGGTGTTTATTGTTTTTAGGTCGAGCATTGACTTTATAGTTGCGGGTTACGAGTTGCACGTTGCATGTTGCACGTTACAGGTTGCAGGTTGCATGTTGCAGGGAAGAACCCTATTAAATTGAATAGTAAATATTTCACTAGTTATTGTTATTGATGATGAGATTGAAAATCCAATCCTGGCGTGACCGAACACTTTGAATAAAGAGTACTCTACGAAATTCAGCAACTCCCATGAAACTTTCAACCTGTAACCTGCAACCACCGTAGGTCAACTGTCAACTGTCAACTCTCTCTTGGCTCTTTCGTAATCCTCCGGAATTCCAATGTCAATGAAATATTCGTCCTGAACTACTCCGAACATTCTGCGCGACTGATAAAAAGTTTCGAGATAGTCTTTCTCAAAAGAAAACTTCACGGGGAGCTCCTCGGCCAGGAATTTCTGAGCATGCAGCGCATACACCCCTCCGTTGATCAATCCTTCTTGGTATTCCTTTTTTTCATGAAAACTCTTTATTGAATAATCTTTATTTAATTCTACAACTCCATACCTATTGAAGTTCTTCATTGGCTTTAATGAAAGAGTGCAATTGGCCCCGCACATATGGTGAAAGGAAATCAATTTTTTAAGATTTATTCTGAATAGGGTATCTCCATTTAAGGCAATTACGGTTTTGCCTTCCGTTAAGGAGCAAGCTTTTCTTATTGCTCCTCCCGTTCCCAATGGTTCGTCTTCTATGGAAAGTTGGTATGTTCCGGTAGAAAGTTTCGTGGAAAGGAAATTTTCAAAGGCTTCACTCTTATATCCCAATGCTAAAATAAACTGCTGCACGCCCTGTTCTAAAAGATGCTCGATCACGTAGGAGAGAAAGGGTTGACCATTTACAGGCGCCATACATTTTGGGAGGTCAGGAACTGCAGTCCTCAGGCGAGTTCCTAAGCCGCCTGCAAGAATGATCGCTTCTTTACACTCCATAGTATTAAACTTCGGGGCTTTGCTTTAAAGGTAATTGCAATCGGCGCTGAAAGATGAGACCCTAGGCAAAAAACCTTTCCTCCACTAGTTGGCAGATGATATGGCCAAGCATTATGTGAGACTCCTGTATCCTCGGGGTATTTTTTGATGGAATATCCAACAAGAAATCACTGAGGGATTTCATTTTTCCTCCGCCTTCACCAGTAAATCCAATGGTGAGAATTCCTTTTTCTTTCGCCACTTCAAATGCTTTGACAATATTGGATGAATTGCCTGAAGTGGAGAGTCCAACCAACACGTCACCTTTTTGTCCAATGCCTTTTACTAAACGTGCATACACCACATCGTAACTGTAATCGTTCGCAACGGCGGTGAGATAAGAAGTATTGCAATGCAGGGCTTCTGCGGGAAGAGCATCCCGATCAGTATAAAACCGTCCTGAAAACTCCGCTGCCAGGTGTTGTGCATCCGCGGCGCTGCCGCCATTACCACAAAAATAAATACGATTTCCTTTCTTCAATGCTGCAACCAGCTCATTCACTATTTTCTGAACTGTTTCAATAATTCGATCACTCTTCAGGACTTTCTCCTTGACCGAAATCGATTCCTCAATGATATTCTTTATTTTTTCTGACATGTTGCTACCGACATTTTGCCCCGATGGGGCAAGGAAATTAATTATAATCCCTTTCCACTTTTAATCTTCTCTCTTCTTCTGCCTTCCGCCTTCGCTACAGCTTCGGCGGACGCGTGTACCTTGTGCCTTGTGCCTTGAATCTTCTAAATGGTCCAGCTCGTCATACCATGATCCACGAACTGATAGGGTTTGCAATATCCGCCAAATTTTGACAGGGCGTCCATTACTTTATACTTCGTGTTATCTGGACAATAAAAGATCATAAATCCGCCGCCACCTGCACCCGAAATCTTACCTCCCGTTGCACCAGAACTTTTTGCCGTTTCATAAATTTCTTCCATCAGGCTATTGGATATTCCTTCCGCCATTTGACGTTTCTGCTGAAATCCAAAATCCAGGATTTCTCCTATTTCATTCAGGCGACCTTTCAACAGTGCCTCCTTCATCCTCTGAGCCTGTTGCTTCAAATGATGCATAGCATCGATTGATTTCTCTTCCTTCTTTGTCACGTTTTCACTTTGCCTGGCAATGATCTTTGCAGACTCCCTGCTGGTTGATGTATAATACAACAATAAATTATTTTCCAGTTCAAAAAGATAGCGCTGTTTAATGCGAAGCGGGTTCACGATTACCTGATCCTCTCCATAAAATTCCATGTAGTTCACCCCACCGAAAGTTGCAGCATATTGATCTTGTCGGCCCCCAGCCATTCTTAATTCCTTCCTTTCTATCTCATAGGCAAGATGAGCGATATCATATTCACCCAGGGGCAATTTCAACATTTCGGCAAACACCCCTACAATCGCAACAACGAGCGTGGAGGAGGTGCCTAATCCTGAACCGGCAGGAGCGTCAACAAAAGTTGATAATTTAAATCCCTTGACCTTGAAATCATTTTCCCTTGAAATTCTATTGTAAACACCTTTCAGTAAGTCCAAATGACCATTAGTGGGAATTTCTTTCACGAACTTGAATTGCTCTGCCTCCTTTCGATCAACAGCTTCCAGGTAGATGGCGTCTTCATGAATCACCTCGATATTAGCATATGCATAAAGAGAAACCGTTGCATTGAGAATAGCGCCACCATATAAATCACAATACGGACTAACGTCCGTCCCGCCACCGGCAAGGCCAATTCTCAAAGGAGCTTTGCTGCGATAGATCATTTTTTTATTTCTTTTTGCAAATCCAGGATCGCCTCTACTAATTTATGCCAGGAGTATTTTAGTTTTTCCGTGCGAAGATGTGGAATAAAAAAGTTTTCTCCTAATTGGTAAAAACGGAGAATAGAACTTGCAATGGAAGTAGGTTCCGGTTCCGCAACCAACCCAACTTTTTCGTGCGGCACAAGGGCAGGTAAACCGCCAACATTGGTTACAATCATGGGCTTTTCGAAATGATAGGCAAGCGGGGTAACACCACTTTGTGTGGCATTGCGGTAAGGTTGTACCACGGCGTCGGCTGCTGATAAATAAAATCTTACCTCACTGTCGGGAATAAAATCAGTTCTCAATAAAAGCAAATCCTGGATGCCTTTCTCATTAATAAGATCTCGATATGGCTTCTCATCCTCATAAAATTCGCCCGCAACCAATAATTTTATCCCGGATTGCCTTATTCTCTCATCCGACATTGCCTGCAACAACAAATCAAGACCTTTATACCCTCTTATAAACCCAAAAAAAAGTATCAGTTTTTCATTCTGTGGAATGCCCAATTTCATTCTCGCCTCTGCTTTTGATAGGGCATCTCCAAAATTGTCGTACAAGGGATGTTGAACCTGTTGGGCGGGTTTTTGAGGCTCGAATTTTCTTAGGTCATCCATTACTTTTTCGCTCATTGTAATGAACGCGTCGCAGCTCTTGAGAAAATATTTCGTGAAGGAAACATCTCCGGGTCTCTTTTCATGAGGTAAAATGTTATCAGTAATAGCAATCACTTTACTGTGCCCATTTTTCTTTATTCTGCGCAAGATTGTTCCCAGTGCAGGGCCCATAAACGGAAGCCAATACCTCACTATTACAAGATCGGGCTGTAGTCTTTTCAATGCGTTGCCTACTGCAATCCAGTTAAGCGGATTAATTGAATTGACCTTGGAGAATATGGAGATGCCTTCTGGTGCCGGCTCATCAGAGTATTGTGTCTTTCCTGGAAATAATAAGGATGGATATTGAAGAGAAAAAGAATAGATGCTGCACTCAAAGCCTTCCTCAATAAATTGTTTTGCCAGCCTGTGATCAAAAGTTGCCAGGCCACCTCTAAGAGGATGTGCGGGACCTATGATAATGACTTTCTTTTTCATGGATATTTTCGGTGCAACGATGGTGGTACTAACTTCAATCAGTTTGCATTTAATCTATCCCTAGTCGCCTTTCAATTAAATAAGAATTACGGTTAGGTGCATTGCGGGAGATGAGCTCCGCCAGAAATCCGGTAACAAATAATTGAGTTCCGATAATCATAGACGCCAGCGCCAGGTAAAAGATTGGCCGCGTAGTGATCGCATATTGAAAATTGATGAGCTTTGAAATGATAAGAAAAAGACTGAATGCTAATCCCGCCAGGAAGAACAAGGTACCCCAGGTTCCGAAAAAATGCATCGGACGTTTTCCATATTTTCCTACAAAAGTTATAGAAGCAAGGTCCAGGAACCCATTCACAAACCGGCTCAATCCAAACTTGGTTTTGCCGTATTTTCTTGCCCTGTGCTCTACTACTTTTTCACCAATTTTCTTAAAGCCCGACCATTTTGCTATCACCGGAATATACCTGTGCATTTCGCCATACACTTCAATGCTCTTGACAACCTTATTGCGATAGGCCTTAAGCCCGCAATTGAAGTCGTGCAAGTGAATTTTTGAAACCCTCGAAGTGATCCAGTTAAAGAACTTTGAAGGAATGGTTTTAGAAATCGGATCATGCCGAACTTTCTTCCAGCCACTCACCATGTCATAACCATCTTCTATAATTGCTTTCCTTAGGCCGGGTATTTCGTCGGGACTATCCTGTAAGTCGGCATCCATGGTTATTACCACTTCACCTTTAGCAACGCGGAATCCCTCATTGAGAGCAGCAGATTTTCCATAATTGCGCTGAAATTTTATACCCTTGATGTTTTTATTGTTCTGTTGCAGGCCTTCAATCACCTTCCACGAATTATCGGTGCTTCCGTCATCAACCAGGATAACTTCGTACGAAAGCTTGTTTTCATTAACCACTTTTTCAATCCAGGCGGTTAATTCCGGTAGCGATTCTTCTTCATCAATCAGAGGTACAATGACGGAAACGTCCATGCAAATGATTTATATATTGGTGTCGCGCACGTCCGCAAATTCAGGCTTTTTTCTTTGTGCGATCAATGCAATAATGAGCGACTTTATGAAATCATAAATAAGCGCCATTCCAAATCCCAACAGGACCTGGCTGACCGTGTACGATTTCTCGTTGCTTTCTTGTGCCCTTTTAAGAGCGTCTTCAATCTGCGAATCAGAGGCTCCAAATTTTTCCATCATGCTCCGGGTGGATTCCATAATTTGAATAAACACCTTTTGTTGCAATTCAGGATCTATCAATCTGAACAGAACAAGTGTGGCAACAGCATAGAACACTTCATATATTACATACGCCAGAAAGGCGAATACCAATGCGTCCTTGAATGTCATATATCCGCCCAGTTGCTTTCTTCTTTGGAAGGCGCCAACGAGTATGATGACAAAAATGATTGGTAACCAGGTATACCAAATAAGAAAGCTTCCGAAAACTTTTATCCCTGCAGCCCAACAACCAAAGCACAAAAGCGTAAACAGAAGTCCTGAAATGATTCCAAATCGAATGGCAAGGCTGTTGTCTGATTTGTTCATAATTGTTAGTTTATTTAATTCAAAAATAATTTCTCTGCATTGATAATCCCAATAACTTTTCCTTTTAGCGACTTCCCAATGAATGCTGAGTTCTTTGATTTGGACCTGATCTGTTTGTCTTCGAACTTCACGTCTAGTCCCGGCACAAATAAAGTAAGATCAGCGATCGCATTCTTTTCAATAGGGTAGGAAGGGAGCCTGAATATTTTTCTTGGATTCACGGCCAAAAGTTCTACTATTTTCTCAGCTGTGAGACCAAGATTACCGAGCACTCCAAAGCAGGATTCAAGTCCTATCATGCCTGGCTTTGCATATTCAAATTCACACGTCTTGCTATCCCATTCATGGGGTTGATGATGCGTGGCAATACAATCTACGATGCCCGATTCCACTGCCTTCAATAGCGATGATCTGTCTGAGGAAGAACGCAGCGGTGGAAATACTTTTAAGTTGGTATCATATTGCAAGAGGTCTTCATCAATGAAAGTAAGATGATAGGGCGTGACTGAACAGCTCACGTTGATGCCACCTTCTTTAGCCCGTTGAATATACTCCAGGGATTTGGCGGAAGAAATTCCGGTAAAATGCAATCTTGAATTCGCGTATCGCGCCAACTTGATGTCTCTCGCCACCATCAGCTCTTCAGACATGGCAGGTTT
>AR_comb_assmDRAFT_10119272_pt1 | contig 18811 bp, 15 predicted proteins | sample ArasoioldDNA_FD_10543 | JGI IMG/M metagenome (IMG submission 10543) | reverse complement strand
AACTTGCCTTCCGCCACGCGTTGCTCGAGGTCGGCGTTGGTGGCTGCCAGGACGCGGACGTCCACCTTTTGAGGCTTCGTTTCACCGATCGGCATGATCTCGTGCTGTTCGAGAAACCGCAGCAGCTTCGGCTGCACGTCGAGCGGCAGATCGCCGATTTCGTCGAGGAACAGGGTGCCGCCCGACGCTGTGCGGACCAGGCCCGGCTGGTCCGACACCGCGCCGGTGAACGCGCCTCGCCGATGACCGAACAGTTGACTGTCGGCGAGGTCGCGTCCCGTTGTCGTGCAGTTGTACGGCAGGAACATCGCGGCGCTGCGGAGCGAACCAACATGGATGGCGCGCGCGATCAGTTCCTTGCCCGTGCCGCTTTCGCCCGTGATGAGGACCGTCAGGTCGTTGCCCTGCAGCCGTTGAATCTGTTCGACGACGCGCGTCATCGCGGCACTGGCGGACAGGAAGCCCGGCAGCAACGGCTCGAGCGATCGATCCACGGTGACGCCGACCGGCAGCGACGTCCGCTCGCGCGCCGCGCAGAGCGCGAAGCCCTGCCGCGACACAGCCGCGATCATTCGCAAGCGGCGCATGATCGGATGGCCGATCGGACGCGGCGACGCGACGATGGCGACGCGGAGTCCGTCCGGGTCGCGTCCGAGCGGTTCGACGACGAACTCGCCGCGGCCGTACGGGTTGCCCTGAAGCGCGGCGCGCGCCATCGCGCGCGCCGCATCTTCGTCGCAGCCCGCCACCGCGACAATCTGCACGTCGCCGCCGCCTCGCTGGACGACCACGGCCGCCGAATCCGCGGCGGCGGCCTCGTGAAGCGCGGCCGCCGTCTCGCGTCCCAGGAGGTCCACGAGCGCCGAGGCGTCCACCATCCGCCGGACGATCGCATCGTCGGCATCGGCGGGGGAGATGACGTATTCGCCCGTGCCTATCGTCGTCAGCAGGCGTTCGGCCTGGTGTGTGTCGTCGAGGTCGCGTTCTGCGCCGAGCTGGGTAAAGACCGCCTCCGCTTTCCGCAGATGCCGTTCCGCGATGGAGCGCGCACCGGTTTCGGCGACGAGACGGCCGAGGGCGAGGTTGCTGAGCGCTGACTGATACCGCTCGCCGAGCAACTCGAGGAGCGTCGCACTCTGGGCGAAGTCGTGATACGCGTCTGCGGCGTTTCCGCTCCGGGCGTTCATCGCTCCGCGCAGACGCAGGTACTCGCCCCACGCTGCGGGTGCGGCTTTCGGATCGAGCGTGTCGGCGGCCGCCGCGAGCCGCTGCCGCGCTTCGTCCAGGCGATTGGCGGCCGTCAAGGCCTCGGCGCTGATGAGCGTGGCCTGCAGCGCATCAAGAGGAGGAGCGCCGGCGTGCCGGATTTCATCCGCCTGTTCGACCGCCCGTTGGAGCTCGCCCTTGCGCAACGAGAGCCGTGCGCCCAGGACCCGCACGGACCATTCGTACCATTGGCTGGTCTGCCGTCCGTACGCACCGTACGCTTCGCCCGCGCGCCCGAGAAATTCGGCCGCCGTTTCGTAGCGGCCGCGCATCAGGTGAATCTGCGCGAGCGTGTCGAAGACCGCGCCGGTCGTTTCGTGAAACTGAATCGGGCTGCGCACGTCGAGCGCCCGGTGCAGCGCGTCCTCGGCCCGTCCGAGATCGCCGAGGCGCACGCAGATCTGTCCGAGCGTCGCGAGCGCCACCGCCAGGCCGTGGCCCGAGCCGTGGGCCTCGTGCAGCGAGACGCTGCGTTCGGCCAGGGCGAGCGCCTGCTCGTAGCGATGCTGGAGCATCATCACGCTCGCCTGGTTGCCGCAGACGGTGGCGAGCACGTCGTCGGCCTGGACCAGCGACGCGACGCGCTCGGCGTGACGGAGCGCCGTCATCGCCTCGTCGTAGCGCCCCAGCTGCGCCAGCGAAATGCTCGACAAGGAATGAACCTCGGCGAGATGACGGCGATCACCCGCGGCGTGCAGCGCCGAGGCCGCCTTGGTGATGTGTTCGCGGAGAATCGCGATGTCGCCGACCTGCCGGTAGCAGCGTCCCAGTTCGTAATGCGCGAGCCCGATGGCGCGCGAATCGTGTGCGCTCTCGGCCTGTTTCAGCGCGCGTCCCTGCAGCGCGATCGCGCGCGAGTGATCGCCGCGGGCCCATGCGAGACGGCCGTGGAGACGCCACAGGGTCGAGAGCCGTCCCGCGGCGACCGTGTCGCGAAACGTGTCGGGAGTCCGGCCGAGGACCGCGGCTGTCTGATCGAGGTCGTCCTGGAGGAGCAGCGCTTCGGCGAGCATGGCGCGCACCGCCAGTTCGTCGTCGCGCGGCAGCGACGAGCGAAGCGTCGGCGCCAGCATCTGCGAGGCTTCGGCGCCGCGGCCGCGCTCGAGCGCCGCGCCGGCGCGCGCCAGGAGCGCGTGCAGCGAGGACGAGGCCACGTCGAAATTATAGGCGGAACTTGCGGCCGGTCGACGCGAGGCGTGCCTCGAGCCGTTCGGAGCAGTCGCAGTCGCCGCACGACCAGGGTTCGGTGCCGTTCAGGTCGCGGCACCGGCTGCGCGCGTGCGCGTCCTGCACCTTGATCAAGTCGAAGAACGGTTCCCAGTACTCGCGCTCCTCGGCGAGCGGCGTCGCGCAGTAACACACCTCGACCCAGCGCACACGGCCGTCGGGCAGTTCGCGGGCGTCGTCCATGTTCCGGAAGTACTCATCGCCGGCGATGGAACCCTGGCCGAGCGTGCCGTCCTCGATCGCGCGGTCGAGAGCGGCCCGTCGTCCGGGTTTGACGCGGGCCGTGACGAGATAGCGCACGACTTATTGTAACGCTTCGAGCGACGTCAGCAGCCGAGCCGCCAGCGCCTTCAGCAGCGCCGGATCCGCGGAAGGGAGGTGCGCGTGCAGCGCGCGACGGCCAGTGGCGTCGAGCGACTGAAAGTCACCTACCGCCTGCGCGTGCTCGAGCGTCTGGAAGGAGAAGCGCTCCCCAGGAATGCTGAGGTCATTGCTGGTGGCGGCGGTGATGATCAAGAAGACCCCGGTGTTCGGCCCGCCCTTGTGGAGTTGGCCGGTCGAGTGCAGATACCGAGGCCCATAGCCGAACATCGTCGCGACCCGCGCGCGATCCCGGACTTGACGTCTGAGCGCGTGGAGCTCGCGCGCGAGCCGCTCGTCCGGACCGAGGTACGCGAGCAGTCCGAAGTAATCGCCCGCCCGAAGAAGGCTGAGGAATGCCGCCGCCTCGGCGGTGCCGAGCGACTGCCGCGCCGCGCCGCTCGCCGTTACGGTGGTGCCGTCCTCAAACGTCTGGGACGGCGAACTGGCGGGGAGGCGTCCCGTCTTCTGATAAGCGTCGAGGAGCGTCCGCGTGGCGTCCTTTGCCTGCTGGACGTTCGGTTCGTCGAACGGGTTGATGTTCAGAAGCGCGCCCGCGACGGCCGTCGCGATCTCCCAACGGACGAACTCCGCGCCGATTGCGGTCGGCTCCGGAAAGTCGATGTCCGCGTGCGGAGCGTCCGCGACCGCGGCCGGATAGAGATCCGTGGGCTTCGGTCCAAGTCGGACGAAGAAGCGATCCTGGCCGTAGACGTCGGGCCGGCCCGGGATCTCGCCGGCAATGGGCACAACGCCGACGCCGTTCTTCCCGGTGCTTTCGGCAACGAGCTGTTCCACCCAGAGACCGAACGGCTCCAGGGATTCAGGAACGAGCAGCGTCATCTTGTCGCGTCCCGCGAGCGCCGCGGCGCCGATCGCGAGTCCCAGTGCCACCGCGGGATTCACGGCCCGCCGCGCGCTGCCGTCGTACATATCCGCGGCGGCCAGCATCGCAAGGCCCCACGAGACGATCGCCGCGATGTCCTGGCCCATCAGCGCCGATGGCACCAACCCGAAGTACGAGAGCGCCGAATACCGCCCGCCGATGTCGGACGGGTTGACGAAAACATCCCGAAAGTGATCCGTCGTCGCGCGTCGGTGGAGCTCGGTCCCTTCATCCGTGATCGCCACGAAGTGGCTGGCCCACGCGGTCACGCCGGCAACGATTAGCCTCTGTTTGAAGTGCGCCGCAAGCACGTTGGGCTCGATGGTGGTGCCCGACTTGCTCGCCAGCAGATACAGGGTTCGATCCGGCGGCGTCTCGGCGGCCTGGACCGCCGCCGGATCCGTCGAATCGAGCATGTGCAGGCGCGGCCAGCCGGGTGCGGTTCCCACGATCGCGCGCAACACTTCCGGCGCGAGGCTCGAGCCTCCCATGCCGAGCAGCACGACGTCGCTGAACCCGTCGTTCTTCGCAGACGCAGCGAACCGTTCGATCCGCGGAATCGATTCAGCCATCAGGCGCGGCGAGGTCAGCCATCCGAGCCGGTTGGCGACTTTCTTCTGGACATTGGGATCGCGGCTCCAGCCTGCTGGATCACTCTTGAAGAGTGCGGCGGCTGCCTGTGCCGCGGCGGGCGATCGCGACGCAGCGTCGTCCGTCAGCGCCCCAAGCTCCACGATTAACGAGTTGCGTATGCGATCGCGCCGTACGTCCACATCGATCGGCATCCCACTACAATACTTGATTGATGGCTCGCGGCTTCGAGAGCAAGGACGTCGAGTTTCAGCAGGCGGAGGCAGCGCGTGCGAAAATGCTGCATCGCGCGCTCACGCCGGCTGAGCGCGAGGCGCAGAGCGCGCGTCGGACTCTCGAGCTGGCACTCGCCAAAGCCCGCGCCGACCGTCGAGCCGCGACGTCCGACACGCACCGCCGCATGCTCGACCAGGCGATCGCCTCGCTCGAGATCGAGCTTCGACGCCTCGGCGGCGTAACATAAAGACATCGTGCGTCGATTGCTGATCGCCTGCGCTGCGCTGGCTGTTCTAAGCCTCGGCACCGGGTGTCGAAATAGCGGAAGCGCCTCCGAGGAAAAAGACCCGGTCCCCCCTGGCGCGGTGCCGCGTCCGGTGGCCCGGGCGGATGCCTCGAGCCGCCCTCGCATCGTGATCCTCGGCGACAGCCTGACTGCCGGACTCGGATTGCCGTCGGATCAGTCGTACCCGACACTGCTGCAGGCGCGTCTCAAGGACGAAGGCCTCGACTACGACGTCGTGAACGCCGGCGTATCGGGTGATACGTCGGCTGGAGGGCTGTCCAGGCTCGACTGGGCCCTGCAGGGTGACGTTCGGATTCTTGTCGTCGCACTTGGCGGCAACGACGGGCTGCGGGGACTGCCGCCCGCCGCGCTCGAGCAGAACCTGGCGCACATCATCGAAGGGGCGCAGGAACGGCATATCAAGGTCATTCTTGCGGGGATGGAGGCGCCGCCGAACTATGGCCGCGACTACATCGTCAGTTTCCATAAGGTGTTCCCCGCGCTGGCGAAGCAGTACCACGTCGACCTGGTGCCGTTCCTGCTGGACGGCGTCGCTGGCAGCGAGACGCTGAACCAGGCCGACGGCATTCACCCGACGGCCGCCGGTGCACGCGTCGTGGCCGACAACGTCTGGCGCGTGCTCAAACCAGTCGCGGAGGCGGCGAAAGGCGAGGGACGTTCCGGATCATGATCGAGCTGCGCGAGGTCTCGAAGACCGTGATGAGCGGCACCGAACCGCTCACGATCCTTCATCCACTCACGCTTCAGATTCCCCGAGGCCAGTTCGTCGCCATCGTCGGACCGTCAGGGAGCGGCAAGTCGACGCTGCTGGGGCTCGTCGCGGGCCTCGACTCGCCGACCACCGGCCACGTGATCATCGACGCCGTGGACATCACGGCGCTCGGCGAGGACGCCCTGGCGAAGCTGCGCGGCGAAAAGATCGGCTTCGTCTTTCAGTTCTTCCACCTCATTCCGTCACTGACCGCGTACGAGAACGTGATCGTGCCGATGGAAATCGCAGGCATCGCCGATGCTCCTGCGCGAACGGACGCGCTGCTCGACGAAGTTGGTCTTCGGGGCCGCGCGCATCATTACCCATCGCAGTTGTCGGGCGGCGAGCAGCAGCGCGTGGCGCTCGCCCGCGCGCTGGCCAACGATCCGCCAATCGTGCTCGCCGACGAGCCGACGGGCAATCTCGACAGCCACAACGGCCGCCACATCATGGAGCTGCTCCGGACGGTGCACACCCGGCGCGGCAGCACGATTGTGCTGGTAACGCACGACGCCGAGCTGGCCGCCATGGCGGACGCCAGGCTGGTGCTCCGTGACGGCCGGGTCGTCGAAAACACCGTCGGTGCAGCCCGCGTCGCCGTCCATTCCGAGATGAGGAGCCGCGCATGAGGTTCGTCCTCCGCATGGCCGCTCGCGAAACGCGGGCGTCGTGGCGGCGGCTGCTGTTCTTCTTTGTTTGCATCGCCGTCGGCGTCGCGGCCATCGTCGCGCTGCGTTCGGTGATTCAAAGCGCGCGCGGGGTGTTCGGCACCGAAGCGAAGGCGTTGATCGCGGCCGACGTCGTGTTCAGCACGTCGCGCGAGTGGTCGGACGCCGCGCGTGCGGCGATCGACAAGCGGCTGACGGAGGCCGGCGCGACGGTCAGGACCGAAACCATCGAGACTCCGACGATGGTGCGGCCGGCGGACGGACGGGCGGTCGCGCGGGTCGCGGAAGTGAGGGCGATCCAGGCCGAATTCCCGCTGTACGGCGCGCTGACGCTGCAAGGCGGCCAGGCGTTCTCCCACGCCCTGGTGGAAAACCACGGCCTCGTCGTGCGCCCCGAGCTCTTGACGGCCCTCGGTGTGGCCGTGGGCGATGCCATCGTCATCGGACAGGCGACGTTCACGATACGTGCGGTCCTGGCGAAGGAACCCGGCCGCGGCATGGGCGGGTTCAGCCTCGGCCCGCGGGTACTGATGGACTACGCGGATCTGCCGTCGACGGGCCTGCTCGGTTTCGGCAGCCGGGCCGGCCGGCAGCTCCTTGCGAAGGTGCCGGAAAACCAGATCGATGCCCTCGTGCGGGCCACGCGGCAGGAGCTGCGATCAGAATTTGCGAACGTCCGCTCGTACCGCTCGAACGAAGATCAAATCGGGCGCGATTTCGATCGCGCGGAGAACTATCTCAGCCTCGTCGGCCTCATCATCGTGATCCTCGGCGGCATCGCGGTGTCGAGCGTCACGCGCGTGTTCGTGCTGCAGAAGATCCGCAGCATTGCCGTCCTGAAGTGTGTCGGTGCCCGCAGCGCACAAATCATCGCCGTGTACATCCTGCAGGTCGTGGCGCTCGGGCTCGTCGGCAGTCTGCTCGGCGTTGGCATCGCGAGCGCCGCGGTGGCGTCGATTCCGTACGCGCTCGCTTCTTCCTCATCGCTGCTGGCGCAGGCGCACTACGGGGTGACGGCCAGCGCGGCGGCGCAGGGCGTCGGCATTGGTGTTCTCGTTTCGTTGCTGTTTTCCGTCGCGCCGCTGCTGCAGGTGCGGTTCGTGAAGCCGTCGCTCCTGCTGCGCGAGGAAAGCGTGCGCGGGAAGCGCGACTGGCTTGGGATCGCTGTGCTCGTCGCGGTGGCCGCGGGCCTTGTGGCGATTACCGCGTGGCAGGCCGCGTCGCTGCGGGTTGGGCTCATCGTCTGCGCCGGTTTCACCGGCCTGGCGTTCGTGCTGACACTTGCCGGTCGCGCGCTGGTAGCGGTCGTGGCGCCGCTCGCAAATTCGCGCTCGTTCCCCCTCAGGCACGCCGTGCTGCATCTGTCCCGGCCCGGGAACCAGACGCGCGTCATCCTGCTGGCCGTCGGGTTGGGCGCGTTCTTCATCGTCGGCGTCCGATCGTTGCAGGCCACGCTGCTGAACGAATTCTCGGTGCAGGTATCGGACGAATCGCCGGACATGTTCCTGCTGGACATCCAGCGGGGTCAGGTTGACGGTGTTCGCGCCTTTCTCTCGGATCCCGCGCACGGCTCCGGCGACTTTCAGCTGATTCCGGTCATGCGCGCGCGCGTGACGGGCGTCACTGGCCGCCAGACCACCCTGGAGAGTGTCGAGGAGGTCCGCCGGCGCGGATCCCTGGCTCGCGAGTACACGATCACGTACCGCGACCACCTCGAGAGCAACGAGCACGTGCGGGAAGGCCGTTTTTGGAACGGGCCGGCGCCCGAGCCGGAAGTATCCATCGAGCGCAGCATTCACGAGCGTTTCAACATCGATGTCGGCGACCTGATGCGCTTTGACATCCTCGGCCGCGTCGTCGAGGCGCGAGTGACGAGCGTCCGCGACGTCGAATGGCGCGAGTCGCGCAACGGCGGCTTCATGTTCGTCTTCCGTCCCGGTCCGTTCGACCAGGCGCCGCAGACGTTCGTCTCGCCGCTGAAGGGACCCTCCGATCCCGCCTCCAGGGCGAGGTTCCAGCACGATTTGGTCGAGAAGTTTCCCAACGTTTCGGTCATCGATTTTCGCGAAGTGCTCGAAACCGTTCGCGACGTCATGTCCAAGGTCACGCTCGCGATCACGGTGGTGGGCGGGCTCGTCCTGTTCAGCGGCGCGCTCATCCTGATCGGCGCCGTCGCGATGACCAAGTTCCAGCGCGTGTACGAGGCAGCCGTCTTCAAAACGCTCGGCGCGAACACGCGCACCATCGCTCGCATGTTGCTGCTCGAGTACGGCGTCCTCGGAGCGCTCGCGGGCCTCGTCGGGTCGCTGGGCGCCATCGTCCTCACCTGGGGCGTCAGCCGCTACGCGCTCGAGATTCCCTGGCGCATCTTTCCGCGCGAGAATGTCGGAGGCGTGGTGCTGACGGCGATCCTGGTCGCAGCCATCGGCGTCCTCTCGAGCCTCGACGTCCTGCGCAACAAGCCCCTGTCGACGCTTCGCGCGGAGTGAACGTAGAATCTCGCGCGTGTCCAGCCTCGATCGCCTGTTCGCGCTGACCGCTCATCGAACGAACGTCCGCACGGAGATCCTCGCCGGCGTGACGACGTTCATGACGATGGCGTACATCATCTTCGTGCAGCCGGCCGTACTCGGCGCGGCTGGAATGGACAGGGGAGCCGTCCTGACGGCGACGTGCCTCGCGTCGGCGCTGGCGACGGCGCTGATGGCGCTGCTCGCGAACTACCCGATCGCCATCGCGCCCGGGATGGGACACAACTTCTTCTTCGTGTACTCGGTCGTCATCGCCATGAAGGTGCCGTGGCAGGTCGCGCTCGGCGGCGTGGCCACCGCCGGTCTCCTGTTCATCGCGACCGCCGGGTTCGGGCTTCGCGAACGGCTCATTACGGCAATCCCGGCGTCCCTCAAACATGCCATCGCAGGCGGGATCGGGCTGCTCATCGCGTCGATTGGCCTCCAGTGGGCAGGCATCATCGTCGGATCGCCGGGGACGCTCGTGACGCTCGGCGGCCTGCACGGGCGCCCGACACTTCTCGCCATCGGCGCCCTGACGCTGACGGCGATTCTCATGGCGCGGCGCGTCCCGGGCGCGTTTCTGTGGGGAATTCTTCTGGCGACGGTGGCCGCCGTGCCCCTTGGCCTGGCGCGCTTCGAGGGCGTCATGAGCCCGCCGCCGTCGCTGGCGCCGACGCTCCTGAAGCTCGACCTTGCGGGAGCCTTCTCGCCGAAGATGCTCCCGGTCGTGTTCGTGTTCTTCTTTCTCGCGCTCTTCGATTCGGTCGGAACGCTCGTCGGCGTGGCTTCGCAGGCCGGCCTGATGCGCGACGGCTCCCTCCCCAGGGCGCGTGAAGCGCTGTTGTCCGATGCGATCGGCACCGTCGCGGGCGCTGCGTTGGGGACGTCGACGGTGACTGCATACATCGAGAGCGGGGCCGGCGTCGCGGCCGGCGGCCGTACAGGCCTGACGAGCCTCGTCACGGCCGGGTTGTTTCTGCTCTCGCTTTTCTTTTATCCACTCGTGCGGACGATCGGCGGAGGCGTGCCAAACGGCTCCGCGACGTTGTATCCGACTATCGCGGCGCCGCTCATCCTTGTCGGCACGCTGATGCTCGGCGGATTGCGCGACGTCGCCTGGGATGACATCACCGAAGCCGTGCCGGTGTTCCTGACGCTCATCATGATCCCGCTCGCCGTCAGCATCACCGACGGCGTCGCCTTCGGGCTCATCGCATACGCCGTGCTGAAGCTGGCGACGGGACGGGGCCGCGAGGCCCACGCGCTCGTGTATGTGTTTGCCGCGCTGCTCGGCGCTCGATACATCTTTCTGCGGTAGTGCTATGATTTTATGTTGCCCACCGGCCGCGGGGGCGGAGAGGGAAGTTGGAAGAGAGAAGAATCCTGCGATGGAAAACCAGACCTACAAGGACCAGCTGCTGAAGAAGCGCGGAGAAATCCTGGGGACCGGCGGCATCAAGCCGCTCCAGGCGTCGATGGAAAACAACACCCGCCAGGGCGATATGGCGGATCAGGCGAGCGGCAACAACGAAGTACACATCCAGCTCAAACTCAAGCAGACCGACGCGAAGATTCTTCAGGCCATCGAAGAGGCCCTCGTGCGCATCGACAAGGGCACCTACGGTGTCTGCCGCGATTGCGGCGAGCCGATTGCGCCCGCCCGGCTGAACGCGATTCCGTGGACGCGGGTCTGCATCAGCTGCAAGGAAAAACAGAACTCGTGAGCGACCTGCTGGCGCTGCTTCAGGAGTTCCATCGCGAGAAGCTTGCGGCGCTGCTGCAGCACCAGGCGGGTGCCCGTCTGGTGGACCAGTACGATCTCAACAATACCTACCAATACATCGTCAATCGGGAAGAGACGCAGCTGTCGTGGGTGGCTGCCGCAATTGCCGAACTCGGAGGCACGACCGCGGACGCGGCCGAGCCCGATCGCAGCGCCGGCGGCAATGGCCGCGGAACGGCGCGCGCCGTTTTCGAGGAGGATGCCAGCGAGGCCCAGGCTTTCGTGGACCGCTGGCGGCCCCGCATCGACGGCATGGCCAACGCGCGGCACGCGAAAATGCTGCGTGTGATCCTCGGCGAAGTGCTGGAACAGAAGCGTTTCTTCGAGCAGGCTCTCGCCGGGCGCACCGATCTTCTCGGCCGCCGCGGCGAGGCCGTCGGCCCCGCCCACGGGGAAGTGCTGCCGTCGCGTTGGATCGAGTAGCCGTCGCGCTGGGCAGCAATCTCGGCGACCGCGCCGGGCATCTCGATCACGCGGTCGCCAGGCTGCAGGCGATCATCCATCAGCTGCGGGTCTCGCGCTATCACGAGACGGTGCCCGTCGGCGTCACCGGGCCGCAGCCGCTCTACATGAACGCCGTCGCGATCGGCCAGACCCGGCTGACGCCGCGGGAGCTGCTCGACGCCCTTCTCGTCATCGAGCACGAGCGCGGCCGCGCACGTCCGCACCCCAACGCGCCACGCACGCTGGATCTCGATCTCATCCTGTTCGGGGAGTTGATCGCCGAGGACGCCGGCCTGACCATTCCGCATCCGCGGTTTCGTGAGCGCCGTTTTGTGCTGGAGCCGCTCATGGAGCTCGCGCCGGAGCTCGTCGATCCCGTGACCCGCCTGACGGTCAGGGAATTGCTGGACCGAATGGTCTGACGTCGACGCGCGGCGCCGGCGGGGCAGGCGGAGCGGGCGGCGCGGGTGGGGCAGCAAGGGCCGGAGGGGTCGGAGGAGCCGGAGGGGCTGGCGGAGCCGGCGGGGCGGGAGGCGCAGGAGGGGCGACCTCCGGTGGTTCCGGCGGCGCCGGTGGGGCCATCACGGCCCACGCGAGCGGGTCGCCTTTTTCCTTGCGCTTGTCCTTGTCGTCCTGATCGCCGCGTTCCCGCCGCCGCCGCTCGGTTTCCGGCCGCGCCTCGCCCGGCCGCCGCAGCGCGATCGTCCCACCGAAGGATTCGAGCTCCACGTGGGCGCTGCCATTGCCAAGCGTGAGCGTCACGCGCTTGTTGCGGCGCTCGCGCTCGCGATCGTCGGCGCCGGTTGGCGTGGCCGGCAGCGCGAACGTCGCTCGCACCGATCCGTTGTAAGTGCGCGCCGACAGCGTGACGTTGGCGCGTTCCGGCACCGGCATCGCAATCAGCCCGTTGTGCGTCGTCAACCGGTACAGGCCCTTGTCCTTGATCGGACCGTCGTAGGAGATATTGCCGTTGACGGTGTAGAGATCGACGCTCGTCGAATCGATCCGATCGAGGATGATCCCGCCATTCGTCGATTCCGCGGACAGATCGGCGCTGATGTCCGCGAGCCGGATGCCTTCGTTGATGGCGCGGACCTCGACGCGGCCCTTCGCCTTCTCGAGCACGATGGCGCCCTGGACCGACTTGAGCGAGATGAAACCCGAGCCTCCGCGGACGGTGATGTCTCCGTGCGTTGTCTCGACAGACACGTCGCTGCCGACGCCTTCGGCCGTCACGTCGGCGTACGTCCCGTTCACGCTGATCGCCATCCATGCCGGCACGGTGATCGTGTAGTCGAGCGAGCGCGGAGGACCACCACGCGTCGAGCGCGACCGGACCGTCAAGGTCTGATCGGCTTGCTTGATGTCCACCGTCTCGCGATCGGAGTGATTGACCTCGACGCGGACGCTGTCCTTGTCCCAGGCCTTGATGATGACGTCGCCGGCAAAGTTGTTCACGTTCAGCTTCGTGCCCTTCGCCACCTGCACGGTCTGGTCGGTCGTCGCCGCGGCCATCGCCATCACGATCAGTTCAGCAATCATCGGTCAGGTCCCCTCGCCAATCCGCAATCCGCAATCCGAAATCCGCAATCCGAAATTTTCTAATCACTTTCCGCCAACGCCGCCGCTCTCCTGAGCAGATCGAGCTTCCGCCGACGCGCTTCGACCAGATGGCCACTCAAGTAGCCGTTGGCCGGGTCGGCAGCGAGCGCGTCGCGCGCCTGCGCGATCGCCTGGTCGATGATCTGGAGGTTGTGTTCGACGATATCGACCGTCGCCTTGTCGAGCCGCCCGCGTCCGTTCTTCACGGCCTTTTCGAGATCGGCCACCGCCGCGTCGTACTGCGCGTCGGCGAGGCTGACACGCTCGACGATCGGCGTGTCGGTCGTGCCCGATCCGGTTGCCGCCGGCGATGTCGAAGGCGCCTGCGCCGCTGCGGGCGCCTGCACGATCGTGTTCGGGGTCTCCGTTCGCCGCAGCAGCGTCACCGCGAGCGTGGCCGAGACAGCCATCAGCACGACGGCGGCGGCCGCGAGCTGCGGTAGCGTGAACGAGATCCGGCGCGGCGACGCCATGCGATCAATGCGGGCCGAAACGCCGCCCCAGAGATCGCGCGCCGGAGGGCGGACGTCCAACCCTTGCGCGCGAGAGACTACGCGCTTGAGGTCGTTCAATACTGCGCTGCAGTCCCGGCACTCGCGCAGGTGCGCCTCGACGGCCGCCTGATCCGCCGCCTCGAGCTCGCCGTCGAGATAATCCGACAGCTTGTCCGTCCATTCTTCGTGCATCGTCATCATCCGCCCAGATATTTCCGCATCAGCATTCGCGCGCGATGCAGTTGACGCTTCGACGTCCCCGTCGTGATGTCGAGCATCGATCCAATCTCCCGATGCTTGTAGCCCTCGATGTCATGCAGCACGAAAATCTCGCGCGCCCCCGGCGGCAGCTGCTCGATCGCGGCCTCGAAGTCAAGCGTCAGGTCGGCCCGGGCCGGTCCAACCGTCGCGAGGTCGAGCGCCGTCTGGTCGTCGGAGATGCGTTCCCGCTGGATCGCAAACGTCCGCCGGCGTTCGATGACCACGTTGACCGCCAGGCGGTGGAGCCAGGTCCCGAACGCCGAGTCGCCGCGAAACTGGCCGAGCTTCTGCCAGGTCCTGACGAAGACGTCCTGGGTGACTTCGTCGGCCTCGTGGGGGCCCAGCATTCGCCGTGTCAGGCTGTGAATCCGTGCGACATGCGTCCGGTAGAGCCGCTCGAACGCGGACGCGTCTCCCTGCGCCGCCCGGGCGACATCGTCGTCCACTGTCCTGGGCAGCCGAGCCTCGCCGGCGGTTAAAGCCATCGTCGCGGTTGCCAACGTATCACCGTTACAACCACTTGGATGTGTTGGGAAGGCTGAAGGTTGAAAACTGTCAAGGGCTTAGGGATGAAGGATTAGGGCTTAGGGAGGGCGTAGGGAGGAGGGCTCAAGGACGCCACGCCCTCGGCCTCAGCCCTCAGCCCTGCCTAATCCCTGATCCCTCAGCCCTCAGCCCTAGACGAAGGATTCTCCTGAGTGCTTCCGCCGGCTTCCACTCCCGCAAGTCGTCGAAGTAGGAGTAGACGACCGGGGTGACCAGCAGGGTCAGGAGGAGGCAGAGAATCTGGCCGCCGAGGATGGTGACGGCCATCGAGGCTCTCGAGCCCGCGCCGGCGCCCTTGCCGAGGGCAATCGGAATCATGCCCGCGACGATGGCGATCGTCGTCATGAGGATGGGGCGCAGGCGGACGTGGTTGGCGCGGATCAGCGCTTCGTGGCGTTCGACGCCCTGATCGCGCAGGGTGTTCGTGTAGTCGACCTGCAGGATCGAGTTCTTCTTCACGATGCCAAACAGCATCATCAGGCCGATCGCGCTGTAGACGTTGATCGTCATCCCGAACGCCATCAGCGCCAGCAGTCCCGCCGGCAGCGAAAGCGGAAGCGACGTCATGATGGTCAGCGGGTGGATGAAGCTGTTGAACTGCGAGGCGAGGACCATGTAGATGAACACCACGGCCAGCACCATTGCGATCGTGAAATTGCTCGAGGCTTCGGCCAGCGTTCGGGCGCTGCCGCCGAACACGGCCTGGTAGCCCGGCTTGAGATTGAGCTCCTCGACTTTCACGCGCGCGGCGGCGAGCACCTCGCCGAGCGGGACGCCCTGCAGGTTCGCATTGACCGAGATCTGCCGCTGCCGGTTGTAGCGGTCGATTGACGCAGGCCCGTAGTCCCGCCGTAGCTGCGCCACGTCGCTCACCTTGACGGTTCTTCCCGGACCCGCGGCGATCAGCAGGCTGTTGAGCGTGTCGATGGTCCGGTACGGCTCGTCGAGGCGGAGCAGGACCTTGAACTGATCGTCCCCGTCCTTGAACTCGGAAACCTCCTCGCCGCCGACCAGCGTGCGGAGGTCGTTCGCGAGCGTGTCGATGTTGACGCCCAGGTCCGCGGCGCGCGCCCGATCCACGTTGATGCGCAGCTCGGGCTGGGTCGCTTCGAAGTTGGTGTCGACGTCCACGATGCCCGGAATCTCGCGCACTCTGTCCATCAGCTGCACGGTGTACTGCTGGAGCTGCTCGATGTCGGGCCCCTGGATCAGGATGTTCAGCCGGTTGAAGCTGCCACCGCCGCCCGGACCCCCGCCGCCAGGTCCGCGGCCGCCTGACGATGCGCCTGAAATGTCGGTGCCGCCCGACACGCTGATGCGCGCTCCCTGATACTTGCGCAGCATCTGACGCGCGCGGATCATCAGCTCCTGCTGCGAGATCTTCCGTTCCTCGAGCGGAACCATCATGATGTTGAAGTTCACCCAGCCGGCGTTGACGTTCTGCATGACGCGCTGCAAGGCGGGGAGCGCCAGCACTTCCTTCTCGATCGGCTTGACGAACTCCTCGGTCCGCTGATAGCTGGTGCCGCGCGGCAGCCGCACGTTGATGCTGAACTCGCCCTGGTCGTCGTCGGGCACCAGTTCCTTGCCGACGTACGGATAGAGGAACGCCGCGGACAGGACGACAGCGCCCGCGATGCCCATCATGACCGCGCGGTGCGCCAGCGCCCAGTGGAGCATGCGCCCGTAAACGGCGTCCATCTTTGCGTACCAGCCCGACGACTTCGTGTTGGAGTGATCGGACTTTGCGTCCTCCGGCCGGAGCCACATGGCGCAGAGTGCCGGCGTCAGCGTGAACGAGATGAACATCGACAGCAGGATGGCCGCCGCCGACGTGAGTCCGAACGAGTAGAAGTACCGGCCGATCTGGCCGGTCATGAACGCGACGGGCACGAAAATGACGACCAGCGAGAGCGTCGTCGCCATGACCGCGAGGCCAATCTCGGCCGTGGCGTCCGCCGCGGCTTCCTTCGGGCTGACGCCTTTCTCCTCCACGAACCTGAAGATGTTCTCCAGCACCACGATCGCGTCGTCGATGACGATGCCGGTCGCAAGCGACAGCGCCAGCATGGTCATGTTGTTGAGCGTGAACCCGGCCATCTTCATGAACGTGAACGTCCCGATGATGGACGCCGGGATCGCCAGCGCGGCGATGAAGGTGACGCGGATGTTGCGGATGAACAGGAAGACGACGATGCTGGCGAGGAACCCGCCGAGGATGAGATGCAGCTTGATGTCTTCGAACGACCGCCGGATGAAGCGTGACTGATCGTTGCCGACCGAGATCTGTATGTCGGCCGGCAGCTGTTGCTGGATGCGCTGCAGCTTGTCCTGCACACGATCGACGACCTCGATGGTGTTCGTGCCCGATTGCTTGCGGACCTGCACGCCGATCGCCGGCGTTCCGCTGAGCCGCGTGGCGCTGCGGACCTCCTGGACGCTGTCGACGACCTGGCCGACGTCGCCAAACGTGATCACCGAGCCGTCCGCGCGGTACGAGAGGACGATGCGATTGAAGTCTTCGACGGCCCGGATACGGCCCATCGTGCGGACCGCGACGTCGGCGGCGCCAGCCGTGAACTGACCGCCCGGGATCTCGACGTTCTGTCGCTGGACGGCCGTGCGGACCTGGTCGACTGTAAGACCGTAGGCGTTCAGCCGATCCGCGTTGAGCATCAGCTGGATTTCGCGCTTGCGCTCGCCGTTGTAGCCGACCGATCCAACGTCCTTGACCGTTTCGAGCTCCTGCTTGACCCGCTTTTCGGCGATCTCGGTGATCTCTTTCGGCGCCCGCGGACCGAAGACGGCGAAGCCGAAGATTGGCTGCGCGTCGGGATCCATCTTCGTGATCTGCATCGGGCGCGTGTCCCGCGGGAACTGGTTGACGATCTGCGCCAGCTTGTCGCGGACGTCCTGGGTCGCCGACTCGATCTCCCGCTCGAGGGTGAACGTGATCGTGACTCGCGAGTTGCCCTGATCCGAAGACGCGCGCAGTTCGTCGATGCCGCTGATGGTGTTGACTGCCTCCTCGATGCGCTTGGTCAGCTGTGTTTCGATTTCCTCGGCGCTCGCGCCGGGCAGGTTGACCTGGACCGATACGACGGGCGCGTCGGTCTTGGGCATCAGGTCGAGGCCAAGTTCCTCGTAGGACACCGCGCCGAGCACGATGAGCGCCAGCGTCATCATGATCGCGAAGACGGGGCGCTTGACGCTGATTTCAGCGATTTTCATTGACGCTCTCCACCCGACCTTCCTGCCCTGCCCGCTCCTCCCGCCCTGCTCGATTTGTCCTGCGCGCCTCCGCCTTCCTCGTCGTCGCCGTGTCCGACCTTTACCTGGACGCCCGTGGCCAGCTGACTGAGGTTGGTCGTCGCGACAATCTCGTTGCCCTTCAGCCCGCTCGTGATCTCGACGAGTTGACCCTGCCGCACGCCCAGCGTCACCTGCTGCTGGCGGGCCTTGTTGTTCTCGATGACGTAGACGGTCGACACGCCCGCGAGCGTCGAGATACTCGCCTCGGGCGCGGCAAGCACGTCGCTGTCGACTTTGACCTCCGCGATGCCCTTGGCGAAGAACCCGGGCTTCAGCACGCGATCGCCGTTGTCGACCAGGGCCTCCACGGGGAACGTGCGCGTCGTCTGATCGACGGCGGGGCTCACGTACGCGATCTTGCCGATGAACATGCGATCCGGAAATGCTTCCACGTTGAAGTGGACCGGCTGCCCGGATCGGATCACACCGGAGTAGCGCTCCTGGATTGCCGTTTTCAGCTTGAGGGGATTCACCTGGACGATCAGCGCGACCGGCGTATTCTCGCGGATGTATTCGCCGGGTTGAACGAGGCGTTCGGCCACGGCACCTGCAACCGGCGCGCGGACGACCGCATCGGCGACCTTCTTCTGCGCGAGCTCGAACGAAGCGCGCCGATCCTGGAGCTGCGCCTTGAGGCTCCGCGCGTTGTCGAGCGCCGCCTGGTAGTTGGCCTCGGCGACCTTGAGCCGCGTGTCTGCCGCGTCGTAGTCCACCTTCGACATCAGGCCGCGCTCGTTCAACTGCTCGGCGCGCTTGAACGTGCTTCGCGCATCGTCGCGATTGGCCATCGCCTGGCGGACGGTCGCGATCTGGTCGTCGGGAGGCGGCTGCTTGTCCTGCGCGCGATCGATGCCGAGCTGTGCTTCGACTTGCCGGAGCGCGCTCTCGGCGCGTTCGAGGGCGAGCTGCAGCTCGCGAGGCTCGAGCCGAACGAGGACGTCGCCCGCGCGCACTTCGGATCCAAGCTGCACCGGCACGTCGCGCACGATCCCCGCGACCTCGCTGCTGACGCGCGCCTGATCGGGAGAGAGCAGTGTGCCCTGCAGGTCGACCTGGCGCGTCACGGCGATTTTCTGGAGCGTCGTGGTCTGGGTCGTGACCGCTGCGCCCCCGCGCGCGCCGCCGCGCCCGCCTCGTCCGCCGCCGGCCTGGCCGGACATATTCTGGCAAGCCGCTGACGCGACGGCGGCGACGAAAAGAATCCCTAACTGCGTGTGGCGCACGGGTTTACCTTTTTCTTATGCGTGGGGGACACGACGGCCGAGGCGTGATGGGCATCACGTTTCAAACGCCTCGGCTGCCTTCGATCGATGGAATGGCGATCGCCGGTTCGGTCGGCGCGCCGTGAATGTCGCGATGCGGCTCGGTGACGGCCGCGTGGCGCCGGCGCGCCAGGCGCTGACGGGCGCCTTCAATGTAGACGTAGTAAACCGGCGTGATGTAGAGCGTCAGCAGCTGCGACACGAGAAGGCCGCCGACGACGGCGAGGCCGAGCGGCCGTCGCGATTCGGCGCCCGCGCCGAAGCCCAGCGCGATCGGCAGCGTGCCGACGAGCGCGGCCATGGTCGTCATCATGATCGGCCG